>Ga0310811_10001187_pt1 | contig 33368 bp, 33 predicted proteins | sample YCmetagenome_FD_207642 | JGI IMG/M metagenome (GOLD analysis project Ga0310811, IMG submission 207642) | Soil microbial communities from experimental microcosm in Duke University, North Carolina, United States - YC | ecosystem: Engineered > Artificial ecosystem > Soil microcosm > Unclassified ...
CGGATTGATCTGTTATTGCTTCGCCGCTTAAAACCTTGTTTAATAACTCCAAAGACGGGACATCTGTCCGAAGACAAAGCTTATTATGTTAACGCAATTGCTATTCGATATTCAGCGCAATTATTATACATTTGCAGTCCATTTCCCGGAGAGATGTCTGAGTGGTCGAAAGAGCACGCCTGGAAAGTGTGTATACCCCTAAAGGGTATCGAGGGTTCGAATCCCTCTCTCTCCGCATCTTATATTTCAAACAAAACCAAAAACGCTGTAAATTAATGATTTACGGCGTTTTTCATTTGTGGACTACACCAAAATAAACCAATAAATCGCATCCCTCCGGTGACCTGGTGGTGACCTAAAACAATAGAAATCAACCGGTCACTGGAAAGCTTATAAGTTGCTGTTTATCAACCTGTTTAATAACTAAACATCTTGACGTCAGCGGGTTAAGTAACTAATTTTATTCATTTAAAAAGCTTTTGCGATGAACAAATCTTTTGGACTGCTCTTTTACTTAAAGAGATCAAAAATCAACACCGATGGCCTTGTCCCGGTGTACCTGCGTATTACTGTCGACGGCGCGCGCGTCGAAATCTCCTCTAAACGCTACGTCAATCCAAACCAATGGAACACAAACCGTCAGAAATTAAATGGAACAGGTGAAGAAGTAAGGTCGGTCAACGCCTACCTGAAAACCCTGGAACATGAAGTATTTGAAGTGCATCGGACGATGATTGAAAAAAAACTCCCATTGACTGCGGCAAATCTTAAAAACGTCCTGCTTGGTAAAACCGAAACGGCCCCCGGCAGAATGCTTGTGCCGATCTTCGGGGAGCATAACAAGCAAGTTAAAGCGCTAATAGGTAAGGAATATTCAAAAGGGACCTATGACCGCTACGAAACAAGTTTAAAACACACAAAAGGCTTTTTGTTTTGGAAATACAAGGCAATGGATATTAATATCAATGCGATCGACCACGAGTTTATCATGTCGTATGACTTTTACCTGCGTTCGGAGAGGAATTGTAATAATAACTCCACTGTCAAATACTTGAAGAACTTTAAAAAGATCATCCTGATTTGTATTTCCAATGGATGGCTTGATAAAGACCCTTTTGCTAAATATAAACCGAAGGTAAAGGAAGTTAAGCGCGATTTTCTTAACACCGAAGAACTCGAAACGATGGCAAATAAGCAGCTGGTTAGCGACCGCGTATCACAAGTACGCGACATCTTCCTGTTCAGCTGCTACACCGGGCTTGCCTACGCTGACGTAAAAAAACTCAAACGTTCGGAGATCGTACCTGGTATCGACGGCCAGAAATGGATTTATACGAGCCGCCAAAAGACCGATACCGACTCAAGGGTGCCGTTATTGCCCAAGGCGCTGGAACTGATGGCCAAATACGAAGATCATCCGCAATGTGTTGATTTTGGATTGCTGCTGCCGGTGTTAAGCAACCAGAAGATGAACAGTTATCTGAAGGAAATTGCCGATACGTGTGGTATCAATAAAGAACTAACGTACCATATCGCGAGGCATACCTTCGCCACTACGGTAACCTTAGCAAACGGGGTATCCATTGAGAGCGTCAGCAAAATGCTTGGACACAAGAATATTAGAACCACCCAGCACTACGCCAAAATTCTTGACCAAAAAGTAAGCGACGACATGACGCTCTTGAGACAAAAGCTTATTGCGGTTTGAAGGAGGCTTATTATGGGGGTTGGGAAACCAGTCCCTATAATAAGCCCTGACTGAAATAAGCGTCCAATAACTTAAAATTCATTATATTTGTATGAGAACATTACATTATTCCATGCGCACCGCAGTTAAATCTTCAAAAAAATCCGTCTTCGAAATGTCGATTGAAGAATTGCGGGAGAGCGTTAAACCCATCGATGAGCAACTCAAAAATGCTGCATGGGCCAAAAATTCCTACATAACCTATTTTGATGAAATTCTTTGTCCGTCCACGGATTTCATGGTTCACGAGTACCGTGACCGCAAAGAACTTATTCGCGTTAGACCTAACGGCGAAGCTCAATTCATCAAAATTCTTTAACTATGTTCGAACAACCCCAGTTACTTATAATAGCGGGGCCGAATGGAGCAGGCAAATCAACCTTATCCAAGACGTTCGCTCCCGTTGGCGCATTTATTTTTGACCCTGACAAAGAAAGTGCGAAGATTGAAAAGCAATATCCGGATCTTCCATCCGAAAGTATCCATTATGCACTTAATCAATATTTTCTTGATTGTGTTCATCACGCAATAAAAAATAAAGCTGATTTTGTACTTGAAACCAATTTCCGCGATCATAGCCTTATTGATACCGTCGCTCGCTTTCAAAATAATGGCTATGCAGCCAATATGATCTATTTGGCTATAAGTGGTATTCCGCAATCAATGGACAGGGTAAAAAAGCGTATAAAATCTGGTGGCCACTTTGTCGACAATGAGAGCATCCGATATAATTATATCGAAGGCTTGAAAAATCTGCAACATTTTGCAGACCGGTTTGATAACCTGGAGGTCCTCCTCACATCAAAAAATCCCTCAGATATTCGATCTCTGTTGAGCATCCAGCAAAAACAATTGGTTTTCCTCGCAGATGATTTGCCCGAATGGATAGCACATGAAATAACCGATGTAGCTAATCGCTTTAGAGACAATTCCCGTGAACAGGATGATGGAGAGGGGTGGAACTGGTCACGGGGGCCTGCTCGTTGATGTAGTTGAAAAGCTCGAAAATAAATGACCCGTGTGAGCATAACTTACCATTCTCGCCTTTGTAAGCAACCAAAAGCGCAAAGCCGGGTAAACTGTCAAGGGCCACGCTAATATCAGCGTGGCTTGTTATTACCCTTGATGGTTTATCCGGCTGGGCTATCTTTGCTTTAAAAGCGAAAATGGAAATCAGTTTTGGGGTAGGCTAATCCCCGTTTTGATTTTTTCTTCAGACAGGTCCAAAAGCAAATTTGTTGCGCAGTGAAACAAGCTTCAGTTTTGCTTTTGCGGTGAGGCTGGCGGTGGAATGAATATAGCGCGACAGCGCGTGATGGAATGGAGCCGCTTGCCGCAGCCGCCACCCCCATGCTATTGAATAACCTTGTCGACACAAAAATTTGAACCTAAACGCGGGCAAACAGAGCTGTTAAACAAAAATCTCACCTTAACTCGCGTATTTTGACAAAAATTTAATCCTAATTCTCATTTATGGTGTATCATCGCCCAACCCCGCGCCTCCTTCTTTTCCTCGCATCGTCCTCATCATTGTCACCACCGAAAGCGTAGCCCATGTCTTCAAGAAGGTCCGACCATTCACTGGTTTGGTGTAAGACGCTGATATTTTCGGTAAGGCCATTGGCTATCGGCGTTTGCTGTGCTCTTGTTTCCATCACCGCCCTGATCTGGTTAGCCAGAGTATTGCTTTGCAAAAAGTCGTTAAGGTTTTTATAACTGCAACTACGGTCAATGGCCGAACCTTTCAGCTTGTATTCGCCCATGCAGAAAGACACGCCCTGTATTTCCTTACTGCCACTTTTATACTTGAACTCTATGCCCATGCCTTTTTGCGCAAGTATAGCCTCCAACCGCCCCCAACTATTGGCATTCTTTTTAGCCGCGTTAATCGCATCATAGATAAAATACCTAATTTGCTCCTTGCCTTTTAACCGTTCACGGTTCACGCCCTTTTTCCCTTCTCCAAAGTGATAACCGTGTTTCAAGGTCATTTCTTTACAGACCTGTACATTGTGCTTGTAGTTATTGCTATCAGAGATGGTTTTACCAAAGTTGTTAACCCTGTTATAGACAATATGAATATGCGGATGTTCCCGGTCCGCATGTAATACAACAATATATTGTGTATCGGCGATCTTCATCTTTTGCATATACTCGCGGGCATGTTCAGTCAACTTTGCGGGAGTAAGCTTACCCAGGTCCTCCTTGCTCCAGCTTAAGATCAAATGACCGACTGCTTTGCCCAGGTTGGGGTTCATTTTTCGCTGGATATTAAAATCATGAATGATCAGCACCATATCATGCGCTCTAACACCGTCCGCATCCAGGATACACGCCAGTTCCCGCTGCAACAAGTAGCGGATACAACCGCCAAAGCTTCTGCCGCTGATCTGCTTACCGATCATCTTTAATGATTTTATCCATCACTTCATTAACCTTTTCCAATAAGCCGATCAGTACGGTGATCACAGCTGGCAAGCCTTTACCGTGCGCCAGTTTTGTAAGCTGGTTGAGATTATTGGCGATGCCGGACAGCATCCGTAAATATTTGGTTTCCTCCATTGAAAGCCTTTGCACGACCGTCGCCTTTAGCGCCGCCTTGCGAAACCATTCGCTGGGCGTAAGCCGGGCGGTTTTCGCTTTTGCCATAATATCCTTCTTCTCGCCGGGCAATAAACGCACCGCCAGCAACTCATTCCTGATCACCTCTTTCGGCGGCCTTCCGCCTTTGGATCTTATACTTTTCGTTGCTTTAGCAGTCTCAATTTTCATTCAATATCCTTCTTAAATCTATTTCCTCCTGCAACCAGCGGGCGCATGGAGGCGAGTTTTTCCCGGCTTGTTCCGGGAAAGTTTCCGTTGCACGGAAACATTAACTCGCTTAATGCTGCCGGACATGCAAGCGCCATATATCTAAATAGCTAAAAGACTATTCATTTCATTACTCATTTTGGTTCATCGCCCAATGTATCTGGCTGCCTCGTACCGGATGGTACGATGGTTTATATCGGATATAACCGTAGTCATTCAACTGCTTTATGCACTTGTGATAAGTCGCCGTCGATGCGATCTTTGAAAACGCCATGAGCGGTTTTCGGCAAGCCGAAAACGGATTTCGGAAGCCGCTGGCCTGCCAGCAAACAATCAATGCACCCACCAGGCTCAAATGCGTCGCGGTTATTCGTTTGTCATTAGTCATGGTTTTAACAAGTGCAGTATATTTCGTTATTTCCGGCGTCACTTCTTGCCCTCCAATACGCGATTAATGTCCTCAAGCTTGTAATACATGATGCCGCCGATTTTGGTATAAGATAGCGTTCCGTTTACGCGGAGATTTTGAAGTGTACCAGGTGAGATATTCAACATCCTTCGTACTTCATTACTTTTCAGCCATTGCTTTGACTGGCCTTGCTGTTCTCCCATTAGCTGCCTGATCTCCTTCAGCAGCTCAGTTTTAAATTGTTTAAGATCGTCTTTGGTGATAATTTCAAGATTCATCTATCCCTCCTGTTAATATTTCATTCCGTTTCTGAAAAGGTCATAAAAAACCAATCCGAACGGTTCGGAAGCAAATGTCAGTCTTGCAATGTGGGTATATATGACCAATGAGGGCGTTTGGTCACGAATGGGGACTTTTGGTGGCTCTATTAATCCTGTTTGAGTTCGATTTTGAAAAGCCGATCTTTTTCAGCAATTTCTATAAACTTTGCAGGTGCTTCACCCCTTTGGGCGGGAAAATAGTTGCGAGCCGTCTCTATCGATATATCTTTATCACCATGCACAAAGTATTTCGCAATCATTTTATACCAAGGGCTTTGAGCTTGTGAACGGGTTAGCTTGTTTTCGTTGGGCAATGTCAATTCCTGAATCTGATGAATAACATGTATGAAAGAGGCCAGTCCACCTTTGCTAATGACAATCTTTTCACCCGCATCATATTTATTTGCTTCTTTCAATTGTCTTTCCAATTCTGTGATTCGTTGTTTTAGCTTATTGATCAGGTTGTCCTTTTCACCTATCATTGATTCTATAGGCTCCGATTTATGCCAGCGGTCAATAGTTTTTAAGTAATCCAGGAATGCTTCGAGTTTATGAGTAGTTTTTACTCCTTTTGCATACTTAGCTGAAAACGGATCTTGACGTTTGAAGTGTTTAATACGGTTTACCACAATATCGTAAACATGCTTAAAAAAGGTTTCTTCATGAGACGGGTTTGCACTTAGGTAGTGTTTTAATTGATGTTGGTAAAACGCTTCATAGTCTGTGTTGTCCAGTTTATAGATTTTTAGAACAAAAAAATTATCTTCTAAAGTTCTGTTTTGAAAAATCGGCCGCCCAATATCGAATTTATGCGGATTCAGATTGAAACGATTTCGAAAATTAAAAAATTGCTTATCCAAAGACATATGTTAGCATATTGTAAATTAAAGCAATTATAAGTCTTTATTGCCCAATAATAATAAGCGGATAGCCTAAGTTATTTCTAAACCACCACAATGGCAGTTGCATAATTGTAACATCTCTAAATTGTGGGTATTTCGCCGAATTACCGAGTAATTTTCCTATCACACTGTCGGCACGTAAACTGAGTTAAAAGTTTAAACGGAAGGGAATAATTTTCAGAAATGAGGAAAGGAAACAAAACGTGTGGTTGTAAAAGTCGAGAAAAAATCTCATTGCCTATAAATACCCGAACAGAATAATTAATTAAAGGTTGTAGAGTAAGCTACGGTGAGGCATTCCTATTTATGAAAAGCTATTTTAGTAAAGAAGCATTTAACTACTGCTATGCTATTTTAAAGCATGCCTTTAAAGCGTTTTTGAATGACAGAGCATAATGATTTGGATTTGGGATTTATCTAAAGTTAACGGAATGCAATAGCTTAATCATATTTAACTATAAGTAAAACTATTAAACATTAACCATGTTGCACTATTAAGCGGTTTGCATTCAGCAACTCCCGCGTCTATTAATCAAATAAATCATGAAATTTATTAGCTATGCATTAAGCACATTAGTGCTTGTAACATTTAGTGTTTCTGCTTTTGCACAAAAATATAAAACGCCTGCAGATACAGGGAAACTAAACGCCGAATACGTGAAGGTGCAAAACAATATCGCCGACCTTACAGTTAAACTCTCTGATGCGCAAAGCGGCTTACCTGCCTATAAGACAAAGGCGGTAAATGCAGGGAACGACGCACAAACTGCCGCGGCGGCAAGTGATACGAGTTCATCCAAAGCCACCAGCGGTAATTTGCAGGATTCGAAGGATGCGAAAAAGAGCGCCAGCGATGCTTATGATAAAGCCAAAGATTCCCGGTCGGCAAACAATGATGTGGGAAAACAAAATGAGAAGATCAGAAAGCTTAATGATGCTTTAAAAAAGCAGCGTCAACGTTTAAGGGATCTGGATCAAATGAGGGCTGCCATTTACGCTCAAATACCAGGAAATGTACATCCTTAATATTTGACGCGGCCTCATATTTAAGCAATTAGAGTAAAATGCTAAATTAATTGCTAAGTTCCCATCATTGAAGGTATGGGGACTTTATTATGAAAAATAGAAATCTGGAAAAGGCGTTAAGGAATAAACTTTGGAAAATAATTAATAAACAGAAAAATGGATTGTGAAGCGTTCGTCATCAAGATTCATGAAAAATCCTATTATCTTTTATAAGATATTCATTATTATCCTTTCTTGCCTCGTTTCTCCAGCACTCTTGCTTGCTCAGAATGCCGGAGATGTTGTCCCAGTCAATAAACAAATCAAGGATACGAGCCGACAAACAGACCTGATCGATGTTGCTAAGGAGTTGTTTCAAATTAGCCCTAACCACGCCAGGGAGCAGCGCGCGAAGAAGGTTTACTTTTCAGTTCTACCAGTTAGCAGCGCGATTCCCGGCGGAAGCGGCAGGGCCCTGATTACCAGTACTACCGCGGGTATCTACATGGGGCCGCAAAGTACAACTAATCTTTCGAGTGCTGTTTTTGCCCCATACTGGAATTTCAAAGGGCGTTTCGGGTTGCCGTTAAGAACCAGCATATGGCTTCCCGGTAATACCTGGACTATACAAGGAGACATGCGCTTCCTGGTTTATCCCCAATATACGTGGGGACTGGGCAGCAATCATAGTTATTCAGACAAAGCGCTGGTTGATGAAAATTATATCCGTTTTTACCAAAGTGCACTTAAGCGGGTCACTTCCTATTTTTTTGCCGGGCTGGGTTATAACCTGGATTACCGCAGTAATATTCATAGTGATGATTCCGCCATTGGCCTGGATCAGTTCACGAATTACCAACACGGCCTTCAGGGTAATTCCGTTTCCTCTGGCATCAGCCTCAGTATGATCTATGACACCCGTAACAATTCCATTAATCCGTTACCGGGTTCCTATGTCAATATCGTTTATCGCATAAATCCAGTGCTTATGGGCAGTAATAACAACTGGAATTCATTGTATGTAGATGTTAGAAAGTATATTCCCATGAACCCGGCAAAACCTGCGCGGCAGAATACATTGGCATTTTGGAGCTATTTCTGGACAGTCTTCAGCAGTCCTGCGCCGTACCTTGACCTTCCTTCCATTGGCTGGGACCCTTATAACCGCTCAGGTGAAGGCATCGATCAAAGCAGGTACCGGGGCAGAAGTTTATTTTATTTTGAAGCGGAATACAGGCGTGATATCACTAATAATGGTTTACTTGGATTTGTGGCATTTACTAATATCAACACGGTAAGTGGCTCTGGCACTTTCTTTTCTTCCTGGCATCCTGCGGCTGGCACCGGTATAAGAATAAAGTTTAATAAAGGTTCTAACACCAATATCGGGCTGGATTATGCTTTCAGCCAGGGCTATCATACCATCGCGCTGAATTTAGGCGAGTCTTTCTAGTCCGTTAATCCTCAGCATTACTTATTTTCCATTATCGCCTTTTTTCTTCGTCTGCTCCATAACTCACCAATATGTCTGGTCGGTACGGTATCGCCCAGTAATTTGCCCCAGGGCTTAAGTTCATCAATGCGGTCGCAAATGATCTTGACTACCGCTATAAATGGCAAAGAAAGGAACATGCCCGGTATGCCCCATAACGCATCACCGAGGAATACGGCAACTAATGAGATCAAGGCGTTAATCTGGACCTTTACAGAGACAAAGCGCGGAAAGATTATATTATTATCGATGAACTGGATGACCAGGTACGCAACAATTACGCCAAACTGCGTAGAAAAACCGTCTTTAGTGAGTGTGGCAATGAGCACCGGCAATAAAATAGCAACAATGCCGCCGATAATAGGCAACATGTTTAGGATAGCTCCCAAAACACCAAGTAAGATGGCGTACTTTACCCCAAGGATCAGCAGCGCAACCGAGTTCAACACCGCAACGATCACCATTTCGATCAGTAATCCCAGCATATAACTTTGAATAGCCTTTTTGGTTTGGGACAGCACCTCGGCCACTTTTTTACTATGCTCTTCGGCGAAAACTTCGTAAATAAAATTCAGGATCAAGGTTTTATAAAAAAGCAGCATAAAAGTATAAGTTGGTATCAGCAATACCATGCTCAAAGTTCCGAAAAAGGTACCTATGGTACCTCCCAGGGCGGCCTGTCCGCTATCAATAGCATTTTTAACGAAGGCTACCTGTTTTTCTGCTGTGACGCCGAACTTGAGGTTTACCCAGGCTTCAGCGCTGTCAAGCAGTGCTTTTAATTTCAATTTCAATACCGGGAACGAATCCGAAAATTGCGCGATCTGCGATCCGATCAGATAAAAAAGTCCGGCAATGCAGGTGACGCCAATCAAAACGGTGGCCATTACAGACAATGCCCTTGGGACTTTAGGCCTGCATAAAAAGTTATAAAGCGGATTAAGCAAAATAGCAAGCAGGATTGCGAATGCAAGCGGGATAAGGATTCCGCTTAATGAATTCAGAATATAAACTAACAATATCAGGCCGAACAGTATGATCGTCGTTTTTAAATAAAAGGGAACGGATCTCGGGTTCATAACATTAGCAGTGACAGCGCACCGTTGACTAAAAGAAGTAAAATTAAAATGTTGAAAGAGATTACAGCGCTGGGTTTAAACTTGATCCGGAACATCGAACCATGTGTATTTAACCAAAATGGTAAGAACTAGTTTTACTTATAATAGATTAAAAAGATATATCAGGTATTGTAAATATTAAGCCCGTTTGAAACAACCGGCATTTTTTTTTGTAATTTTTTTATTGTCACGATCAATGCTGTAATATTTTATGAAAATCCATAAACTGGATATTGTCCGTTTTGCGCCAAAGGGCAAAGGAAGCTTCTATGATGCGGTCATTGAGAAAGTCGCCGAATACTTTGAAACAAACCATATCTCTCCCTATGCCAATGCCGAAATGTGGGTCAAAACAGTTTTTATGCTGCTTTTGTATTTCGTTCCTTATGTGTTAATGGTTACAGGTGCAGCGGGAGGCAATATTTGGTTGTTTCTTGGCCTATGGTTTCTGATGGGTTTGGGCATGAGCGGCATAGGAACTGCTATCATGCACGACGCTAATCACGGCACTTATTCTTCAAATAAAAAGGTTAATATTTTTATTAGTCATATCCTTGAGGTCATTGGCGGCTATACGGTAACCTGGAAGATTCAGCATAATGTACTGCATCATACCTATACCAACATCGCTGGCCTGGATGAAGATATCGACAGCATCGTTTTGCTGCGGCTTTCGCCCCGGCAACCCAGGTACTGGTTTCACCGTTATCAGTACCTTTATGCCTGGTTCTTTTATATGATGATGACGTTATTCTGGATGACGGTAAAGGACTATCAGCAGGTAGTTAAATACAGGCAACATGATCTTTTGACCAAACAAAAAGTCACGCTCAAACAGGCAATATTCCGTATTACACTCTATAAACTTTTTTACTACACGTACATCATAATATTACCGCTGATATTCTCCGGTATGCCCTGGTATTTTGTTATCATTGGTTTCTTGCTGATGCACTTTACAGCCGGGCTGCTCCTGTCCTGTATTTTTCAACCTTCGCACATTATGGAAGCCTCAGTATTTGCGTTGCCGGTAATGTCAGAAGGTGCACGATGGATGGAAGATACCTGGGCAATTCACGAAGTTGTCAATACCACTGATTTCGCCCCAGGAAATTATATATTGTCCTGGTTTGCAGGCGGCCTTAATTTTCAGATCGAGCATCATTTGTTTACGCGTGTTTGTCACGTTCATTACCGGAACCTGGCACCTCTTGTAGCATCTGTCACTAAAGCTTTCGGTTTACCCTATCATCAGGAACGCACTTTTTTAGGTGCACTTTTGAAACATGCAAAAATGCTTAAAAGGCTTGGGCGAACAGATTAGACAAGTTGGCGACGCATTTCGTCCTGATATAGCCTCTTTATTTACGAAATCGCAATTAAGTAACGCTTGTTTACAATAAGCCGGATATTATTATAGCTAACCAGGTACTGAGTTGAATTATGGTGTGTCACAAACGTCATGTAAGGCAATCCGTTGACAAATCCCGGGAAACCTTTGCCGGTATACCTTAGATTTTGACCAGCTATTAATTTTACTTCTTTGTATAACATATTTAATTTCAGATGAGTTAAAAGGCTGATGAACCCTCCGTCCGGATTCATATATACCGCAAAAAAATTCAGCCCGAAGTTACAGTTTGAGTAGAGGCGCAAATGTATAGAAAATTTACCCAAGCCAACATTACATCAAATCATTTGTTGAATATGTGTTTCATGTGACAATTGCGGACCTGGCAAACCATACCTTTACATTATTCCGCAATTAGTGCGAATTACGATATTCCTGCATCTAAGGTAAAGCGATACATATATCGCTCTGCTTTCCGAACTTACCACCACTTAGATATTGCCATTAACTGATTCAGGTGATCTTTAAGATTATAGTTTAACCCGAGTCAGCTATGACAAATGAATAATCAACAGTCCCTTATAGGCAGCGCTAATGCGCGCCAAAATTCTCCGGCCGGACAGGTCAATCTTTTTTTATTTGATTTGAAGAATGAGGCTAATGAGCACGGTTTTAAAGCCGATGAATCATGGAATGTTCGGATAGTTACCGAGGATGAAATAACCGATTTGCAAAAAAAGAATCACCTCGTGATCTGCTTAAAGCTTCAGCCAACTGATTTATTGAACGCATACCTGCAGGTCAAACGCAGGTTGGAGCAGTCGCTCAGCAAAGATGATATCGCGCTGACGGCCGAGGACCTGAACAGGAGCGAAAAACGGTACCTGACTGCTTATCCGGAAAGAAGTTTTCGTAGTTAATCTAAGTGAATTTATATACCCGCATTATAAAAAATTACCGAGAATCGGTCTGATTAGCAGATCGGTTCGATACTTAAAATATATCTGATTAAAAATATAAAGTCATGAGCAAAGACAAAGGCGGAAAAAACATCAAAAAAGCGCCAGCCACCGGCAATAGGAGAATTTTATCTGATTACCAGGCAGGTAAGCAATTAACGAGTAGTAATAATTTAATTAATAATAAAAAAACACAATGAGCGAACAAAGTATTATCCGAAATGCCAGGGAATATGTGTATGACCTGAGAAATGCTGCAAACGAGAATGGCTTCAAAGAGACTGACGCCTGGCAGCTTAGCCTGGTTAGCAAGTCAGAAAAAAAGACGTTGGAAAAAAATTATCGGCCAGCTGTTGTTGTAGGACTACTGCCTGGGGTTATTAAGACTTTTATAACTGAGGTTAAAGAGGCGATGAACCGTGCCAATGCCGCTTTCACAAGGATAGGCACTTTGGATCTCAAAACCTGTGAGATGCAATATCTTGTAGCTTACAACAATAAGCGTGTGAAGCGATAGCCATCTCTCTAATCCTGGGGCTTAGTGAAAACTGAGGTTCAATTACAGAAGGAACCTTTTTTATGAGGTGCCATCGGCTTCCATGTCTATAAAAACACATATATACGGCTGTTCAATGGTAATGGATCCTGCATCAGTCGTTTAAAACTAATTTTCAAAAATATTATGTCCTACAGCGCCTATAATTCTACTGATCCTGAGCATTTTAATGCCTCGGAGTACCCACGCGTAGTAGGGGAACTGGAACTATTACGCCAAGCGGTAGCAGATATGCCGGAAGCCCACAAAGCCGATATATTTATTTCTTTTCTTAAAGATCACTGCATCAATGTTGCCTGGATTTGCGGCAATCCAGGCGTTACAAGGCAGGCGCTTTCTGGAAATCCGCCGGCAATTCACATTGAAAGGCTCTTTACCTCGTTCCGGCAGAACATCGGATTTCTCAGAGAATTTGAAGATTATTTCAAAAAAGCGATGTCTGAAAAGCATTGATCTGCAGGGATACCGGAGGTAGTCGCGAGGCGGACTATCATTTTTTCATACTAACTTAAATCTTTACTTACTGATCACTTATTTAAAACATCAAACGATGAAAAATCGCCATTTTATCAGATATTACCGGGTTTACAAAAACGATACTGCTGTTATGGAAGTTTCGACCAATGACTTTAAACCTGTATTGCAACGGCGTTTTAAAAAAAAGCCAGCCCTCGTCACTGGGCCAGAAGATGTCTTGTGTTCAATACCACTCTATTCCCTGCCATCCGACGAAAATATGTTTTATGGCTATTTGGACAAAGCGGTGGCCATGGAAAAAGCCAAAACAGGAGCGCTTGCCTATATCAACCAGATGATAAAAGAAGTAGAAAGGGGCATCCAAAAATTGGAGCAATACCGTGATGACCATTATCATGATCTGAATATTAATCTGTTGGATGCTAATATTAACAGAATAAAAAAACAAATGCATATGAGATAATTATATGAAAGGAAAGCATGATCAACTACAAAAGCGAACCTCTTGGCTGTGCATAATAGGCGAGATTTTAATAAAATGACAAATTCCGGTCGCGGCCGCGGATCATTTTAATATCTCTTATCTTTCAATTAGCGAAAATTATGGTACATAGGACAGGATATTTATTTAAGAAGGGCGACCATGAACGCTACATCCAGGTCGAAACAATCCTCATATTCTATAAACAGGAATTTATTAGCACCGGAAAACATCTTCTCTTTGAAGACGAAACGTTTATCGGCCACATTACCGCATCTGACGGAGAATACGTAACCAAAGGACTTGCCGTGCTTTCAGAGCAGGAAAAAGCTGACCTGATACTTTTTCTAACACTTTTTAAACCACCACTTTATGACCCTCCGGCTTCCCAGTTCGGTTTTGGCATCGAAATGGACGGAAACCTTACCTATTGCGAGGTGGTTTTAAAGAAGGATCTTTACGAGATATGGTATGACGCCAAACTGGTCGCAAAGCTTTATCAAGACGAACATTTCAGCTGGCAGCAATTTTCCGGTGAGCGCCTCCAGCCGTCTGTTATCAGAGAGATAACTGACCGTATCGAGGCCCATTATAGCTGCTAAGTGGCCGCATAACAAATAGCGCAAGGCGGAGGGAAGTGGGTAAAAATGACCGTCCAATAAAATGGAAATTTAAAGTAATACAAGTTATATATATACAAATGGAAACGAACACTTTTGCAGACAATAACGAACTTATGATCACTGCTGCGCACAGAGGCGAAATTAATGTCATAGAGGAATTGATCCGTCTGGAAACTGACATCAACACAAAGAACAAAAAAGGCATTACGCCACTTATTGCAGCAAGTTATAATCATCAGCATGACGCTGTGAAGTTTTTATTAGGCTCAGGCGCCGACGTGAATATTGCCGATGCAGGCGGAAACAATGCATTGATGTCTGTTGCTTTCAAGGGATACACAGATATTGCGGAGTACTTGATCACCGCAGGGGCCGACTTGAACATCAAGAACGGAAATGGTACCACAGCCTTAATGTTTGCAGTTATGTACGGACGCAATAATGTGCTTCAGCTATTGTTGGAAAAAGGGGCTGATCCACGTTTGAGCGACCATGAAGGTCGAACCGCCGCTGATATTGCCAGTCAACAGGGTAATGAGCAGGCGCGAACACTAATATCACCGTATTTTTTACATTGATTAATTCTTTCAGTTGGGAAGACTAGACTGGTAAGCGTGCGGAGACCTCTTATTCTGAACTTGCTGCGGGATGTTAACATGTGATATACATAGGCAATTAAATCCAACACATTTTTATGGGATTCGGTTATATAATAAATGGCCGCCGATAATCAGCAGGTGTTATAGATAAACTCGCTTTGCTTTTACCATGTCGAGGCACCCCGGTACTTGTGGTAATATCCTACCTTATTATACTACGAATTTTAGCTTTGATTTCGATTTATTTCCTAAGTTTGTAATATAAGCAAGCGATTTTTGGTACGTTGTTGCTGGTGACCTATTAGGTGACCATAACAGGCAAGCGAAATATAAAGTATTGATTTAGAAACGATAGCTATTATAGAATTACTTAGTTATTGTTCCCTCTCTCTCCGCCTTCGCCCACCGAAGCGGGCTACTGCGGATGAAATCCGCCAAGTGCTCGCAAAGAATGGATTCACCCTCCATAGTTCCAACCAAGGCGGGCTTTTTATTTAAAGTCATTTCTGCCCTGGAGGCATGCGTTATATCTGCTAATCAGAAAAATAAGATATTAGTATATGAATAAGCCACTGCTGATCGTTGTAACAGGCAGACCCGCATCAGGAAAATCCACCTTGTCCGAAATTCTTGCAAGAGAAATTAACTTTCCGCTCATCTCAAGGGACACGTTGAAGGCAGGTTATATAAACACAATTGGTGCCGAGCATGCCCAATTAGATGATTTCGCCGCGATGCATATATACGACACGTTCTTCGAAGTAATCGGCTCGCTCATTTCAAAAAAGATCCCGGTGATTGTTGAAGCCGCTTTCCAAAACCATTTATGGCAACCTCTGCTTCTGCCCTTGCAGGATGTGGCAGACATTCGGATTGTCATATGTGATATAACGCCAGATCTGGCAAAGGCCAGATTTGCTGACAGGCGTTTAAATGACCCAACCAGAGATAGGTTTCATGGTGATAATTTGCTGGTGGAAAAGGGAGGGATACATACAGATACCTTTGAACATTTAAATATGGATGTCCCCATTCTCAAAGTCGATACTACGGGGCGCTATAGCCCTGATATTCAGCAAATATTAGGCTTTATTAATAAAAGAGATTAAGCCCCAATCTTAATAACTAAAGTATCTGAGCGTTATTATATATAATAGCGGTATATGTTGCTTTTCTGTCGCATTCAGCCCGTCGTTTTGCCGTATTCACAATACCAGCGGTATCATATTGTTCACGAGATTTGTATTATAACAAAAACCAATTAAGGAGGACAATCATTATGAGAAAGATAACTGTTTTATCATTTATTACATTAGACGGTGTTATGCAGGCACCAGGCGGTCCGGAGGAAGATCCATCAGAAGATTTCAAATATGGTGGCTGGAGCGCCCCTTTTGACGACGAAGCTGCCGGCAAGGTAATGCAAAAGCAACTGGAACCTGCAGATCTGCTGCTGGGCAGAAAAACATTCGAGATCTTCGCCAATTACTGGCCCGAGCATGCCAACTATTGGCCAGGTGTTATTGAAGTCAACAAATACGCCTTATCCAGTACTTTAACAGATTCTGATCCGATAGTTACGAGGTGGAAAAATTCAACTATCATCAAGAATGTGGATGATATTAAAAAGCTCAAAAATTCAGAAGGTCCTGATCTTAAAATTTGGGGCAGCAGCAAGCTTGTTCAATTATTATTGAAACACGACCTTGTTGATGAATTCTGGCTCAACATTCACCCAGTGGTTTTGGGTAAAGGGAAAAGGTTATTTGGCGATGAGTCGATGCCGGGATCATTTACTTTAGTAGAAAGTACAGCTACACCAAGCGGAGTTATTTTGGCCAATTATAAACGCGCCGGAGAAGTTAAGGTTGGTGTGATGGGAGCTTAAGCAGTTCAAACGCAGGGCCCACGTTGGGAGACCCTGCTGAGACGTTGACATTTTTACGAATCACTTAGACAAAAACTTTGTTGTAAAACCAATTGAGAATTTATGAAAGCAAAAATCACACCCTTCCTGCTGTTCAATACGGAAGCAGAAGAAGCAGCCAGTTATTATGTATCCATATTCAACGGTAAGTTATTGCACGTACAGCGTTACCCGGAAAACAGTCCGATGCCGGGTGCTGTTTTGACTGCCACCTTTGAAATTCTGGGGATGACTATGACAGCCCTAAACTGGGGACAGGAAGCTAAATATACGGAGTCTATCTCTTTTGCCATCGAACCGGAAACCCAGGCTGAAGTTGACCATTTCTGGAACGCCCTGACTGCCGATGGTGGTGAGGAAGGCCCATGCGGATGGCTGAAAGATAAATACGGCGTATCATGGCAAGTAGCGCCTGAGGTATTGATAAAGTATATTAATGATTCTGATCCTAAAAAATCAGGGGCGGTGATGCAGGTGATGATGAAAATGAAGAAGATCATTATCAAGGATATTGAGGCAGCTTACCAGGGCGTGTGAGAAGCGCCGGATGCGTTTTCGCTGAAAATTCACACTATAGAACAATTTATTAGCCCGTCTTTGCAGGATATTGGTTGAGGGGCCTTGCAAAGACGGATTTTTATTTTCCAAAAGCTATATTTGAATATCCGAACCTACTGACTCACAATGAAACGATTTAGTTTAATTTCTCTTTTATGCTTATTCAGTTGCTCAAGCCAGATATATTCTCTGGTTAGCGACAAACATACCCCGGTTGAAATGGAGCTTTACAATAACGAAATTGTGAAATATGGACTAAAGGATAAAGATACGCTGCTGGACATTGGAAGTAACTACGGCGTGCAATCAGCAACCATATTCCGGTTCTACCCCAATGCTTTTTTCGTTTTGGAAGACATCCAAAGCAGATATAGCCACCCATTTAAAACGACCATCCTGGTGGATGGCAAATCAAAAAGCTTTGACGACCACCGTATGTATGTTAATGGGACGGCTGACTCGATCCCATTACCCAGCTCATCCTACCGGCTTATCCTTTGCCGTAAAACAGTTCATGAGTTTACTCACCCAACGCAAATGCTGAAGGAGATCCGCAGGGTGATGACTGCCGACGGGGTACTGATCGTGGCGGAAGCTAAACCCAAAAAAGAAGGAGAGATAGATCAGCATTGTAAAATGAAGCACCTCACTAAACAAGAATTGCTAACCCTGTTTTCAGCCAATGGCTTCAAGTTGCTATCAAGTGATACGACGACATTTCCGGTCATCAAAAAGACTGACGGGAACCTGAATATTTTGAGGTTCGGCAAATAAAGTAATCCAAACTTACTTTTCCGGTATTACAATACTCATTCCCCAACTGCCGAACTATCTGAAGGCACGTCACTGGACTGCTCCTCAGAAACCGCTTCTTTCATATTAAGTCCCGGTAATTGTAAGCGGATCTTACCGGCGGCAAACTCGGTGGAAAAATGCTTTTTCAATTGCTTCTCCATATCATCCTTAAAATAAGAACAACAGACTTTCACAACCGCTACGTCATCAGACATGGCAGCGGATATGCCCATTTGGTGGACGAAACAAACTTCGCCGGACAGTTTCCGGCTGATCTCGTAAGATAGCAGCATAGTAATTGATTAATGCCTTATTCAACAGCACTATGCGGCTTTTGTTTAAACTAAAATGTAGAAATTTTCATTCTAAGAAAATACTTTAATTTATGATCGGTTGGAATAGTTGTAGTGGTTGTAAAGGTTGAAGTCGTTAGATGATAGACTTCATCATTAGTAATTCAATATTCGGCGTCCAATATTGAACAAAAAGCGCCCCTGTCACACCCCGGGGCACTCAAAAAGTACATATGGGCAGCGCTGTCTAATTTGTATTAAATTGTATAACATCTGATTCTGAGCTATTTCCCTGGCTATCGCGAGTAACCACTTTCCAGTAATATTGCTTACCCATGCTAACCGGGACATTTGCAAGATTTGTTGAAGTGAGCCCCTGTTTGTATAAGGAAGGTGCTACTGATGTTCCAAAATACACATCGTAACCAACAATATCATTATCTGGGTCACTTCCGGTCCAGCTCATAGTGATCGTACCGGTCGAGACATCAACATGGTCTCCCGTTCCGGGTGATAGTTGATCTGCCGGGAAAGGTGCATAAGAAGTTATGCCAGCACCGGCATTATAAAATTTCCAGGTATCGCTGGCTGCAGTCTGCGAAGCTTTGGCCGACTTGGAAATAACCCACCAGGAATATGGCGTATTGCGCAATAGCGTTACCGTTGCCTGGTTATTAGCTGTAGTCTGTGTTTCGGTTATTCCCGATAACAGGTCTTTGATATTCAATTCATAGCTATCTGTATTATCCGATTTATTCCATTGAAACTGGATCGAGCTTTGTGTAGCCGATATCACTGACCCGGATACGCAAACTGAATTTTGACCTGGAAATGTTAGTAGTGCTGCTGCCGGCGGCCCATTTTGCGGTACCGGGGTATTATTTTTACTGCCGCTGCAAGCGCTGAGCAAAAGCAACAAGCTGATCATATAAAACAAATATCTCATTGCTTAATAATTTTGAAAGCTGACTGGGACTGCCCCAGTGTTAATGTTAATATATACTGCCCCGTCATTAGTCCTGGCAAATTGACTTCTAAACTACCGGACTGATTTGCCTGATCCTGGTTATAGATCACCTTCCCGGATACTGTTGATACTTTGACATTCACTGTTCTTTCCGGGCTTCCTCCCAAATCTATCGACACATGGTCGGTAAAAGGATCAGGATATAATGTAATTTTATTAAAGTTGACAATCTTTTCTATTACACCCTGGCAAAGCTTATCTGAATAAATTTTAAGCTTGTTCGCTCCACTATTAAGCTGTAGCCTTAACTGATTGGCCGTGGTTGAATAAGGCACATCATTCAGTTCAACATGATAGCTGTCAGCACCCGACAGATCAAGCGTCATCATCCCTGTTGATGGTTGTATGCTGCTGTATAATGACAAATCCTTAGGTTCCGTTACATTAAGATCATAGCAGCGATGAAAATCTGTATCCGAAGGCAAGCTTATGCAAGTGTTATAAACGCCCGGTATCAGGTCGGTAATACGCAAACTATCTGTGAAAGAAAAGGATTTACTAAAACTACCCGGTCCGGTTACCTGCACGGTATAAGGCATTGATTGCTCTGCGGTGATCCCAATGCTTCCGTTGTTACTTCCTTTACACGTAGCGCTGGTAACAGATACTTTGAAGTTTTCGGGCGAAAGGTTTGTGGGATTAACAGTGATCGTGAAAGTAACAGGGGCACTATCACAGGTTATGCTTTGTGCTAAAAAACGGCCATATCCAACTGGATTTGACCCCACGGTAATTACCTTTAGCAGTCCATGGGTTACGGCATCAATCACCCATACAGTACCATCATCATAATTAGCAACATATAGCTTGCTGCCGTCGGCGCTTACGGCTACGCCGTGACCGTTATTGCCAACAAAAATGTTCGAAACCATGGTATTAGTTTTGGTGCTCATCACTTCGACATTGGCCGTACCAAAGTGTGTCACATATACCAGGCTCCCATCGGGGCTAACAGCAATTCCTTGTGGGCCATCGCCCCCCGTAAAAACGTTTGTCACAACAGTGTTTGTGGCTGTATTTACCACCGTTATACCGTTGGTATTATTACCGGCTAGATATAACCGGCTGCCGTCAGGGCTTATAGCAATACCGTAAGGACTTTGAGGTGTTTGGTTGCCGATAGTCGCAACGACTGAATTATTTGCCGTATTGATTACGGTTATATTACCACCATTCTGGAGAGATACGTAAACCCGGCTCCCATCTGGACTTACTACAATACCTTCCGGGGTGCCACCTGTCTGCACGGTGCCTATCGTTGTATTGGTCAATGTATTTATCACAGATACATTTGAACCCATGTAATTTGCCACGTAAGCCCGGCTCCCGTCAGTGCTTAATGCGATACCATGTGGTTTTGAGCCAACAGAAATGGTTGAAATAACAGAGTTGGTAGCAGTATTGATAACCGAGACGGAATTTGAGCCCTCATTTGCTACATAAGCCCGGCTCCCGTCAGTGCTTACTGCTACTCCATAAGGGTTGGTGCCGACAGGTATTGTTGCGACGACTGCATAGTTTACACCGTCGATCACTGAAACGGTATTAGAACCGTAATTTGGGATATATGCAAATTCGGTTGAATTAGATAAAGTAGTAGCGGTAATAGTTGCGGTTACAGGGCTGGTGCCTTTATTTACAGCAGTAAATGATGGAATATAATTCGTACCGCTGGCGGCCAATCCGATGGCCGGATTGCTATTGGTCCAAACATATTTTGCACTACCTGTCCCCGAAAAATAGATCGAAGTTGACGCAACTCCATTTTTAAACGTCTGGTTGGCCACTGGACTTATAGTGGGTAATGAATTGACTTTCCCGCTTACAGCAACATTTTGTGTTTTAGCACCACTGGATGTGAGCACTATGTTACCGGTAATATTGCCGACGGCAGCTGATGCTGAGACACGGACATATACAGTGATATTATTCACTTTGCCGGCCGCCTGGATGATCGATATGCTATTTCCATAACCGCTTGTTTCGGCAAGGGAAACCTCAAAATTTGCCGGTGCGGTTGCTGTAATGTTTGAGGCTAAATTGTTGCCCGAAACTATAAATTGTCCGATATACGGACTTACAGATGCACTGCCGGCACAGGACGAAATGTTGCCCAATAAGGCGCCTGCCGTTATAGCAGGAGCGTGAGGTTGTACCGTGATGGTGAATTTAACAGATGAACCGCTGCATCCGGTACCATTTGTAATAAAGTTACCAATTGAATAAGGGCCGGAGCCCACCGCTATAGTAGACACTACGGTATTGCTTGCTGTACTGATCACAGAGACACTGCCGGAAGCCGCATTTGTTACATATAACCTGTTCCCATCGGCACTTATGGCAATTCCTGTTGGCTTACCTCCCACTGTAACGCTGGACACAATGGAATAATCTGCGGAATTTATCCCCAGCACGGTATTATTGTTGACTTCCAGCACGTAAACGATTTTCCCATCAGGGCTGATGGCGATCCCTGCAGATTCTGATAAAACAACCTGATTTGTGATCAGTGTATTATTAGTGGCATCAATTACCGACATGTATGAATAATCATCAGACACGTACACCCGTTTGCCATCTGGACTTACGACAATGCCGTTGGGATTATAACTTGCGGTTACCGTAGCAATTACTGTATTGGTTGCTGTATTAATTACGGAAACATTTTTTGAAGTGTAATTGGCCACATATGCACGGCTGCCATCGGGGCTGACTGCTATACCCGCGGGACCCGCTCCAACCGGTATGGTTGCCGCTACAGTATTGGTGGCCGCATCAATCACTGTTACAAGATTGCTGTCACCGGTGATATATACTTTCGCTCCATCGGGGCTTACAGCTGCGCAATTAGGAAGCACAACAGGAATGGTGGCAATTACTGCATTAGCAGCTGCATTGATGACCGAAACGGAACCTGATCCGAAGTTGGCAACATACGCCCTGGTACCATCCGGACTCACGCCAACTCCCATTGGATTTGTGCCAACAGGTATAGTTGCGATAACGGTATTACTTTCAGTATTAATTACACTCACAGTGTTGTCGTTTTTGTTAGCTATATATGCTAATCCAACAGACAGTGGCATGGCGGTAATGGTAGCTGTTATTGGGGCGCTTCCGTTGTTTATGGCAGTGAACGGTGCAATATTGTCGTATCCGTTTGCCGGCAGGCCGATTCCCGGAGTATCGTTGGTCCATGAAAAAGTGTTGCCCGTACCACTGAAATTGATGGCTACTGTGGCAGCACTATCGGCAACAGTTTGATTGGCTACCGCATTTACTGTCGGCAAGCTGTTTACGGTTCCTGCTAAGGCGATATTCTGACTGAGTGATCCGGATGCCACCACTATATTCCCGGAATTATTACCGGGCGTAGCTAAAGCGGATAACCTTACGTACACCGCGCTATTGCTCAACTTGCCGGCCGATGGTACAATGGTTACGTTGCCTGCATAACCGCTTCCTGAAGAAAGGGATACCTCAAAGCCTGCCGGGGCAGTTACTGAGACATTCGATGTTAAATAATTGCCCGAAATAGTGAATGCCGGACTATGCGCAACTGCCGATGGTGAGCCAGCGCAGGCGGAAATGCTGCCTGTTATTTTGCTTAGAGTCATGACGGGCTGGCCGACCACTGTACTGGCAACTGTGGGTACATTAACGTTTACCGCACCCAGGCTACTCAAAACTATATCACCGGAGTATGACCCTACCGCAGCAGCCGCACTCAATCTTACATACACACTAGTTGGCGCTATCGTACCTGCTGCGCCCATGGTAACCGTGCTGCTGAAGGTGGAATTATCTGTGCTGACTTCAAAACCTACAGGCGGTGTAACTAAGATACCGGCTGCCATTCCCGACCCCGATATGCTAAAACTGGCCGAAGAAGAGGCTGTTCCCTGGGTGGTGTTCAGTCCAGATAATGATCCGCTTGTTGATATTATGGCTGTTGCTGGGTTAACAGTGATGGTAAAAGTAACGGGAGAGGCGCTACATGGAGAAGTGCCGGAAACAAAATTACCAAATGAAAGAGGGTTTGACCCTACAGGAATGGTTGCTATCACGGTGTTTGAAGCTGTACTTATCACCGCCACACTATTTAGATTGGTTTCGGTGGCGTATATACGACCGCCATCCGGGCTAATTGAAATATTGCCCCCACCGATGACACCCGTTCCTAATGAAATGTTTGCAAGAATGGCATTGGTGGTAGTGCTAATGACAGAGATATTATCTGTAACTGTATTGGCCACATATAACTTACTCCCATCGGGGCTAATAAGTATTTGCTCAGGTTCTGCAAAATTTTGTAATTGTATTGTGTTTATAACCTGATAGTTTGATGCGTTGACTACGGTGACTTGGTTTGAGGTGTAATTTGTAACATAAATCTTACTGCCATCGGAAGTCACAGTAACCGCATAAGAGTAATAAGGTATGTTTACCTTATATAAAGTATTAAAACTTACGGCGTCAATAGCCCATAAATAGCCATCGTTCCAGTCTGCCACGTAAATCTTACTTCCGTCCGGACTCACGGCTATGCCTTCGGGAACTAACCCAACGGGTATAGTAGCGATTACTGTATTTGTTGCCGCATTGATCACTGAAACGTCATTGGAAGTTGTGCAGACCACGTATACGCGGGTTCCGTCCGGGCTTACGGTTATACCATGTGGCCCTTTATCAACAGCAATGGTAGCGGTAACAGTATTTGTGGAGGTATTTATGACAGAAACGGAGTTATCGGTATAATTTGACACATAAAGTGATTTACTATTTGGGCTTAACGATACTCCTCCAGGCAGTTGACCTACCTTAATTGTAGCAACCACAGTGTTGGTGGCCGTATTGATTACTGATACGTTGTCATTGCCATTGTTAGCGATATAGGCAAATCCGGCCTGTACCGGAGTAGCCGTTATAGTCGCAGTAACCGGGGTGTTGCCATTGTTAATCGCGGTAAAACTTGAAATATTGCCTGTGCCTGCAGCCGGTAATCCTATGCCTGGATTGCTATTGGTCCAATTATAAATACATCCTGTATTGGGGAAACTGACTGGCGTTGTAGCAGAACCGTTTGTGATGGTTTGATTGGTTTGTGCATTAGCCGAACAATAGGACATCGCCAGCAGGCAAGCAAAAAAGATCGCTTTTCTGAGCATGAATGTGATATTAGTTTAAGTTATATTTTGCTACTAAGATAGTATTTTTTAAAACTCAATCCTATTTTTCAAAAGTTTAACCTAAACTCATCAATTAAATGTGCACAAAAAAAGGCGCCCCGGTCACACCCCGGGACGCCCACAATCAATCACTACTTATCAAATTTATCCTCTAACACGATCATTATGTTTCTTGTGGTAAATCGCACGACTGGTACGATTTTCCTCTCTGCGCAAATGCCTGCGTTCTGCACGGGTTACATGCCCATCAGCCTTTGCCATACGTTTATCATTTCTGATTTTATTTTCGCGGGCACGCAGGTGGCGGGCTTCTGATTTGGTCAGCTCGCCGCTACGTACCCCCTGGTTAATGCGGCGTTCCTGCCTGTGCTCCCTATGGTTAATAACAGGGGTTTTAGTCTGAGCATTTGCAATGGAAGTAATAGCTAAAATACCAACTAAAGCACTTCCTAATATTTTAATTTTCATTGTGTTCTGATTTAATACTTATTATTTCGTTGTTTTAATAATAGATTATATTTTGAGGGATTGGTTTAATTGAGTTTTAAAATAGTTGATTGGGTTGATTGAGTTGGATTAAGTTGATTGAGTTAATTCCGTTATAAAAATTTTGATTCAACTTAATCAACCGCTCACTTAATCTAACTTAATAAACTAAAAACATTATGTTTGCTGCGTATTGCCAAATCAGCAATAACAGAAAAAAACTTGCGTAATTGCCCATGTTGAGCATCGACGAGATAAAACAACCTATTGCCGCCGATATAGATGCTTTTGAGGAAAAGTTTAAATCCTCGATGCAAAGCTCCGTTCCCCTGCTCGACCGTATTACCCATTACATCGTTAAGCGAAAGGGCAAGCAGATCAGGCCGATGTTCGTATTCTTTTCGGCCAGTATTTGTGGCGGGATTACAGATGCTACTCACCGGGGCGCTGCTTTGGTGGAGCTGCTGCATACCGCTACCCTTGTTCACGATGACGTGGTGGATAACTCCTACCAGCGCCGGGGATTCTTCTCTATCAATGCGCTCTGGAAAAATAAGATTGCCGTTTTAGTGGGCGACTTCCTTTTATCGAAGGGTTTATTGCTATCGATCGAGAACAATGATTTTAAATTATTGCAGATCGTATCCGAAGCGGTGAAACAAATGAGCGAGGGCGAGCTTTTACAGGTAGAGAAAGTACGCCGAATGGATGTGGATGAGCCTATCTATTACGAGGTGATCCGCCAGAAAACGGCTTCGCTGATCGCGTCGTGCTGCGCCTGTGGGGCAGCCTCGGCCGGTGCGGATGAAGAGACTATAGAAAAAATGCGTTCGTTTGGTGAGAAGATCGGTATTGCTTTCCAGATCAAGGATGACATGTTTGATTTCGGGACAGACGATGTAGGCAAACCCTTGGGTATAGATATTAAAGAGAAAAAAGTAACATTACCACTGATCTATTCTCTAAATAATACAACCTCTTCCGAAAGGAAAAGGATCATCAACCTTGTTAAAAACCATAACGACGACCCGAAGAAGATTGAACAGATAATTCGTTTTGTAAAAGAAAGCGGGGGACTACAATATGCGGAAACACAAATGAAGAAATACCAGGACGAGGCATTTGAAATATTAAATACATTCCCAAAGAGCGACTCGCGGGAGAGTTTGGAACAATTAGTGCGGTTTACCACCGAAAGGAATAAATAATGTCAAACGAACTGCTGTTTATAGGGGGCTTCATCGTTTTCATTTTTTTAATGATGTCTATCGACCTGGGTTTGTTTGGAAAAAGCGACAAACCTGTAAGTCTGAAACAGGCAGGCATCATGAGCGGCGTTTGGGTATCTATGGCGCTGGTCTTTTATTGGCTCATTTTGCAATATGGCGATCTGCTGCACCACATCGATAGTTTTGCTGCGCTACAGGATATCAATATAAAGCACTTTCACAACCTTAAACTCAACCCAAATGATTTCCAGGGAAGCTTAAGTTTATACCGGCAAAACCTTTCGCTTGAGTTTATTACGGGCTATGTGGTGGAGTATGCACTGTCTGTAGACAACATTTTTGTAATGGTGCTTATTTTCACAGCTTTTGCTGTCGACCCGAAATATTATCACAAAGTATTATTGTGGGGGATCATAGGCGCTATTGTGATGCGGTTCCTGTTCATTTTTTTGGGTGCGACGCTTATCAGCCAATTCCATTGGATATTATACTTGTTTGGCGCCTTCCTGGTTTATACAGGGGTGATGATGTTTATCAATCGTAACCAGGAGGATGAGATCGATCCGGAGAACCACAAAGTGGTAAAGTTCGCATCAAAATATTTTGGCGTTCATCCCAGGTTTGAAGGTGGAAAGTTTTTTGTGAAGGTCGATGGCAAAAAACTGATGACGCCGCTATTCCTGGTGCTGATGATCATTGAAGTAACCGATCTGATCTTTGCGGTTGATTCTATCCCCGCGATTTTCTCTATCACCAAAGACCCATACATTGTATTCTTCTCCAACATTTTTGCCATAATGGGTTTAAGGTCGATGTTCTTCCTGCTGGTAAACATCATCGAGAAGTTCCATTACCTGAAAGTCGGCTTATCGGTATTATTGTCGTTCATCGGACTGAAGATGCTGGCTGCCCATTATGCAGATAAGATAGGCTTGACCACAGGTAATTCGCTGCTTATTATTCTCGGTATACTGACAATAAGTATTGTTGCCTCGCTTATATTCCCCAAAAAAGAAGCGGCACACTGAGATTAGATTTGAGATGTGAGATATGAGACGTGAGATGCTCAAAAAGCGTATACTTTGCTGTTTTGATTTAGATATTCCTTCTCATATCTCAAATCTCATATCTCACGTCTAATAAAATTTATCTCAAATCTCATATCTCGCGTCTCACATCTAATAAAGTAAAATACTAACTTCGCTATATGCATTTATTTGATCTGAGCCATCTGAGGGTAACCTTCTTCGATATACTGGATATTCTGCTGGTGGCTTTTATCATTTATCAGCTGTACAGTTTGATCAGGGGTACAATAGCCGCTAACATCTTTATCGGTCTGGCACTCATTTATGTACTGTTCTTTGTGGTGAAGGCATTGCAGATGCGACTGCTTACAGCCATACTGCAAAACTTCGTCAACGTGGGTATCATAGCGGTCATCGTCGTCTTTCAGCAGGAGATACGACGATTTTTACTGCTGGTGGGTAAAAATGCCTCCCTGCAGCGAAACAAAGCCTGGTGGGCATATTTTTTTGGTAAACGCGAAGATGAGAAGAACAACTACGCCCGCATAAAGCCGATCATAGATGCCTGCAAAAGCATGAAGCAGAGCCGTACCGGGGCACTTATCGTATTCGCTAAATTTTACGACGAGCAGTTTTACCAGAACAGCTGCGAAGTACTCGATTCAAAAATTTCCAAACGATTATTGGAGAGTATATTTCAGAAAAGCAGTCCGTTGCATGACGGTGCCGTGGTGATATCTGAGAATAAGATCAAGGCAGCCAGCTGTATTCTCCCGCTAACCGACAAAACCGATCTGCCACTACAATTTGGTTTACGCCACCGTGCCGGAATTGGTGTAACCGAGACTAACGAGGCCACCGCTATCATCGTATCCGAAGAAACCGGCGAAATATCCTACGCCAAACAGGGCCGCGTTAAAATGAACATCAGTTTTGCGGAATTGGAGAAATTGCTGAACAAGGATTTTTAACAGATCAAGGCGTAACCGGATTTGGCAAACCCAATGGCAACACTTTCGCCACCGGCATCTTTTCCATATTACCATTTGGTTTCACTATTGGCATATGGTCAATATTCCCATTCATTTTTGCTATCGGCATGCGGTCGATGTTTGCTGCCGGATTTAATAAGAACAGATTATTATCCGTCAATTTATTTGGCACTAATGCTAGTAGTTGCTGGTTTGGTATAGCCGAAAAATTCTTAAACAAGGTACTATCAGTCAACTTAAACTGCATCAGGTTTTGATCCTTAGGAGTTTTGAATAAATTTTGATCAAAAGGTTTTATGGAAGATTGCTGTGCTTTCAATTGGGAAGCGCCTGCAATAACGATCAGCAATAACAATAATTTTTTCATGGCCGGTTTATGTTATTGCTAATATAAACAATGCGAATGTTAAATAGTGTTATTTTTTGAGCGGGAAATGTTAAAAGCGCGACATAAAAAAAGTCCGCCGATAACCAGGCGGACTTTTTAGTATACAAGATCAGTTAATTATTTCGATTCTTTATCTTTTGCTTCACTAAGCTCTTTGGCAGCTTCTTCAGCAGCTTTTGCAGATGCATCGTCCTTTAGCTTGGTGCGCTGTTCTTTAATGTTGTTCAGCAAACCTGCAATGAACGGACCTACGCCATTGTAAATTTTGTATTTCATACCGGCATCTTTAAGCGCCGCTATGCCTTGTTGTGCATCAGCCGGGCTTTCTACCGTGCCGGTCATTTGTGCAAATTTCCTGATCAGCGAGAACTTGGTGTTGATATCACCTTCGGAAAAATGCTGGTAAACAAATGGCCATTGCGCTGATTTACCGCTTTCGGCATAAACACCAACCATAGCAGTAGTTAAAGCACCGCTGTTGTCTTTCTCAAAACCTTTAGCCACTTCCAATGCCTGTGCCGGGTCAAGCAGATCGATACCATTCAAAGCAGCGCCTTGAACTGCGTATGATTCGCTCTTCAAGCCTTGTTTGAACATCGCCATATTATCCTGTATTTTCAATTTAGCTAATACATTCATTGCTGCCGCGCGAACCAATGTATTTTGATCATTCTGCGCCAGCGAGGTTAATACTGGTACTGCAGCGTTATGAATATCGTCATTCTTCATATTCAAAGCACGGATAGCTTTTATACGCAAGCCATAATATTTATCCTTCAAAGCAGCAATGATGATCTTCTGTCCATCTTTCTCAGTCTGCTTGTTCTGAGCAGCTTCAATGGCCTCAAAGCGATCAAGATATAAAGGCGCATTGGCATACTGAAATGCGTATTCACCAAGAGTTTTGTTGTCTGTTTTTAGAGTCAATAAAACTTTATCACCATCTACATTCACCAGGTCCGGTTTTGCGTCTGAGTGGAATGTCAGGGTATCCATCTTGTCATTCATCCAGGCCCTGTGTCTCACTTTTTTACCGCCTGCATAAATATCTACGGCAAATGGCAATTTAAAAGTTTGTCCATCCTGTTTTTGAGCCAGGTAAACGGTTTCTGTTTTTGAGGCATCATCCCATTTGTAAGTGATGTCCAGCACAGGGTGACCGGCGCCATAATACCACTGATTAAAATACCAGTTCAGATCACGACCGCTAGCTTCTTCTAAAGCCAGGCGCAGTTGCTGTGCTTCGCCGTTTTTAAAAGCGTTTGTCTTCAGGTAGATGTTCAACCCTTTAAAGAAAGCTGCATCACCTAAGTAATTACGCAGCATATTTAAAATGCGTCCGCCTTTTTTGTAGGTAACTACGTCGAACATATCTTCCTTGTCAGCATAATGGAAGCGCACCAGGTCCTTTTGAGAAGCCTCAGGGTTTTCAAGGTAACTCTCCATGGCTTCGTAGCTATGGGCATCAGCCTCATCCTTGCCATATTTATGCTCGGCCCAAAGCATCTCACTAAAATCGGCGAAAGATTCGTTCACAGTCAGGTTGCTCCAGCTTTCGCAGGTTACATAATCGCCAAACCATTGGTGAAACAATTCGTGGGCAATAGTGCTTCGGCCATCATCATAGTAGCGATCGATCAGCTCACGATGCGTACCCTGAACGTATGCGCCATGCAGCGTAGCAGTAGTATTTTCCATTGCACCGCTCACGTAGTCGCGAACCACGATCTGTGAATATTTGTTCCAGGGGTAATCAACACCCAAAGTTTTTGAGTAGAACTCGATCAGTTCAGGTGTCATCCCGAAGATCTCTTTTGCATAAGGCGCATATTTTGGCTCCAGGTAATAGTTCACCTCTTTGTTGCGCCATTTATCGTGATAGATCTTAAAATCGCCCACAGCCATCATAAACAGGTATGGCGAATGTGGCAATTCCATCTTCCAGGTATCGGTACGGGTGCCGTCAGCATTATTTTTCTGCGACGCCAGGCGACCGTTTGACAGCGTAACATACTTAGCCGGAACAGTCATGCTGATCTCGTCGGTAGTCTTTTGTTCAGACTTGTCGATTGTAGGGAACCATGCCGATGAGCTTTCGGTTTCACCTTGTGTCCATATCTGGGTAGGCTTATCTTTTTCGGTACCGTCAGGGTTAATAAAATATAAACCTTTGGCATCGTTAATAGCTGCGCTGCCTTTGGCTTTCAGCAGGTTTGGTTTGGATGTGTAATCGATATAAATGGTATACGATTCGTTGTTGTGGTATACCTTATCCAGGTTAATGGCCAGGCTTAAACTATCCTCATATTTATACTTTAACGGTACATTTTTGCCATTTTTTACGATGGAGATATTTTTGATATCCATCCCTTTCGCATCCAGTCGCAAACTATCAGTAGGATAAAAATGCGGGCGAAGTGTTACCCATTCCTTACCATACATAAAGCGCTTTTTGTAATCGAACCGCACATCCAGTTTGGTATGAACCAGGTCGTTAATTTTAGGCGGGGTTTCCCGGTAGATCTTCATCGCCGGGTCATCGGCTTTTGCAGGGGCTTGTTGTGCAAAAGCGTTGTTAAGGCTTGCCGCCATAACTCCGGAAAGAGCTATAGCAGAAAGCTTCTTCAGATTCATCATATTCAGTCTTAATTATTGATTTGTATAAACTTTGCCTTCCTTCATTACGAAGGCCATATTCTTCATTGTTTTTATGTCCACCAGCGGATCTCCGTCAACTGCCACAATATCGGCAAATTTTCCTTTAACTATACTTCCTGTTTGATCAGTTATACCTAAAAGGTCGGCAGCGTTTACCGTGGCAGCTTTTATTGCTTCCATTGGCGGCATACCTGCTTCAACCATATATTGAAACTCCATGTAATTCTTGCCGTGCGGATAAACGCCTGCATCAGTACCAAACGCTATTTTGACGCCTGCCTTGTACGATTTGCCAAAGTTATCCTGTATCTGCGTACCAACCTCAACCGCTTTACGTGCAATTACCGGAGGAAAATATCCCGGAACCTTTGCTGAATCTGATACCGATTTACCAGCTATGATAGTCGGTACCAGGTAGGTGCCATATTTTTTTGCCAGTTCCCTGTCTTCGTCATTCATAAAAGTGCCGTGCTCTATGGAAGTAACTCCGGCTATAATCGCCCTCTTGATGCCTTCAGCTCCATGTGCATGGCACGCTACCCGCAAGCCATAATCCTTCGCGGTTTCAACAACGGCTTTGATCTCATCTATACTGAATTCAGCGCCTGATGAATTTTCGCTCAGGTCCAACACGCCGCCTGTCGACGCAATTTTTATTACAGCAGAGCCTCTTTTTATTTGCAAACGCACCGCTTTTATTAACTCATCTCTCCCATCAGCTACACCATCATCCGGGCCCATTTTATGATTGAAAACATCGTCCCTGAAACCGACCGAGCCATCCATGTGACCACCGCTTGCTGAAATAGCACGTCCCGCAGTAATTATCCGCGGACCATCAACCAGGCCTTGTCTCACAGCTTTGCTCAGGCTGATGTTTACTCCGGAACCACCCAGATCACGCACGGTTGTAAAACCTGCCATTAAGGTACGCTTTGCATATACCTGCGCGTGGTATGCCACGTCGGCATCGGTCATTGTAAAACCGTCCAGCATGCCGGTTTTGCTGTGCTCTTCTTCTAAATGAACATGGCAATCTATCAGTCCGGGCATTACGGTTTTATTTTTCAGGTCGATCACTTTATCACCTGAGGTTCCACTGGTATACCCTTTCTGAATATCTGTTATCATTTTCCCATCGACCACGATCGTCATTTCAGCCTGAGCCTTGCCAGATATTCCGTCAATCAGTTTACCGCATTGGATATAGGTTTTTTGGGCAAAAGCTGACGAAGCGATGAATAAAAGAAACAGGATGAGAAGTTTACGCATGGCGGACCAGTTAACAGTTTGGCTAAATTATAAAGTTTTTATAGAAAAATTGAGCCGGGCGTGCAACCAAAATATGCGACAATCATCTTTTTGATTGAAAAGTATTGATTTCAAACGTAGCTGTCCGCCTGAAACCGGACACACCGTTCATATCCGTACAGTATACATTTATTAATTATTTTTCAAATTACTGATAATAAGCAGATTGCATTTATGGCACATGTTTTATATAAAACAGAACGTGATAATGCTATTCTGAACGAAACATCCAGCCGATTGAGAACATGAACATTGAAGATCACATTTTAGCACTGGTGGCAAAAAAGCTTTCCAACGGTGCTTCTGAGGAAGAACTGAGAGAATTGGATAACCTGCTGCAACAACATCCGGATATTCATAACAGGGTTAAGCTGATGGCAGAATGGTGGCAAAGCGATGCAGAACATAATATTGAGGCCAATAGTTATTTCCGCTTTCAAAAAGTAATGGAGCGGATAAAGGCTAATGGTCCTGTACTTGAGCAAACCGGTATGTCGCAAGATAAAACCATGGAAAAGAAACAAAAGAACACCATCGTGACCTATCTTATTAATCGCTTCTCCATGATCGCAACCTTCTTAAAAATTGCTTGGCGGAATGCACAAAGGAACCTGACTTACAGCTCCATTAATATTTT
>Ga0310811_10001189_pt1 | contig 33360 bp, 31 predicted proteins | sample YCmetagenome_FD_207642 | JGI IMG/M metagenome (GOLD analysis project Ga0310811, IMG submission 207642) | Soil microbial communities from experimental microcosm in Duke University, North Carolina, United States - YC | ecosystem: Engineered > Artificial ecosystem > Soil microcosm > Unclassified ...
GTCGCGAAGGCCGCTCAGCACGTCTTCGGCCGCATGCAGCAGGGTCTGCAGCGCGGGCAGGTCGAACAGGCCAACCGAGCCTTTCAGGGTGTGCACGGCGCGAAACGCGTCGTTAAGGCGCGCGCCGTCGTCCGGCGCCTTCTCCAGCGCCAGCAACGCGTCATGCGCCTGCTCCAGCAGCTCCGGTCCCTCGACCAGGAACTGGGCAAGGAGTTCGTCCATCAACCCCGTTTCCCGCGTTGATAGACTATAGCGTCGGAGAACCGCTTAGGTTCAAACCGCTCGTCGATGCGGGCCATGGACTCGGTGTGGCCCAGGCACAGGAAGCCCTCGGGCGCGGTGCAGGCGAACAGATGATCGGCCGCCTGGACGCGCGACAGGTCGTCGAAATACATGAGCACGTTGCGGCAGAAGATGACGTCGAACGTCCCGTTGGCCAGCATCGAGGCGCGGTCCATCAGGTTGGCCCAGGTGAAGATGACCGACTCCCGCAGGTCCCGGATGATGCTCCATTCGCCTTCGCCTTCCGGCTCGAAATAGGCGTCGATCAGGGCCGGCGGCAACTTGCCCAGCGCCCGCGCGCCGTAGTGGCCGGCCTGCGCCGCGCGCAGGGCGGTGGCGTCGATGTCCGAGCCGACGATCTCGACGTTGTAGGCGTCGACCATCGCCCAGTTCTCCAGCAGCCAGATGGCCACCGAATAGGGCTCCTCGCCGGTCGAGCAGGGCATGCACCAGATGCGGATCTTGTCGCCGGGGTTCTTGCGCTCGGCGATCCGGGGCAGGAGGTCCCGGGTCAGGCAACGGAACTGGTGGTCCTCGCGATAGAAGTAGGTCTCGTTGACGGTGCAGGCGTCGATCACCGCCCCGGCCTCGGCCGGATCGGTGCGCAGCCGGACGAAATAGGCCTCGAACGAGTTCGAGCCGGTGGCGCTCAGCCGGTCGTTCAGGCGCCGCTCGATGTAGTAGCGCTTGCCGTGGCCGAACAGCATACCGGTGCGGCACCGGAGGAACTCGCAGAACCAGCTCAGCTGGTCGTCCGAGAGGACGGGCTTGTGGGTGCGGCTCATCCGGCGTCGGCCAGGGCCAGCAGGCGGTTGGCGATGCGGTGGAGCGGCTCTACGAATTCGGCGCCGCCGGCGCGCACCAGCTCCCCCGGCATGCCCCAGACCACCGCGGTGTCTTCCGCCTCGGCGATGGTGTGGCCGCCGTCCCGGCGCAGCCGGGTCATCGCCGCCGCGCCGTCGTAGCCCATGCCGGTCATCAGCACGCCGGTCAGGGTCCCGGCGGGCGCGGCCGCGAGGGCGCTGTCGACCAGGCGATCGACGCTGGGGTGCCAGCGATGCTCGGGGTTGGAGGGGGCCGACAGGGCGACCAGCCCGTCCGTCCGCCGGCTGATCAGCAGGTCGGCGTCGCCGCGCCCGATGTGCACCCGCCCCGGGGCGAGCGCCATGGGCTTGGTGACCTCGACCACCTCCAGGTCACAGAGCCCGTCGAGCCGCGCGGCCAGGGGTCCGGTGAAGCTGGCGGGCATGTGCTGGGCGACCACGATCGGCCAGGGAAATGCGGCGGGCAGGGCGCCCAGGAGGGCCTCCAGGGCCGGCGGCCCGCCGGTCGAGACGCCCACCAGCACGAGGCCCTGGGTCTCGCCGGCCGCCTTGGCCGGCAACGCCTTGCGCCGCCGCGCCGGCGTCGCGGGTCGGGCCTTCGGCGCCCGCGGGCTGACGATGCCGGATTTCAGCCGCACGCGCTCAGCCAGGCGGTGGCTCGGCGAGAAGCGCGCCTTGGCCGCCACCAGGATCTTTTCCACCAGCACCGGACCGAACTCGTGGATCTTCAGCGACGGCGTCCCGCTGGGCTTGGGCACGAAATCGACGGCCCCGAGCTCGAGCGCCTTCAGGGTCTCGCGCGCGCCCTCCGCGGTCAGCGAGGAGAACATCACCACCGCGCACGGGCGCTCCAGCATGATCCGGTCCAGGCACGCCAGGCCGTCCATGTTGGGCATGTTGATGTCGAGGGTGACGACCTCGGGCCGGAACGCGTGCAACGACGCCAGGGCCTCCACGCCGTCGCGGGCGAAGGCGACCTCGAACCGGTCGTCGTCGGCAAGGATCTCGGCCAGCAGCCGCCGCATCAGGGCGGAGTCGTCGACCACCAGGACTCGCGTCACGTGTCTCCAGCCGTTTGCGAAGTCTCCAGGGCGGCCAGCAGGTCGCGCTCGGCGCGCTCCAGCAGTTCCTTGGGTTCGATCAGGAGAATGAGCCGCGCTCCATGGTCCAGGGTGGCGATGCGGCTGAACAAGCGTCCGGCGTCGGCGGTCAGTTCCGGCGTCGCCTCGATCTGGCTTTCGGCCAGGGGCAGAATCTCGGAAACGGCGTCGACGATGAAGCCGGCCTGGCGACCGTCCACCATCGTCACGAGCACCCGCGGCCGCCCCGAACCGCCGTCCGCGCCGCCGGCGAAGCGCACCCTCTGGTCGATGATCGGCGTCACCTTGCCCCGCAGGTTCATCACCCCTTCGACGAAGGCCGGGGCCTTGGGCACGCGGGTCAGCCGCTCGGGCAGGCTGGCGACTTCCTCCACGGCGTCGAGCGGCAGGCCGAATTCCTCTGCGCCGATCCTGAACACCAGGAAGCGCCGGGTGCTCTCGCGGTCGTGCGTTTCAGCGTCCATGGACGCGCCTTCCTTTCGGCCATCGGCCAGGATCTGGGCGACCTTCTCGTCGCGGAACAGGCGCTCGGGCGAGAGCACCGCCACGAGGCCGCCGGCCGTCCGGCAGATGGTCTCGACCTTGGCCTCGCCCTGGCCCCGGTTGAGCACCGCGGGCGCCGGGTCCAGGGCGCTCTCGGGCGCGCGCAGGATCATGCGCAGCCGGTCGACCGCCAGCCCCACCGAGACCTCGCCGATGCGGGTCACGATCACCCGGCCGCCGACGGCGTGCTCGGCCGGCAGGCCCAGCAGGCGGCGGGCCGACACCACCGGCAGGAGCTGCTCGCGCAGGGTGATCACGCCGAGCGCGGCCTGGTCGGACTCGGCGATCACCGCCATCTCCGCGGGCAGGGCCAGCACCTCCACCACCTGGTCCAGCGGCAGGGCGTAGGCCTGGCCGGCCAGGTCGAAGCCGAGCAGGGCCAGGGTGGGCTCGGCCCGGGCCTCCTCGGCGGCCGAGGCGCCCTCGACCCGCTTGGCCTTGGCCTTCTGCGCGGTGCGGAAGTCGCGGCCCAGCAGGGCCTCCAGGTCCAGCACCCGGAGCGCGGAGCCCTCCACCAGGTAGAGCCGGCCGCGGGCCTGACCGGCGCCCGAGGGCTCGGGCGCGGCGGCGATCTCGGTCATGGCCTCCACGCGGTCGACCGCCAGGCCGATGGGCGAGCGGCCGGCCAGGAGCAGCAGGCGCGAGGCCGGCCCCGGCTGGTCCTCGCGGCCGAGCAGCCGCGCCAGCGAGACGACGGGGGCGGGCGCGCCGCGCAGGCCGGCGATGCCCAGCAGGCTCGTCGGGGCGCCCGGCACGCGCGTCAGGCGCGGGCGGCGGAAGATCTCGACGACGTCGGCCGCGCTCGCGGCGAACTTGTCCTCGCCGACGAAGAAGGTCAGGTACTTGGCGCTCGCCGGCGCGCGGCTGGCGGCCGGCGCGCTCACGCCTGGGGTCCGGCGATCTGCAGGTCGCCGGCCAGGGAGGCGATCTCCTCGATCGCCGCCGCCAGGTCTTCGGCGCCCTGTGCCTGCTGGCGCGCCGCCGAGGCGGCGTCCCCGGCGGCCCGGCCGGCCTCCTCGGCCACGGCGGCGACCTGGCTGACGGCGGCCAGCACCTGGGCGACGCTCTGTTCGGCCGCCTCCGCGGCCTGGCTGATCTCCTGGCTGCCTTCGCCCAGTTCGCGGGCGGTCGCGATGATGAACCCCAGGCGGCCGTCGATCTGCCGGTTCTTATGAACTTCCGACTCCGCCGCCGTGGCCGTCTGTTCCAGGTCGCGGCGGACGACGGCGATCTGGGTCTGCATCCGACGGACGATCTCCTTGGCCCGGTCGGCGTTGTCGGCCGAGGCGCGGGCCAGGGTGCGGATGTCGCCGGAGACCACAGCGAAGCCGCGGCCCTGTTCGCCGGCCCGCGCCGCCTCCACCGAGCCGCTGACCGCCAGCATGGTGGTCTGGACCGCGATCAGGGTCGTCGCCTCGACCACCTTCTCGATGGCCCGGGCGGTGTCTTCCAGCGCGTCGATCAGGTCGACGGCGGCATGGGTCTGGGCGATGGAGGTCGATACCCCGTCGGTCAGCTTGAGGACGGCGGCCCGGTTGGCCTCCAACATGGCGCGGCTCTCCTCGACCCGCTGTTCGGAGCGCGCCGCCTCGGCCTTGGCGATGCCGGCGGCGCGCTGGATCTGGGCCATGGCGCTGCTGGCCTGCTGGGTGGCGGCCGCCTGCATCTGGGCCCCGCGCGAGATCTGGTCGACGGCGGCCAGGATCTGGCCGGCGGCGCCCGCCAGCTCCTGGATGGTCGCGGACAGCTCCTCGGAGGCCGCGGCGATCTGCTCGCCGGCCAGGCCGCCGGCCGACGTCATCGTCTCGGCGAGCTCCGACAGCGCCTCGGCCGTCACCTGGCTTTCGTCCAGCGAGGCGCTCTGCTGCTGTACGGCGCGCTGGGCCTCCGCCGCTGCGGCGGCCTGCTCTTCTGCGGCGCTGGCGATGCTCTCGGCGCCGGATTGGGCTTCGCGGGCGGCGGCGGCGGCCTCGATGGCTGCCGCCAGGATGGCCTTGCCGCCGTCGGTGATGACCGTCAGTCCGCTCCGGATCGTCTGCAGGCTCGAGGCGGCCTCGCGGCCGGCGGCCGCTTCGGCGGTGGCGTTCTGGGCCGACGCCTCCACCTGCTGGCCGATCGCGCGCACCTCCCCGGCGATGCGCAGGGCCAGGGTCTTGACCTCGCCCGAACGGTTCTCGGTGGTCTCCGCCAGGTCGCGCACCTCGTCGGCCACCACGGCGAAGCCGCGGCCGTGTTCGCCGGCCCGCGCCGCCTCGATGGCGGCGTTCAGGGCCAGGAGATTGGTCTGGTCCGACACCTCGGCCACCAGGGTGGCGATATCGGCGATGGCGGTCGCCTGCACGGCCAGGGCCTCGGCCATCGACACCGACTTCAGCTGGCGAGCGGCATTGGTCTCGATCGCCTCGACCGAGGCGTCGATATGGGCGCCGGCTTCGGTCAACTGGGCCTGCAGCGTCGTGGCCTGGGCGTGGTTGCGGTCGGCCCGGTCCCGGGCCTGGACGAAACTGGCCGCCATGGCGGTGATGGCCGCCAGGGATTCATGCGCCGCGCCCGCCGCCTCCTCGGCCCCGCTCGCGATCTGGTCCATCGACCGCTGCAGCTCCTCCGCCGCCGCGGCCGACTCCGCCACGCCGCCGGCCAGCTCCTGGGTGGCCGCGGCCAGCCGCTCCGCAGCCGATTGCGCGCTGCGCCCAATCCGGACCTTGGGCTTGGCGGGCTTGGCCTTGACCACCCTGTCGGGCGCCGCAGCGGCCTTCTCGGAGGTCGATGCGCGCCGTCCGACCAGGGTGGAGGTCTTCACCAAGGCCATGATCTTCTCCGAATGAGAGGGACGCTGGTCGGCGGCGCCGGACCAGAGGACGGCATCATTACCGGCCGTGCCCGGTGCCAACAAGCTGAGCCATGTAGCCTCAACGCCAAGCTTGGCGATCCGTTCCAGCGTCCCGCCCAGGATGCGCGCCGCCTGGATGGCGACATGGCGAGCGCCGAGGCGCTCGCCAGGATAGCCCTCGGGACCTAGTCCTCGATCGCCTCGATGCCTCGCCGGGCCGCCTCGGCCACGCGCTCCCGCATGGCCTTGAGGTCTTCAGGCGGGTGTCCAGTCCAGCCGACGACCTCGCCGACGATCCGCAGCGGGTCGCGGCTGCGGTACGACTTCGTCGGATTGCCCGGATACTTCTTGTCTGTGAGGTTGGGGTCGTCTTCGAGTGGCCCCGACGGCTCCACGACGAAGATCCGGCCCGGCCCTTCGCCCACGGCCAGCTCCGCGCCCCAGACGGCGGCGTCGAGAGTCGCGGTCAGATAGACGAAGGCGGCCGTCTTCCGTTGACCGAAGTTGGAGGCGTATCCCGGCGTGATCAGGTCGCCCGGTCCAAGGTCGGCCTTGCCGCCGTGGAAGAAGTGCTGCGCGAACAGCGTGGCCTTGGTGTTCATCGATGCTGCCCCCATGGAATCGGGACCTTGGTCCCCGTCGAGGGCGCTACAACCTGCGCATAAAACGCTGGCAGCCAATTCTTGAACTCAAGTTTTTCGCGCCCAAATTCCCTTCAGGCGACGCGCGCTGCGGCCCGAGCTTGATGAGCCCGACGTCGATTCCGATCGTGGTCAGACTGGCTCCCGATGAAATCCGCAAGAATGCGGCGGGTTGAGGTATATGGCAGGTATTGGCAGGCGAATTCCGAGGCTAGATTGCCAAAATATGCCGGCCGCATGACGTTAAGGTGATCAAGACGCAGTTGCCCCCGCGGGTTTGAAAGGCACGCGCGCCGATCAGGGAAAACGCCGAATCGGCCTGCGCATGGTCAGGGCGGTCAACAACCAGGCGATGGCCATGGCTCCCACAAATGTCCAGACGCCGCGCGGGCCCCAATTGGCGAGGATTGCGCCGCCGCCCGCGCCGCCCGCGAAGATGCCGAGGAACTGGCTGCTGGAGTAGAGGCCCGTCGCCGCGCCCTTGGCGTTCGCCGGCGCCGTCTTGGTCACCAGGGAGGGCAGGATGGCTTCCATCACGTTGAAGGCTGCGAAGAACCCGCTCAGGGCAAGGAAGCACCCGGTTCGAGTGGTCGGGCTGTCCAGAGCGAGCAGGCTGACCACCAGCACCAGGATGGCGCCGATCGAGACCTCTTTGATCCGGCCCAGCGCCTCGGCGGCGCCAACGGCGGGGATCATGAGCGCGATCGAGGCCAGCAGGATCGGCAGGTAGACATTCCATTCATTGCCCGGCGAGGTGTGGAACGTCGCCGCAATCCGCCGCGGCACGACGAGGAAGCTCGCGGTCAGGATCGCATGCAGAGCGAAGATTCCCGCGTCCAGACGCAGAAGTTCGCGATTCCTGACCACGCGACTGAATCGATGAAGAACCTTGCCTCGTTCGCCGGGCGGAAGGGCTTGGGCCGGCGTTGGAACCAGAGTCAGGGTGATCCCGATCCCACCCAATCCCAAGCCCGCCGTGACCCAGAATATTCCGGGGAGGCCCTGCCAGGCGGAGATCGCCGGCCCGGCGACCAGCGCGAACGCGAACGACAAGCCGATGGTCACGCCGACGATCGCCATGGCGCGGGTGCGCACCTCTTCGCGGGTCAGGTCGGCCGTCCAGGCCAGGATCGAAGAGCCGACCGCTCCGGCGCCTTGGAGGAGGCGGCCGACCGTCACGCCGGCGATCGAGGTGGAGAGGGCGGCGACCACGCTGCCGGCGACGAAGACTGCGAGCCCGGCGACGATGACCGGCTTGCGACCGATCCGATCCGAGAGCAGGCCGAGCGGGATCTGCAATAAACCCTGCGCCAGTCCGTACATTCCAAGCGCCAGTCCGATCGTGGTCGGCGTTGCGCCGGTCAGTTGCTGCGCCAGACGGGCGAACACCGGATAGACCATGAACAGGCCCAAGAGGCGCGCCGCGAACACTGCCGCAAGGCACGCGGTCGCACGCAATTCCGTTGGGTTCATCGAGCCGTGTCGCAACGCATCTCTCTGGTCGGTCGCGTCTGAGCGATTTCGAAACTATATCCCAACGTGATATAGGTGTGCGTCGCAGGCGTGAAGAGGGGGATGGTTTTGTGATAACTCTTCCGCCGACTGGTCAGGGTCGCTAACCGTACCAGAGCGCAAGACGCGGAGGACGGAGGCCATGGGGCTTGATCCCGAAAAATACCATGGACTGGCCGGGATGAGGGTCGCGCTGCGCCGGTTCGTGGCCGCGAGCGAGGTGATCAACCGGGAGGCGGGGATCACGCAACAGCAGTACCAAGCCATGTTGGCCATCAAGACGCGTCCACACGAGGCGATGACCATGAAGGAACTCGCCGAGCAACTGCTCTTGAGCCACCAAGCCACGGTCCAGCTCGTCGATCGGCTCGCGAAGGGCGGATTGGCGAAACGCTACCCCTCGGAGGAAGACCGACGCAGCGTGCTGTTGAAGCTCACCCGGGCCGGCGAGGACCTCCTGGACGATCTTGCGACCAAACATCTCGAGGAGATGCTGCGCCAAGAACCGCTCCTCTCCCAGTCCCTCGATCGCCTGAAAAGCCTTGCCCCCTAGCTTGGGGCCCGCGCCCCCCGGGAGGGCGGAGGTTAGCTCCGGCGCCATGGCGGCATGGCGATCTTAGGGCGTGCATTTTATATCCAGAGCGGATATTTCTCGATTCGCCCCCCGCAGTGCAGAGCCCACAGCCATCGTGGAGCCGGCTCGCTGCACCCGCCGGGACGTTGGATGGAATGAACTGGACATGGATGCGCCTATCCTGACGCCGGCGGAATTTCGCGACTTCCTCGGCCGATCACTGCAAGGCTTTCTCGACGATTGGGCCGTGCAGAACTCGACTCAATCCGATGTGTGCCGCGGCGCTATGACAGGTCGGGACTGGTTGAAGACCTTCTCGGAGTTCGCGGTGGCGGAAATCGTCAATCCGCCCCTCGCAAAGGCGGCCGCCCAAGCCGCCAACACCAACGATCCGACGGTTCGCGAAGAGCGGCCCTAGTCAGTCATTGAGAACGTGAGCGCTCTTGACCCGCAGTTGATTCCAAACGGCGGGACCGCTGTCGAAGGCGCCACGAGCCGGTTCGGATCGCTAGGGGTCTATCTCGTGGTCGGCGTCCTAGCCGGGGTCCTGTCCTGGCTGTGCGGTAGCTATCCTTCGCGGCTTCCGGTTTGGGCGCCTTGGGACTTCTCGTGGACGGAATTCCTCGCCGCGATCCTCGGCCTTGTGTGGTTCTTCCGGGGCGCGGCTGTCTTGCCGCTCGAGGCGCGGCCGCCGATCTGGCGGCGAGGCTCGTTCACGCTGGGCGTCGCCTCGATCTATGTCGTGCTCCAGACGCGGGTCGACTATTTCGCCCTGCACATGTTCTTCCTGAACCGCATCCAGCACCTGGTCATGCATCACCTTGGGCCGTTCCTGATCGCGCTCGGATGCGGAGGTGCGACGGTGAAGGCCGGCATGCCGACGCCGCTGGCCCGGTTGCTCCACGGCGGATGGCTCCGGCGAGGGCTGGCGATCCTGCAGCATCCGATCGTGGCGCCGATCCTGTTCGTCGGGCTGATCTACCTGTGGCTCATCCCCACCGTCCATTTCCGGGCGATGCTCGATCCGCGGCTCTACAAGGTGATGAACTGGTCCATGGTGGGCGACGGTCTGCTGTTCTGGTCGTTGGTGCTGGACCCCCGCCCACGGCCACTTGCGCGGCTGTCGTTCGCGCTGCGGGCGGTGCTCGCCGTCGCCGTCATGTTCCCGCAGATCGCGCTCGGCGCGCTGATCAGCTTCGCCGGCCGGGACATCTATCCCTACTACGCCTTCTGCGGCCGGCTGTTTCCCTCGATTAGTGCGGTGACCGACCAGTCGATCGGGGGGATCGTGATCTGGATACCGGCGGCGATGATGAGCGTGGTCGCTCTCATCCTGGTGCTCAACTTCATGCGGCTTCAGGAGGATCGGCGCGAGCGGACGCCCGACGAGGCCGCCATGGACGAGTTTGCGCGAAGGTGGACCGGCCGGTAACGCAAATGGACGAGGTGAAGAATGCGAGACAGAACATGACGCGGCGGCAAGCGGTCCTCTTCGGGCGTCGGGCCTTGGCCTGGAGCATGGCTGCCCTGTGCGGCGCCCCGATGGTCGCCCAAGCGGCCGGCATCTCGTCCGATCTGACTGTCAGCGACCCCTGGATTCGGACTGTCGGCGGGCCTGCCCCGGCGGCGGGATATTTCACCCTCTCTAACGCCTCCGGTACGCCCGAGATCCTGGCCGGCGTTTCCTCGCCGGACTGCGGCAAGCTGACGATGCACGAGAGCCGCAACGTGAATGGCGTCGAATCCATGGTCATGGTCGTGCAGCGGCCCGTACCGCCGCACGGACGGATCGTCTTCGCTCCGGGCAGCTTCCATCTGATGTGCATGTCGCCCTCCCGTGCGGTGCGGCCCGGCGCGCAAATCCCCGTTGTCCTGCGCTTCGCTGACGGCCGACGGTTGCAGGTCCGCTTTCCTGTGCGCCCGATCGGCGGCGGCTGATCCTCCGCCAGCCGGGCCGTTGGATTCAGCTGAGCAGCTGGCGAAGGTCCGCCGCCGCGCCCTCGATATTCGGTGCATTGGTCGACAGCGACGTAAGCAGGACCCGAGCGTTCCCGTGCTTGTCGAAGACATAGATCGCCGAGCTGTGGGTCACCGCGTAGGGATGATCCTTGTCTCCGGGCGAGACCGAATAGGCTGCGCGATAGCGACGGGCCAGTCCGGCGAGCTGATCGGCGGTTGGCCGCAGGCCGTCGACCTCCGGTGAGAATTCCGCGCCGTAGTCTTTGAGGATCGGCAGGGTGTCGCGGTTGGGATCCACGGTCACGAATAGCACCCGCACCTGGCTCGCCGAGGAGCCCAGGCGCTTCAACACTTGGGCGATGTTGAGCAGCGTCGTCGGGCAAACGTCCGGGCAGAACGTGTAGCCGAAGTACAGGAGCGGGACGCGGCCGCGGTAGTCCGTCTCGGTCACGATCTTGCCGTCCGTGGCGCGGGCGAGCGTGAAGGCAAGCGGAGGAAAGACGCCGGTCACATCGTCGCCGGCGCTCCAGTGGGGCGTCTTGGCGCAGGCCTCGAGCGCGAGGCCGCCAATGAGTGCGCCGGAGGTCAAAAGCAGGCGCCGCCGCGTGATAGGGCACACCGCCGACGAACGCATTGGCGGACACCAGGACACTCCCATCACTCCATCACTGTGCGGATGGCGTGATCCACGAACCGGGGGAGAAGACCCGATCGGAGGCCGAGCACCACGGCAATCATCAACCCGAGCACCAGCAGGGTCACGACGAATAGGACAGTGGCCAGCAGGCGGTTCTTCCGGGCGCGATCGGATTGGAGACCAGCGGTTTGCATGAACAAATCCGTACTGAAAATCCCGGCGTCACTAGCACGAATTATATCACTATGGGATATAAAATGACCTGGCGGCGCCTTCAGTTTCTGTAAGTCCGCCATGGAGAGGTCCAATGGGGAAAGCTGACGAGTACCGTTGGCGCGCGCAGGAGTCCGACCGGCAAGCCAAGGCGGCCATCATCGGCTCCGTCAGAGCCGAGTTCGAGAGGCTCGCGAAGAACTGGTGGGCCCTTGCGCGCCAGGCCGATGAATTGGATCGGATGGATATCGACGGAGGCCTCCGCGAACACGATCCCGACTGAGATCGAACCCTGGCCACGCGCCTCTTCCCCAGGGTCCATGGAGTTCCCGCACGGCATGTGAACCTCGGCGGCGCCGCCAGCCGGCTGCCCCTGGATGCAGGAATGATCGTGTGACTCCTCAGGCCCCCGCGGCCGGCGGCGACGCGGCCTTGTCCGGTTGCGCCGGCGGCGAGGGCGCTGTCAGGACGTTGACTGCCGTCGGGTCGTCGTTGAGCTTGATATAAAGACGGCCGTCCTTGGGACGGGGCGTCTGCAGGGTGTTTCCCGGAAAGCCGGGCGGGACGGTCACGGGGTTGGCGAAATCCGGCGAATCCGACAGCGCGCTGATCAGGAACAGGTCCGAGCCGCTGAGCTGACAGGGCTGGTCTGCGGCGACCGGGCAATCCAGGGCCTGCAGTCGGGGCAGGCGGACCATCACGCCCAGGGGTTGCCAGTCGCTGGAGCCGTTGGCGTCCGTCAGGCGAAAGCGCATAGGTCCAAATGCGGAGGAGCCGAAAACCTTGCCCAAGTCCGCCGTCGCCACGGCGACCTGCGGATTTTGCAGTGTGAAGCCGCCGTTGGCCGCCGTCAGCCGGGCCGTGCGGCCGCCGTCGCCGGCGGCGATCTCAATGGTCTCGTTTCCAGCGAAGGCGCCGCCTCCCTCTGAGCGGACCGAGAAGGTGAGCAGGCCGTCGTGGGGCAGTTCATCGGCCTGGCCAAGGGCCACGCGAAGCTGGGCGTCGGCCGTCACGGGCTGGAGCGCCTTGGCGATCAGGCTGACGACCGGGCGCGGCGGCTCCACGGCCGTCTGCAACACGACTGTGCGCCCGTCCTTGAGCTTGATCCGCGCCCGGGCCACCCGGCCCGCCGTGAGCTTCCCGGCGTCGGTGGTCGTCATCGCCAAGCTGTCGCCGGCCGGGCTGGACAGGTCCGGACGGAAGGCGACGCCGTCCAGGTCCAGCGCGGCGACTTGGTCGAGGTCGGCGCCCTTCAGCACTCCGGACTTGTCGCCGGCATGGAAGGCGAAGCTCTCGAGCTTGCTCGGCGGGGCGTAGACCTGAAGGGCGACGGCGTCCGACGTCTTGGCGCCGTACTGCTGCACCTCGAGCGTCAAGGGGCCGGGCGCCCGGTCCTTCAGCGAGACCGTGACCGCCAGGCTGTCGGGGCCGGACGCCTTCCAGACGACGGGCCTGGGCGGCCCCGCGCCGGTCTCGAGCGTCACCGACTGCACGCAACCGGCCGCCTTGGCCCGCAGATGCACGAGGCTCTCCCGCCCGGAGATCAGGGCCTGCCGGTCCTCAGGCTCCGGGGCCCAGGCCTGTGGGCGGGCGTTATGCAGGCGGAACGTGGGGCCCGTGTAGGGAGCAAAGCCCCACTCGCCCTGCACGGCGCCCTCGACCGTGTCGCCGAACGCGGCCGGGTCGAGCCCGGGGCTTCCGAGGACGAGCCCTCCCGCGGCGGCGTCAGCCCGAAGCGGCACGTCCACCCCGTGGCCGTCGGCCGCCTTCAGGCGCAGCACGAGGTGATGGGCGTAGCCGGTGGAAAAGACCAGGGGCGCGCCTTCCACCGGCAGCACCAGGTCCGGCCTCTCCAGGCAGGCGTTCGCGTCCGGGGCGATGGCGTGAAGCGGCGGCGGCTGAGGGGGTTCGATCGCCGGCAGGGCGACCACCAGCACCGACTTGGGATTCTGGAACGAGGGCGGGGCGTTCAGCAGCAGGGACACCTGCTCCCGCTTCTGGACGGTGAGCGCCGGGATGTACTGGAATTGGGCGGTGTGGAAGGAGTCCAGGATGCGCGCGATGTCGAGCACAGAGGCCACATACGGGCTGAAATAACCGCCGCCGGCCTGGGGCGTCGTGCTGAGCTCCTGCACCAGCTGGGCCGAATAGCCAGAAGTCAGGGCCTGGACCATCGAGGTGCTGTGACTGTCGCTCAGAACCAGGCTGTCCTGGCCCTGGGTCAGGCAGGCGGCCTGCAGGTTAGTGGCTTTCTGCAGGCAGGCGGGGTCCAGCTTGATGGTCAGGCTGCGCGCCAAGAGGGGCGACGCTGTCTTCAGCGCATCCGGATCGGTGGCATTGACCTGGCGCACGGCGTCGAGGAAGGCGTCGAGGCGGGAGCGGTCCAGGGAGGCCTCGTTCAGGTCTTGGGAAGCCCGCACGAAGGCGCCGGGGCGGTCGCGCACGGCATCGACCAGGGTCTTGAAGTCGCCTCCGGTCTGGGGAGCCAGGAACACCAGCAACTGCTGTGCGCCCTCTGGCACGGTGATGGACAGGCCGGCCTTGGCCTTGGGGTCCCAGGTCTTTGACTGGAAGAACCACTTGTCCGGCGGCGGATTGGTGGCGCCGCGCAGGAAACCGGCCACGAGCAGGTAGTGCACCGACTGGCTCGGGGGCAGATCGGCCTTGATCGAGATCCGATCCCCTTCGGCGAGGTTGGGTGTCTGGGCGATCTGCAGGGTCTTGCCGGCCCGTGTCACGGAAACCGTCAGGGTGGGACCGCGCAGGTCGAAGGGCGCCGGCTGCGCCCGCGCCGGCAGGGCTGCGAGCAGAGCGGCGCCAGATAGGAGCGTCAGGGCGGACAGAGATCGCAAGATCGAGCGGCCGGAACTCAAGCGGTGACAGGAAGGCCAAGGCGGCGACGACACCCTACGTGGTCCATCGGCGATGGCGCTGCAACCGTCTTTGGCCGTCCGCCGCCTGGAATCCGCCGAGGGCGAGGTGAGAAGGGCGAGGCGGCCGGATCGGAGGCGCCAGCCATGCCGGCGCCTCCACCCTTCGCCCCTAACGCGTACCCGACGTTATCGCCGTGTGCGCGTTTCGGTTCTTGGCATAGGCCTCTTCGGTGTTGCCGGAATCGATCGGCATCTCCTTGCCGTAGGAAATGGTCTCGATGCGGTCGGGGGCGATGCCGCGGCTGGTCAGGAAGTCCTTGATCGAATTGGCGCGGCGGCTGCCGAGGGCCAGGTTGTACTCGCGGGTGCCGCGCTCGTCGGCATTGCCTTCGATGCGAACCCTCACGCTGGGGTATTTCATCAGCCAGGCCGCCTGGGCCGCGAGCACGGGCTGGGCGTCGGCGCGGACATCGTACTTGTCGTAGTCGAAGTAGACACGATCGCCGACGTTGACGACGAAGTCCTGGATCGAGCCGGGCACGGGGCCGGTCGGGGCCTGGGCCACCGGCGGTGCGGGCGGACGCTCAGACCGAGGAGCCGGAGCTGGCGGCCGGGCCGGGGCGGCTGGCGGCGGAGGCTTGGGTGTGGCGCAGGCCGAGAGCGCGGCGAGCAAAGCCAGGGCGGCCAGGTGTTTCGGCCCGTTCTTCATGCGAGTAGATCCTGTGGTGAGGCGCGGAGGCCACGTTCAAACCGGGGTGGAGACAACCTCCGCCTCTTGTATCACATCTGGATATTTACAGGCGGCTTACGGCGGCGCTGGTTGTGGGGATTCGTGGCTCAGAGTTCATGCTTTGGCGGGCGGCGCCCAGGATGCCGAAAGCACGTGGTAGATCGGCCGGGGCATCAGGAGACTCGAGCTCCAGCGCGCCGTCAGCGCGGCCAGCATGAGCGGCCCGACCAGGCTCGGTTCACGGGTCATCTCCATGAGGATCACCGCGCTGGTCAGTGGCGCCTGCACGACCCCGGACAGGTAAGCGGCCATCCCGAGCACCACGGCGTTGCGGCCGCTGTGGATCAACCCAAAATGCACGAATGCAGCCCCAAGGCCGGCGCCTGTGGCGAGGGAGGGGGAGAAGATTCCTCCGGGTGTTCCCGAAACAGCGGCGGCGAAGTTCGCCAGGAGCTTCGCAACGGCGAAGCTGAGCCCTCCACTGGAGCCGTGGGCGAGGATGTCCTTGGCCTCTGCGTACCCGGCGCCGTAGGTCTGGCCCCCGGATATCGCGGCTACCGCAGCGGCGGCGGCGCCGCACAGCACCGCGAACAAGACCGGCCGAGCCATGCGCCACCGCGCCACGGGATTGGTCGGGGGACCCAGGACCAGAGCCAGGCCTCCCGAGAACAGGCCGCCCAGGATTCCTCCGCACGCACCGATCAGGGGCGCCGAGATCCACGAGGCGGCCAGGGCCGGGTCACCGGCCATAACGCCGAAGTAGGCGTAATCGCCCTGCACGGCGTAGGAGGTGAAGCCGGCGACGACCACGATCATGATGACGAAGGCATTGGTGCGCCGCTCGAAGCCGCGGGCCAACTCCTCTACGGCGAAGACCACCCCGGCGATCGGCGCATTGAAGGCCGCGGAAACGCCCGCGGCGCCCCCGGCCAGGATCAGGACTCGCCGGCCCGGCCCGCCGTGCAGGCCCCGCGTCAGCGACCTCATGATGGCGGACACGACCTGGACCGTCGGCCCCTCCCGACCCACCGAACCGCCGGAGACCAACATGGCCGCGGTGAGCACAACCTTCCAGACGGCTGTGCGCAGGGTGATCCGCTGTCCATCCCAACGTCCGCTCCAACGATGCTCGGCCGCGGCTATGACCTGAGGAATGCCGCTACCCGCCGCTTCCGGCGCGAATTTCCGGGTCACCCAGGCGACGGTCCCGAATCCGATCGGCAACAGCAAGAGGGAGGCGACCGGCCAGCGGGCGGAGAGGGCGGCATGCGCCGACATGGCCTGGTCGCATAACCGGGCGAACAGAGCCGCGACGACGCCTGCCAGTACGGTGACGGCGACGATCACGACCATGCGGCGAGCATGTCTGGCCTGCAGGCGCGCGGACAGTCTCGGTCGGGACTGCGGGCGAGATGGATTCAGCGAGAACATGAGGCCGACGTGATTAGTTATGTCCTGGCGGGATGTAAATGAACTTCGACCTGTGGGGGGAGAAGAGAGTCCAAAAATGACCGTCGCCTCTGTCGATCCGTGGCGCGAAAATCCAGAGACGCGCCGAGATTTCATCCATATCGCCGCAGCGTCGGCCGCCGTCGGCGCCATCGGCGCGGCGCTCTGGCCCCTGATCGACCAGATGGAGCCTTCCGCCGACACGCTCGCGCTGGCGGTTGTCGAGTTCGACTATGGGAAGGTCGCGTTGGGCCAGCAGATCGTCGTCAATTGGCAAGGGCGGCCCGTCTTCATCCGCCATCGCACGCCGAAGGAGATCGCCGAGGCGGTAGCTGACGATCACGCCCCCATGCGAGATCCTGCGACGGATGCAGAGCGGCACAAGCCGGCAATGGCGGCCTGGCTGATCGTCATGGGCGTCTGCACCCACCTGGGGTGCGTGCCGAGTTTTGGGGAAGGCGAGTACCGCGGCTGGCTCTGTCCCTGCCACGGCTCCGTGTACGACACCGCCGGACGCATCCGCAAAGGCCCGGCGCCGAAGAACCTGTACCTCCCACCCTATGTCTTCGAGCCGGGGTCGAAGGTGAAGATCGGCTGAGGCCGCGCCGGTTCGCGGCCGCAGCTGCACCCGACCAGCGCAATTATATCCTGGAAGGATGTTTCGGTTTCGGAGAAGATGATCGCCTCGCTTGGCCGAAAGCTCGTCGTATGCGGCGAAAGACAGCCTTGATATCCGGCGCAGGGGTGGCCGGTCCGGCCGCGGCGTACTGGCTGAGCGCAGCGGGATGGGAGACCACGATCGTCGAGCGGGCGGCCGCGCCGCGGGCTGGCGGGTACGTCATCGACTTTTGGGGTCTGGGCTACGATCTTGCGGAACGCATGGGCCTGATGGATGACATCGAGGCCCATGGATACCATGTGCGGGAACTCAGTGTGGTCGGCGACAGCGGCCAGCGCCTCGCCGGCTTCGGGACGAGTGTTTTCGACGAGTTGATGGATGGACGCTTCGTCACCCTCGCCCGCACCGATCTTTCCGACTTGCTGCTCGATGCCGCCGCCGGAAAGGACACCGACGTGGTGTTCGGCGAAGAAATCGTGGCCCTGAGGCAGGACCGTTGGGGCGTCGATGTTGAAATGGCCAGCGGCTCCTGCGGCCGGTTCGATCTGGTCGTCGGCGCTGACGGCTTGCACTCGGGGGTCCGCAAACTCGCGTTCGGCCCCGAACAGCAGTTCGAGAAGCCCCTCGGCTACGCCGTCGCCGCGTTCGAGACCGATGCGTATCGGCCGCGGGACCCCGACACCTACCTGCTGCACACCAAGCCCGGCCGGATGCTGGGGCGTTTCACCCTCCGCGACGACCGCACCCTGTTCCTGTTTGTCTTCGCACACGAGGGCGAGATCCCGACTGGGATGGGCGAGCAGAAAGCGCTCGTCGAAGACCGATACCGGGGAGACGGCTGGGAGACGGACCGAGTACTCGAGCGCCTGCAGGACGCCGAAGAGCTCTATCTCGACTGCGTCAGCCAGATCGACATGCCCACCTGGTGGAACGGGCGGATCGCGCTGGTCGGGGACGCGGCCTTCTGCGTCTCCTTGCTGGCCGGTCAGGGATCGGCCCTCGCCATCGTCGCCGGCTATGTCCTGGCGGGTGAAATCGCCCGGGCCGACGGCGCGATCGGCGTCGGGCTGGCAGCCTACGAGCGCCGGCTTCGGCCCTATATCGCCACCAAGCAGGCGGGTGCGATTCGATTCGCTGGCGCTCTCGCCCCTCGGACCCGGTTCGGACTCTGGTTCCGCAACATGGTCATCCGGTCGCTGGGAATCCCGGGTGTCGCGAGGCTCTCGGTCGGCCATGAGATCATCGACCGCCTCGACTTGCCGGACTACGCCTTCGAAACCTCAGTCCGCCCCCGAACCTGTTGCGCCGCAGCCGTGACATCGTAGACCGCCAGGTCCGAAGCCGGCCACGACGGGTGGCTCCGGCGCCCTGGCCGCTTCGGTTCGCCTCCAATACAGTCCGTGCGCCAGCAACGCAGAGGTCGCCGTGCTCGAACTCTACCACCACGGTTCCTCGGCCTGCGCCGCCAAGGTCCGTTTCGCCTTGGCGGAGAAGGGCCTGGACTGGGCCGGACACTACGTCGACATCCTCAAGGGAGAGCAATTCGCCGCTGATTTTCTCGCCCTCAGTCCGAAAGCGGTGGTCCCGGTCCTGGTGCACGACGGGCGGGTCGTCCCTGAGTCCACCGTCATCTGCGAATATGTGGAAGACGCGTTCCCGCAGCATCCGATCTACCCGGCCGATCCTTTCGAGCGCGCCGAGGTTCGGCTATGGACCAAGGCGGTGGACGAGGAGCTGCACCCCGCTTGTTCCGCCATTACCTACGTGGTCTCCCATCGGCACACGATCCTGCGCAACGGGGTCGGCGACTTCGACACGTTTCTGAAGGCGGGCGCGCGCGAGGGGGCGGCGGCGCGAACGCTGAAATGGCAATGGATACAGGACGGACTCGCGGCGCCAGGCGCCGCCGACAAGATCCGCCTCTACGATGCTTATCTGCAGAAGATGGAGGACGCGCTCGATGGCCGCGACTGGCTGGTGGGCGAGGCATTCTCTATGGCCGACATCGCGATGGCGCCCTACGTCAACCGGCTTTCCGCCCTGGCCATGGACGCTCTCTGGACCGGGGGCCGCAGGCCGCGGGTCGAGGGCTGGTTCGAGCGTGTGCGCCTGCGTCCCGGCTTCCATTCCGCCTTTGTCGAATGGATGCCGTCAGGTTTGACCGAAGAGATGCTTGCGAACGGTCGACGTTCTTGGCCCGACATCAAGGCGCTGCTCGGATTCTAGCGCGAACAGGAGCAATCGGGCGTTCAGGGGAGGGGGCTCCGGGGCGTGATCGCGATAGGAGCGGCTCGGTCGACCAGAGTGCGGGCAGTCCACCGCCGCCGCCACGCCGCATCCTAGTGTCGGCGGTTCCAGACGTTCTTGCCGAGGATCGCCAGGATGATCAGCACGAATGCGGCCAGCCGCAGCAGATAGACCTCGCCGTGGGCGGCGGCAGGGCGCCCGAGGAGGGTCGGAATAGCGGCGTCGGCGGCCAGCAGCCAGAAGGCGAAGGCGAAGGCCAGGAAGAGGTTCTCGCTGGTGCGCCGCCAGAAGCGCAGGAAGAACAGGCCGGCGACCAGGCACTCCAGCGCGGCTGCGCCGGCGTAGAAGGCAACAAGAGCGGGATCGGGCGTGGGCATGGGCGGCGCTGGCGGGAACAGGTCGGACCAGGTCATCGATCGGACTCCCAGATGAAGCCGTAGAGCAGGACGAGCAGGGCGGCCTGGAAGCTGATCGCCCGGAGCGGCCAAAGGTCGGCCTTCAGGAACACCAGCATGTCGAGCACCAGGAATAGGTTGTTCAGCGCCAGGAGGGCGAAGCTCAGCGCTGTCCACAGGAGCAGGCGGGAGCGGGTGCGATGGTAGGTGCGCCCCAACAGCACGGCGCAGATCGCGCTGGTCGCCATGCACAGCAGGTAGATGATGGCCGGCACGATGGCGATGGTCACCGGTCTTCTCCCCCTTTGAACTTGAATGCCTCCGCCAGGTTCTGCACCTGGCTCGGCGTCGCGATCATGTTGATCAGGGCGACCGGCCGCGTCTGGTAGGCCTCGGCCAGTTGGTCGCAGAAACGCTCGAGCTCCGGCGACGCCGGGGCGAAACGCCAGCCGGCATCCTCGTGCAGGACCAGTCCGGACGCCTGCAGCTTGGACAGGCAGCCGGCGATCAGAGGCGTGCTGGCCCGCAACTCGCGGACCAGCACCTCGGCGCGCGGAGCGTCGTCCGGGCGGCTGCGAAGCAGGAGCAGCAGCTCCAGCGACCAGACCGAACCGATGTGCATGCGGACGAGACCCAGGAAGCCCGGCTCCGACAAAGGCCCTCCCAAAAAATACGGCGCACCGGCTATCAACCAGCGGCGCGCCAGCTTCACTTTGAGCGCAGGCGAGGTTCCCGGTGCGCCGGACAAACACGAGAGCACCTCGGCAAAGGTGAGGGCCTCGGCCGCCCGATGCTCTGGTCAAACGCCTTGTCTAACGGCAACCTCAGTTATATCCTGCATGGATATAAAATGCCCGGGTCAAAGACAATGCATATTCGTGTCGCGGCGGCCGCCTTGGCCACCTTCGCAAGTCTCGTCGGCGGGGGCGCGAGCGCTCAACCAAGTTCCGACGGCAAAGGCGCCGCCGCGGCATTGGCGGTCGTGCGCGACATCTGCCTGCCGGTGCTCAAGGGCGCCAAGATCGAGGCGGTCGCGAAGACCACAGGACTGAGAAATGGCCGGGACGGATGGGTGCTCCCCATCGCCGGGAAGCGGCATATCGAAATCTCGCCGCCCGGCGGATCCAATCCGCATATCTGTTCGGCGACCGTCATCCACGATCCGGCCGCGGGGCCCTCCATCCTCGGCGCCCTGCGGCAGTGGGCCAGCACGCGATCGCCGCCGCTGCAACCCACGAAGACCGAACTGGCCGCGACGGGCCCGCTCTACCGCCTGACCACATCGTCCTGGGAGGGCGCGACGGACGGCGGCAACCTCGCGCTGGTCTATTCAGAGGACAAGACGCCCGATGGAAGACCGGTCGCAGGCAAGCTGGATCAGGCGACCCTGACTCTGGCCCTTACTCCAGCGACGTCCTGATCCACTCTGGTCCATGGTTGGGGAGGGCGGTGGGCGGCGCACACGATGAGGCGCCGCCCACCGTTTCCCACTTTTTGAACGTTCCGAGATGCTGCCGTATCCAGCTCCCTTTCAGCCCCCCATCGCCGCCGTCCATACGGCTCAATTCGGCTTCGGAGGCGTGCGCATCGGCGCCGCCCTCGCGGAATTCCGGCGCGCGTTCCCGAACGCCGCCTGCACGGCCTCAGGCCGCGCCGGTCTCGACTGCCGGCTCTCCGACCAGCCGCTCGGCGGCGGTTATTACGCCCGCGACCTGACGTACCGGTTCGTCGACGGCCGCCTCACGGCGATCCAGTTCCACACCTCCATCGACGCCTTCGCCTTCGCCGTCGCCAAGCTCAAGCACGAATTCGGCGCGCCCGCCGATATCCGCCGGAACACCGCCACGCTTTACGGCTACGCCTTTCCTCACGTCACTTTCACCTGGCGAAACGGTCGATCGACCATCGTGCTCAGCGACCCGTCCGAGCCCAACCGATTGTCCGTCACGATGAGCCTGAACACAGGCCGAGCGCCGGAGGCTCACGACCGCCCGGTTGCAGCAACGACGACGGACCGCACGGTCACGCCCTGAACCAGGACCGAAAAGAGGACCACCGCGTAGGTTGCGATCAGGATCGCGTCGCGGGCGGGAACCTGCGGCAGCGAGAGCGCCATGGCCACGGCGATCCCGCCGCGGAGCCCGCCCCAGGTCAGCACGGGGAACGCCTGGCGGAACGGCAGCAGTCTGGGCCAGAGGATCAAGGCTGGCGTCACGGAGACCGCCCGGGCCGCGAGCGACAGGGGGATGGCGAATAGGCCGACCAACAAAAGACTCGTGGCGCCGAGAAGCCCGATTCCCCCCAATCCGATCAGCAGGAAAAGCGCTGCATTCAACACCTGGTCGATCAGGTCCCAGAACTTCAGGAGGTGGTCGCGCGTGCTTTCGGTCATGGCGCGGGGGGCCGCCACGTTGCCGATGATCAAGCCCGCGACCGCCATGGCGACCGGGCCCGAGACGCCGATCCGAGCGGCCAGGGAATATCCGCCCATCACCAAGGCTGCGGTAATCAGCGCCTCGGTGGCGTAGTCGTCCACGGACCGGATGGCGAGGAACGCGACCAGGCCGAGGGCCAGGCCCAAGGTCGCTCCGCCGATCGCCTCCGCCGCGAACATCTCCATCCCCTTGAGCGGACCGATGGCGCCGCCGCCTGCGGCCATCGCCAGCAGGACGGTGAACACGACGATCCCGACGCCGTCGTTGAATAAGCTCTCAGCCGCGACGGTCGTCTTGAGCAGGTCGGGCGCTGCCGATCTCTGGAGGATCGCGATCACCGCGACCGGGTCCGTCGGGCTGATAAGGGCGCCGAACACGAGGCACCAGCTCAACGGCGCAACCACGCCGAGCCCAACGGCGGCCAGCCAGAACCCGACTCCCACGACTGCCGTCGAAATGGCGACGCCCAGCGTCGACAGCACCGCGATGGGCCATTTCACCCGTCGCAGGCAGCTCAGATCCACATGCAACGCGCCGGCGAACAGCAGGAACGACAGCATCACATTGAGGAGGGCGGTCCTGAAGTCGATCGTGGACATGAACAGTCGAGCCGCGCGGCCGAGGCCAATGACGGGCCACAGATGATCGGCCACGGCGACGAACAGCGAGACGAGCGCGCCGCTCAGCGTCAGGGCGATCGTTTGCGGCAGGCGGAGCGTCCGACTGTTGACGTAGGCTGCGCCGGCCGCGGCGGTGATGATCGCCGACGCGCTCTCGAAAGGGCTGATGCTCACGTTTCCGCTCGGTTGGAGACTGTCGCTGCGTCTTATGGGGCACAGGGACTCGAACCGCACACGCAGAGTTCATTAGGCGCGCGTCTCTATGCGCTTTGACCGGGGCTGTGACCGCCACATATATCACAGAATGATACAATTGATCCTCAAACCGCGCACCAAACCGCTTCACGTCTCCACTCGCGTCCTTTTGGACCTCGCGAATGTCCGGGGGACTCAGTGAGAACTCCGCCGTTGATCGCCGCCGGCGACGCGCTGTTCCTCGACCTCGACGGCACCATCGCCCCCATCGAAGCGACCCCCGATCTTGTCGCGCCTTCCGCTCGGCGCAACAGGCTGCTGCATGAGTTGAACTCGCGCCTCGGCGGCGCGCTCGGCATCCTCAGTGGACGCACAATCGAGGATGTGGACAGGATTCTCGACCGGCCACGGGTCGCAGTGGGGGCCGTGCACGGCCTGCTGCGGCGGGGCGCCGACGGTGTCCTGGTCGAGTATGAACCGGCCCCGGCGATCGCCGAGGCGCGGGAATGGCTGGAACCCCTGGTGCGCGCCCAGCCGGGCGTCTTGCTGGAGGACAAGCGGCACGGCTTGGCTGTGCACTACAGGGGGGCTTCCCGGGTCGCGGAAGCGGTCACCGAGGCCTGCCAACGGATTTCCGCCCGGACCGGGCTTTCGGTCCAGGCAGGCCACATGGTGGTCGAACTGCGCACGCCCGGCCCGTCCAAGGGCGACGCCCTGGGCGCCTTCATGAGCGAACTGCCCTTTGCGGGGCGGCGCCCGATCATGGTCGGCGACGACCTCACCGACGAGGCCGCGTTCGTCACAGCCACCGAGCTCGGAGGTTTCGGCGTCCTGGTCGGGCAGGAGCGGCCGACGGGCGCACAGTTCGGGCTGGAGTCCGTGAACGCGGTCCTGCGCTGGCTCGACCTCGGGCTGGAGGCGCTCACATGATGGCCAGCCTCAATTCATTCTCGATCGGCGCCTGAGCCGTGAGCGCTGATCGATGGAAACGTGCGCCGCGCGACTGGCCACGGAGCGACGCACGATGAAGATCGATCGCTCCCGCCTCGCCGCCGTGCTTGGCTATCCGCTTGTGGTGCTGTCGCTTGCCCTGGCGCTGGCGGTGGCGACGGCCCCGTTCTCAGGGCGCCTCGTCGCCCAATGGTCGCGTAGCGACGTCGAGGCGCGATCACGTCTGGCTTTCAATACAATCCAGGGACCGGTCGTCCGGGCGCTTCGGGACCGGGACGATGCCCGACTGAAAAGCATCCTCGAGAGCGTCTCGCTGGACGAGCGGATTCTGGCCGTGGCCCTTTGCGGTTCCAGCAACCATCCGCGGGCTGAGACCTCGCAGATGCCGGACGATTTCTCCTGCCGTCAGTTTCCGAAATCCGACAGCGAGAGCTTCTCCACCTTCGTCAAGGATGGACGCCGTGTGCTTCTCGCGGCCTTCCCGATCACCGCCAATGGCGCCCGCTTCGACCTCGTGGTGCTCCATGACCTGAGCTATATCGAGGCCCGGAGCGGGCGTGTGCAGACTTATGTCGCAAGCGCCCTGACCGGGGTCGTCCTGCTGGTGGCGTTCCTGGCCGGCGGCCTGATCCTGCTGACCTTCCGGCGCTGGACGGCCGCTCTGCGTACGGCGGTCGACGACGTCAGGGCCGGCAAGCCCAGACGGGCCGGAATCGTCCATCCGTCCGCCATGGATCAGGAGATCCAGCGGCTGCTGAAAGCCCTCGAGGTGGGGCAGGCTCCAACGGAGGCTGCCGATGCGGAATGGACGCCGCAGTCGCTGGCCGATCTGCTGGGCCATGCCTTGCCCGGCGCGGAAGTGATCATCGTTTCGAACCGGGAGCCCTACATCCACAACGAGTCCGCCAATGGCGTGGTCGTGCAGACGCCTGCGAGCGGCATGGTGACGGCGCTGGAGCCGGTGATGCAGGCGTGCGGGGGCACCTGGATCGCCCACGGAAGCGGCAGCGCCGACCGGCAGACCGTGGACGCCGAGGACCACATCGCGGTTCCGCCGGACGCGACGGCCTATACGTTGAGGCGCGTGTGGGTCAGCGAAGAGGAACAGGACGGCTACTACTACGGTCTGGCGAACGAGGGCCTGTGGCCCCTCTGCCACATCGCCTTCGTCCGGCCGATCTTCCGTGAGAGCGATTGGCAGGCCTACAAGACGATCAACCAGCGTTTCGCCGACGCGGTGGTCGCCGAGGCGCGCTCGGAGGATCCGCTGGTGCTGGTGCAGGACTACCACTTCGCCCTGGCGCCGCGGATGATCCGCGAGCGCCTGCCCAAGGCGACCATCGTCACGTTCTGGCACATCCCTTGGCCGAACGCAGAGACCTTCGGCATCTGCCCGTGGAAGGAGGAGATTCTCGACGGCCTGCTCGGCTCGAGCATCCTGGGCTTTCACACCCAGTTCCACTGCAACAACTTTATCGAGACCGTCGATCGGGTCATCGAAAGCCGCATCGATCGCGAGCACCACTCGGTGACCCTGAACGGCCACGAGACCTGGGTGCGGCCCTATCCGATCTCGATCGCCTGGCCCCCCAAAGCGCTCGAGAACCAGCCCAGCGTGGAGAAGTGCCGCCGGCGCGTGCGCGAGGAGCTGGGCCTAGCCCCCGACGCCCTGCTGGCGGTGGGCATCGAGCGGTTCGACTACACCAAGGGCATCGTCGACCGGATGCGCGCCATCGATCTGCTTCTGGACCACCATCCGGAATGGCGTGGCCGCTTCAGTTTCGTCCAGGTCGCGGCGCCGACGCGCAGCAAGCTGGCCAGCTACGCCGCGCTGCAGCAGGAGGCGGTGGCCACGGCGGAGGCGATCAACCAGCGGCACGGCCAACCGGGCTACAAGCCGATCCACCTGATCATCCGCCATCACGAGCCCAGCGAGGTGTTCCGCCTGTTCCGCGCGGCCGAGCTCTGTGTCGTGAGCAGTCTGCACGACGGCATGAATCTCGTGGCCAAGGAGTTCGTGGCCGCGCGGGACGACGAACAGGGCGTGCTGGTGCTGTCCAGCTTCACGGGCGCCTCGCGGGAGCTGTCGGAGGCCCTGCTGGTCAACCCCTATGACGGCCTGCAGATGGCGCAAGCGGTCGATGAGGCTCTCACCATGCCGGCCAGCCAGCAGCGGGAACGCATGCGCGTAATGCGTCGGCAGGTGCGGGAACAGAACGTCTATCGCTGGGCCGGTCGGATGCTGGTCGACGCCGCCAAGATCCGTCAGCGCGAGCGGATCATCGAAATGGCGTCCGGCAGACCGGCCGCAACAGGCAAGCCCCGGACCTTGGCCCGGCCCCGCCTCGTGGCGAGCTCGAGGGCGGCGCCGGACATCGCAAGATCGAGCTGAGCGGCGGCGCCAAGACCTTGTCGATGGGCGCCTTATCTTGAGGGACTTGGCGGCGGGGAGAGCGCAGGCGAAATTCGGGAGCGCTTGATCGGGTTCGTTCCCCACCGCGTTTGCGCGACTGATGGCCTCTGATTTGGCTGTGGGGGCCAAGCGGCCGACCGGGGAGACGTATGTGATCATTTTCATCGCCGCGTTGCTGGTGACTGTTGCAGTGACCGCGGCGCTGAGCCTGGGGCCCCTTGGCCGTTCCGCCACCTGGGCCGCGGTCGTTACCCCGCTCGCCTCGATCATCGGCAGCGGGTTCCTCATCTGCGGCCCGATCCTCGCCCACGAGTTCGGCGGCGCCGCCGCGCTCGGAATGGCGCTGCTGCTCGCCCTGGCCTACGCTCTCGGCGAGGTGCTCCGGTTCAATATCCGCGCCGTCGAACCGATCCTCGAGGCGACAAGCTTCCATCGCCCGATCGCCTGGTGGGCGCGGATCGGCCAGGCGCTACTGTCGGCCGCCTACGCCATATCGGTCGCCTATTACCTGAAGCTGCTCGCGGAATTCGTTCTGAAATTCGCGCCGATGGGTGCGACGCAGCATGCCCTGCTGTCCAAGATCCTGGTGACGGCGGTGATCGCTCTGTTGGTCGGGCTGTCGGCGTTCGGGGGGCTGCGGCGGATACAGCACCTGGCGCACATGACCGTATCGCTGAAGATCGGCGTCATCGCCGGCATGCTCGCGGCCTTGGCCCTCTACTGGCTCCTGCGCTGGAACACGACCGTGATCCTGCCGCCGGCGCGGATGTCCTTCGCCAGCCTCGGCCTGTTGCTCGGCCTCCTCGTCACGGTCCAGGGGTTCGAGACCTCCCGTTATCTCGGCCACGCCTACGACGCCGATCTGCGCATCCGGTCCATGCGCTATGCCCAATGGCTTTCGAGCGCCATCTACATGGGCTTTCTGCTGCTCCTGACGCCGTTCCTTGGACCGACCTCTCGCGCCACCGGCGTGGCCGGGGTCCTCGATGTGATGGACCTGGCCGCGCCCTTCATGAGCATCCTCGTGCTCGTCGGCGCCCTCGCGAGTCAACTGAGCGCGGCGATCGCGGACTCGATCGGCTCGGCTGGCCTTGCGAGCGAGGTCAGCCGCCGGCGTCTTGGCGTTCGCGGGGGGTTTTTCGCCTCGGCCGCCCTGGCCGTCGCCGTGGTCTGGCTGACGGACCCGTTCCAGGTGGTCGCCGTCGCCTCCAGAACCTTCGCCCTGTACTACGCCGTCCAGTGCCTTCTCGCCTTCATCGCGGCCCCTCCCGCCGGAGGCGCTCGCCTGAGGGCGCGGGCGATGTTCGCCGTCCTGGGCGGGATCTGCGTAGTGGCCGCGGTCGCCGGCGCCCCGGCCGAGTGACGGTCAGGAGGGCGAGAGCTGCAGGTAGGGGGCGTCCCGAGCCGACCGGTCGCACTCTCTGCCTCCGATGATGATGGCGCCGACCCGACCTGCGCCGAGCCTCTCCTGAAGGGCCGCCTGCACGCCCGCGCGTCCGGCCTCGCGCACCGTCAAGCCGCAGACCAGGGCCTGCGCCTGTACGACGCCCCACCGATCCATGGCCCAGATGATGATCGGGAGGCCGGCTTCGAACTGGACCGGACCGCCGTTCGGCGTCTTGATCGGCACCTGCGGCAAGGGTTGGACGGGCGGGATCACCTGGGCGTTCTCGAAGCCCTTGTGGCTCCTCAAGCCCTGTTCGAGCGCCCGCGCCGCAGCGACGTCCAGTCCGTCCTGTGGCGCCAGCAGGACGACACCCTTGCCCAGCTTGGGGTCATAGGCGACCGTCGCCGACGGGAACGGCACCATGTCCCTGAGCGCCTGCATCCGGACGAGGATCGGATCCAGCGCGGGCGAGGCCGTGCTGGGCGTCTGCAGCTTGCTGGGATCGGCCAGCACGACCTGGTCCATGTTGACCTCAGCCGCCTTGCCGAAGGATTGCTGCAGACGGGCGCGAATCTGGCTGGACGCGTCGCCGACGTATTTCGGTGTCGCGACAAGGCCGTCCACCTGCAATCCGGGCCCGATGCTGCGCACGGAAAGCGACGACAGCCGGGCCTTGGAGCCGAAGATTTCCCGGATCATGGCCCGGCTGGCCGACGTCGCCCGGCTCTCCAGCGCGATGGTGTTGAGCGAGACGGTCAGCGGCACGCACAGGACCCCCAGCAGGACGATGACGAGCCCATTGCCCAACCAGCCCCGGCTCGCCAGATGCGCCCGGAAGCCATAGACGGCCGCCATTCCAGCCGCCGCCAAGGCAATGGCGATCAGGTTGGTGGCGAACAGCAGGACAGCGCCGAGCGTGATGGTCCAGTTCGCCGTGCCGAGCCCGAAGCCGACGGTGGCGATGGGGGGCATCAGCGCGGTGGCGATAGCCACCCCGATCACCGTTTCGCCGCGCTGGCGGATAACGGCGTAGCCGCCGGCGATGCCGGAGAAGGCGGCGACCAGGAGATCGAACAGGTTGGGCCGGGTTCGCGCGAGGATTTCGGCCGTGGGCTCCTTGAGCGGCGAGACCCAGGTCAGCACCACGGCCACCGCCAGGGCGAAACCGAGCCCCAGCGCCAGGCTCGTCGCCGCGCGCCGGGCGGCGTTCCAGTCGATGGTCCAGAACGCAAAGCCGAGCAGGATGATCGGCCCCATCAGCGGCGACAGCAGCATCGCCCCGATCACAACGGCCGGCGAGGACAGAAGCAGGCCCAGAGTGGCGATAGCGGCCGCCAGCCCGCTCATCATCACGTAACGGCCGCTGATCTGCCCGCCTTCACATATGGCGGCGAACACGGCGGATCGGTCGACCCCCTCGGACAGGCTGTGAACGACCAGGCGCCAGGCGCCTCCGCGGGATTCGGGCCCAGACGATGATGGCGAGGCGGGACTGGTGGTCATCGGGGATCGAGGCTCTTCAGGAGGGGATCCACGGTCGGGCCCTGGACGATGACGGCGAACAACACCCAGATAGGTCGCGACCACCAGGAAGGCCTTGCCCGGCGACACTGGATGCGAGAGGGCCAAGGCCACGGATATTCCGCCCTGGAGCCCGCCCCAGGTCAAGAGCGCCGTTGACAGCCGCCATGGCAGGAGCCGGCGCCAGAAGGCCAGGAACGCGTATCACGCGCAGTCCGACACCATCCACCGACGGCCAATAACGTCAAAATCGGCAATAATTTCAAGTTCTTATTCGGCCATGATGCATTGGTTTGCATCTGAAAATGTCTTGGAAGGTAGGCGCCGGAAAGGGGCCGAGAAGACGATCCGATCATGGTCCTGGACGAAGATCGACCGACTGGCCTTCGGTTCGTAGTGCTTGTCGCGAAGACGCTCGCTGCAAAGCAACTTGTCCTACTGCATCTCGTGATCCTCGATCCATAATTGTGGAAGCTTCGATATCCCACCGACACGGGGCGGCCAATCATGGTGCGAGGCGAGACCTATCGCGCGCCGGCGGCGCTGGAGGCCGCTGCCGCCTGAGGCCCTGAGAGTTGGGAGGACGATGTGAAGTGATGGCGAGCCGGTCAGACCGGAGGCGCGGACAACCCGAGGAAGGTCCAGGGCGTCATCGCCCGCGAAGCAGTTAGGGACCTCGTCTGCGGAAACCATCATGGCCAGCGGTCCAGCACCGCGCAAACGGGCCGAACACAAGACTGCATCCGACCGCCGCGCCGAAGCTTACATTACGCCTTGCAATGCGGGAGCCATCCACACAAGTCGTTCCCAACGTGCGACATGGGCGGAAGGTGGGCGGTCGCCATGGTCCCGCTTGCCCCGACGACCAGGTCGGCTATCATACTTTTAGATATCAGGTCGCTCGCGCGACCGGGCTGGCGCTCACGCGAACCCAGTCAGGCGTCGGTCGACAACCTGACGCCACGACCGCTAACCCCTGATGGGAGGCTGCTGTGGCGCCTGGTTCGAATCCCTCGCGACTGCGCCCATGAGGCGCGGACTGCTCGCCGCCCTCATTGGCGCAATCGCCTGCGCGGCCCCCGTCAGCGCAGCCGCCGCCGTTGGCCCAACGCCGTACACATTCCTGGGCGCGCCGGCGGTTTTCTTCGTCTTCGGGCTAATCCTCGTTTCGATTGCGGTCTGGCATCGCTATGCCATGGCCGTCTCCCTGGTCGGGCTAGTCTTGATCGCGTGCTATCGAGCCACAATCGACGGTGTCGGGTTCATTGAGGTTGCTCGCCATCTGGCGGGGGAGTGGGTGACCCTTGCCAACCTACTCCTGCTGTTGCTGGGCTTCGAAATCCTCGCCAACCATTTTGAGCGCAGCAAACTGCCGGATCGCCTGCCCCACCTGCTGCCTGGCGACTGGACCGGCGGGCTTCTTCTGCTCCTCGCGGTCTTCCTCACCTCTGGTCTCTTGGACAACATCGCAGCGGCGGTGCTCGGGGGCGTAGTGGCCAGACATCTCTATGGATCGCGGGTCAGCATCGGGTTCCTCGCCGCCATCGTCGCGTCGGCGAATGCGGGGGGCGCGGGTAGCGTGATCGGTGACACGACCACGACCCTGATGTGGCTCCATGGGGTATCCCCGCTGACCGTTCTGCCCGCCTATCTGGCCGCCGGCGTGGCCTTCCTGGTTCTCGGACTTGCGGGCGCGTTGTCACAGCACCGGTTCCAGCCCATCCAGGGGCGCGAGGCGCCGATCCTGGCCATGGAGCCGCGCCGACTGGCCATTATGGGGTTCATCCTGGCCTCAGCCGTCACGGCCAATATCGTCGCCAATGCGCTCAGCCAGGGTGAAGAGTCGGCGCCGTGGCTCGGTCTCGCGCTTTGGGTCGCTATTCTGGTCTCCGCTCCGTTCGCAAAGCCGGATTGGTCTGTGCTGGGCCACGCCGCCAAGGGTGCGGTTTTCCTCGTCGCGCTCGTTGCAGCGGCGTCAGTGCTGCCGGTCGAAGCTCTTCCGGAGCCTTCGTGGGGATCGACCTTCGCGCTCGGCGCCCTGTCCTCGGTCTTCGACAACATACCGCTGACCGCCATGGCCCTGAACCAGGGCGGATACGATTGGGCGCTGCTGGCCTTCGCGGTCGGATACGGTGGATCGATGGTTTGGTTTGGGTCCTCGGCTGGGGTAGCACTCACCAACCTATATCCTGAGGGGCGAGCTTTGGGCGCATGGCTCAGGCAAGGCTGGTTCGTCCCCTTGGGCTATGTCGCCGGGTTCTTCGTAACGCTCTTGGCGCTCGGTTGGAACGGTCACGCTCCAGGATAAGGTTCGGACTCGGGGCGTCCAGAACGGGTCGAGGGGACCCGTTGGGGCTTCCCGCGCGAATGTCGTGTTCCTGGAGGCGAGTTGGAGTCCGCGATCATCGGCCGCCCCCATTGCGCGGCCATCGACGTGGCCTCGCCCTGCGGGCTACAGCCTATCGGAATTTTTTGGTCGGTTCGGCGTCGATTTGAGCGGCGCAGCTGCGACAGAGGCCAGTGTCGTAAAATTCCGCGCGCCGTTCCAGCGCGGGAGGGCTGCCGCAGACGACGCAAACTATTCCCTGCTGCCGCGCAACGATGAGCCAAGCTTTCGAGACGGCGTCGGATGGGAAATGTTCTTGAATCGCATCGATCATGACATGATATTGCGCTGGATGCGCGGCTGGCTCAACTTCTTGAGAAGGGTCAATATTCACATTGTCTTGAGCGGGCCGTGGATAATCGAGAACTAACAAGTCTTGATGGCGCGCCGGACCTTGTTCGCGCACGCTCCGTGCGGTCATGATTGCTTTCACTTGTCCGCCTAGCCTACGACCAAGAGGCCGAGCCGAAGATTTCGCTGGCGGCGCGGGAGCTGGCGTTGCGACGGACCAAGCAGCGCGAAGTCACGCACGGATGGAGTGACGGCCGGCGGCGCTTGAAGCACTGGAGTGCGCCAGACTGCATGCTGTCACGACTATCAGGCCGTGAATCACCTCGCCAACCGAAGATGTATCCGGATAGGAGATAGTGCAAGAAGCAGTGCTACGACATATTCGTGATCGCGTTTCGCCGCACCCCGGCCTTGAATGGGAAACAATGTATCACAATATGATATAAATGATGACGAAATCACCGGTACCGGGTGGAAAGAGGACGGTCGGGGAGGACCACGGCGCTCTCTCGTTCGCCACGGGTGTGTTGCTCCTTCTGGCCCTGGCCATCGGCCTGAGCCTCGTCACGCCCTGGGCTTAGGCGCCCAAACGCGCCGGCGCGCTGAGGGCCGAGTCGGTACGGAACGGAGTGGGGATGAAGACTTTCACGGCCAGCGAGTGGCTTCTCGGCGGCATAGGCCGGCTCGCGACCCATCTACTCGGCCTCGGACCGGCCGAACTCACGATCAACCTGGGCCTCACGCTAGGCGCTGCGGCCGTTGCATTTCTTGTCCATCTCGGAATCAAGCGAGGCCTTCAGCGGCTGACCCGCCGCGCGCCCGGACCCGCGACCGCCGAGAAGACTGTGCGCATGTCCCGCACCGCTCGGTTCATCCGATCCGTCGCGGGATCGTTGATCGGCCTGACCGCGATTTATGCGATTGGGCTGGTCTGGGGACTCGACGCGGCCGACACGCTTGCCCAGGGGATCGGCCAAAGTCTGGTCGAGGGCGGTTTGCGGCTGCTGCTTCTGGCGGTGATCGCCGTTTGCGCCTTCGAACTGGCCGCGTTCGTGATCAACCACCTGATGGAGACCTTGGCGAAACGGACGGTCGAGCCGCGCCGCGCCGCCCAGCTGCAGACCCTGGCGCCGATCCTTCGCGGGCTCGCCCAGACCGTGATCGTGGTGATGGCGGGCCTGATGCTGCTGTCGGAACTGGGCGTGAAGATCGGACCTCTGCTGGCCGGCGCAGGGGTGATCGGCGTCGCGGTGGGGTTCGGGGCCCAGACCCTGGTGAAGGACTTCCTGACAGGCATCTTCCTGATCGTCGAGGACATCGTGTCCGTCGGCGACGTCGTTCAAATTGCCGGCTCCGGCGGCCTCGTTGAGGACATGACCCTGCGCACTATCCGCCTGAGGGACTTCGACGGGACGCTGCACATCTTCCCGTACAGCGAAGCCCAGGTGATCCACAATCTGACGAAGTCGTTCTCCTACTACGTCTTCGACCTCCAGATTTCCTACGACTCCGATATCGACCGGGCCGTGGACGTGATGAAGTCCACCGGCGAGGCGCTCGCGCGGGACCCCGCGTTCGCGTCGAAGATTCTCGCGCCCATCGAGGTGGTGGGGGTGGACGGGCTGGCGGACAGCGGCATCAGGCTCAAGGCGCGGATCAAGACCCAGCCCATCGAGCAATGGAACGTGGGACGCGAGTACAACCGACGCATCAAGCTGGCGTTCGACGGCGCC
>Ga0310811_10001190_pt1 | contig 33354 bp, 26 predicted proteins | sample YCmetagenome_FD_207642 | JGI IMG/M metagenome (GOLD analysis project Ga0310811, IMG submission 207642) | Soil microbial communities from experimental microcosm in Duke University, North Carolina, United States - YC | ecosystem: Engineered > Artificial ecosystem > Soil microcosm > Unclassified ...
CACGGTGGCCGCGCTGAAGGCACGCGGAGCCGTCAGGTACCCGTAAGCGGGACGTTTCCAGGCGCGGCAGCGGCGCGTCCACGACGGAAGCGCCGCTGCCCCGCCGCGTGAGTCAGCTTTCCGGCGGGATGCTTTCCGGGCGCCTCGGCACCGCCTTGCGCTCGGCCAGCCGCCAGCCGGCCGCGGTGCGGATCGCCCGGTCGTAGTAGGTCACGCTGCCGACGCGTCCCTTCACGCCGACGCCGATGCCCTTGGTGATGAGGTCGACGCTCCCGTCGGCGCGTTCCTCGGCCAGCACGCTGATCGCGTGATGGGCGAGCGGGTGCCTCGCCTCGCCGCGCCACATCGCCAGCACCTCACCGGTACCCCGCAGCACGCCCTGCCTGAACTCGCTGAGGTCATAGATGACGTCCTCGGTGAAAACCTCGCCGATCCGGGAGAACTTCCGCTCGTCAATCAGGTAGCCGTAGAGATCGACAAGCCGGCGCAGTTCCAGGTGATCCATCGCGTCAAGCACGGTGCCTCATCCTCGCTCCTGATGGTGATATGAGATGCCGGGTACGGGCGGTCAGGCGGGCGGCAGTTCTTGAGTGCGACGCAGCTCGGCTTTGGCGATCGAGCGCAGGTGAACCTCATCGGGGCCGTCGAACAAGCGCATGGCACGATGCCAGCTGTACATCGTCGCCAGCGGGGTGACGTCGGTGACGCCGGCGCCGCCGTGCACCTGGATGGCGCGGTCGATGACCCGCGTCGCCGCCCGCGGCACCGCGACCTTGGCCATGGCCACCAGGTCGCGGGCGGCCTTGTTGCCCTGGGTGTCGATGACGTGGCAGGCCCAGTGGCACAGCAGCCGCGCCTGCTCGATCTCGAGCCGTGACTCGGCGATCTGCTCCCGCACGACGCCTTGGTCGGCGAGCGGGCCGCCGAAGGCGATCCGCTCCTTGGACCGGGCCACCATCAGGGCCAGCGCGCGCTCCGCCGCGCCGAGGGCGCGCATGCAGTGGTGGATGCGTCCCGGTCCCAGCCGTGCCTGGGCCGCGGCGAACCCGCCGCCTTCCTCACCGATCACGTTGGTGACTGGTACCCGGACAGCGTCGTAGCGGACCTCGGCGTGACCGTGCTGGTCGTGATGCCCGAACACCGGCAGGTCCCGGATGACGGTCACCCCGGGGGTGTCGCGCGGCACCAGCACCATCGTCTGCTGGCGGTGTGGCGGGGCTGTCGGGTCGGTCTTGCCCATCACGATCAGGAGGGCGCAGCGGGGGTCGAGGGCGCCACTGGTCCACCACTTGCGTCCGGTGATCACGTAGTCGTCGCCGTCGCGCTCGATCCGGGTGGCGATGTTGGTGGCATCGCTGCTGGCGACATCGGGCTCGGTCATCGAGAACGCCGAGCGGATCTCGCCCTCAAGCAGTGGCCGCAGCCACTCCCGCTTCTGCTCCTCGCTGCCAAGCAGGTGGAGCAGCTCCATGTTGCCGGTGTCGGGTGCCTGGCAGTTAATCGCCTCGGGCGCGAGGTCGTTGCTCCATCCCGACAGCTCGGCGATGGGCGCGTACTCCAGCTGGGTCAGCCCGGAGTCCGCCGGGAGGAACAGGTTCCACAGGCCCGCCTCCCTGGCCTGCTTCTTCAGCCGCTCCACGACCGGCGGGACCATGTGGTCGTCGATGCCGGCGGCCTTGCGATAGCCCAGGTACTCGGCTTCCGCCGGCAGCACCTGCTCCCGCATGAACGTGGCCATGCGGTCCCGCAATTCCCGCGCATGCGGGGAGGGGGCCGGGAGGCTGAACTCGAGCACGATGAACTCCTAACTCAGCCGGGCGATCGGCCGCGACGAACTAACACGCAAAAAAGGTTACTTTATTAAGCAAAAAACAGTAACCTGTTTTCGTGGCGGATATGTGATGCCGCGCGACCATGCGAGCGAGGCACATGGGGAAGGACAGGCTAGGCGCGGTCACCGCGGCTCGGATCGAGTCGGACGTCATGCGGGCCGGATGGCCCGTCGGTGCGATGCTCGGATCCGAGGCCCAGTTGCTCGACCGCTACGGCGTCAGCCGGCCGATCTTGCGCGAGGCCATCCGGCTGCTTGAGCACCGGCAAATCGTCAGCATGCGCCGGGGGCCTGGCGGGGGGCTCTCCGTCACTGCGCCGGATTCCTCGGCCGTGGCTGGCGCCGCCACGGCGTACCTTGAGTTCGCTCACGTCACCGTCCAGGACCTGGTCGAGAGCCTGACCGTGCTGCAGCCCATGGCGGCGGCACTCGCGGCCAGGGAAATCGACGAGCACGGCATTGTCAGGCTCCGCCGCCTGGTGAGCGCTCCGGACGCGAGCGCCCAGTGGGACCACCACAACCGGTTTCACGGTGAGCTGGCCGCAATGTCGCGAAACCCCGCACTCGAGTTGTTCATCGCGGTCAGTACCGAATTGATGAACCAGTACACCTCGCGTGCGCTGGCGGCCGGGCAACCCCTGGCGGTGGAGATCGAGCGCACCAAAGCGGACATCGCCCGGGCGCAGTCGCGGCTAGCAGAAGCGGTCATCCAGGGAAATGCCCAGATGGCCGAGCACGTCGCGACCCGGCACCTGACGGCGATGCTCTCCTGGGTCCGGGAGACTGGCGCCCGGCTCGGGGCCGCTGCCGCCGCCGGGAGCCCGGCCGAGAATCACGGCGGCGTCGCGTCACGGCATGGCGTGACCGCGCCCAAGATGGCGACCGCGCTGGCCGAGCGTATCCGGCGCGACATCCAGCGGTCCGGCTGGACGGTCGGGGCCAACCTGGGATCTGAGCCGTCGCTGCAGCAGCGCTATGAGGTGAGTCGTACGGTGCTGCGCGAAGCGGTGCGGTTGCTCGAGTACCAGGGCGTGGCCTCGATGCGCACCGGCCGGTCGGGCGGGCTGGTGGTGAGTGAGCCGCACCCGGACGCGGTGGCCGCGGCGGTCACGCTCTACCTGAACCACCGTGATGTCCGTAGTCGCGGGCTTGCCGCCGTCCAGCTCACGATCGAAGCCGGCTGCCTGGACATCGTGGCGGGGCGATTCGACGAGCGGGCACGGGACGCGCTGCGCGACCTGATGGCCGCCGACCTGGCCGCCGTACCCGGCTTGCTCTTGCTGGAGAAGCAATTCCACACCCGCCTGGCCGAGTTGACCGGCAACCCCGTGCTGAGCCTGTGGACCCGGGTGCTCTACTCGCTGCCGCACGAGGCAGGCAGCCCGGATGACACGGGGGAGGGCGGCCTCAGCGACCCGGAAAGAGAGCGCGAGGCCCGCGAGGCGCACGCGGGCATTGCCAGCGCCTTGCTCGGCGGCGACCCGGCACTCGCCCGCCACCGGATGCGGCGCCACCTGCAGCGGCTCTGACGATCCCCCTTGCCCCCGAGAAAGAAATAGGTACACTCAATATGGTTCGGTTCTGGCTGCCGCGCGAGACGACACAGGTCCGGCCACCCCGGCTGACAGTTAATCGTTCACTCAATGGGGAGGTCCCGTCATGTACACGCTGTTCAGCGTCGATGACCACATCGTGGAGCCGAGTCACGTCTGGACCGACCGCGTCCCGGCGAAGTACCGCGACCGGGCTCCGCACGTGGTGGAGGTTGACGGCCGGCAGATCTGGGAGTGGGAAGGCGGCCGCGAGCTGACCATGGGCCTCAACGCCGTGGCCGGCAAGCCCCGCGAGGAGTGGGGCATGGAACCCGCCCGGTTCGAGGACATGATCCCGGGTTGCTACGACCCCAAGGAGCGGGCCAAGGACCTGCTCTCCAACGGCATCTTCGCCAGCATCTCGTTCCCCACGCTGCCCGGCTTCGGTGGGCGCAAGTTCGCTACCTTCCAGGACAAGGACCTGGCGCTCGCCTGCGTCCGCGCATGGAACGACTACATGCTCGATGAGTGGTGCGGGGCCGAGCCCGGCATGTTCGTCCCCATGCACATCCTGCCGCTCTGGGACGTCAACCTGTGCGTGGCCGAGCACGAGCGGATGGTAGCCAAGGGCAGCAAGGCGATCTGCTTCGTCGAAGACCCGCAGAACATCGGGCTTCCGAACTACCACGGCGGCTACTGGGAGCCGCTGTTCGCCTCCGCGCAGGAGACCGGGACCCCGGTGTGCATGCACATCGGCTCCGCGTCGGCATCGGTCAGCCTTGAGGGCCTCAACCCCATGACCGAAATCGCCGCGGCGTTCGCCGGATCGGCCCGCTCGTCCGTCAACATGATGGTGAGCCCCCTTCCGCGCAAGTTCCCCGGCGTGAAGCTGGTGTGGTCCGAGGGCGGCATCGGCTGGATCCCGGCCGCCATCGAGCGGGCCGACCGGCAGTGGGAGCGGCACCAGTACTGGAGCCACATCGAAAACGCCGACATCCTGCCGTCCGAGGTGGCGCGGCGCAACATGTGGTTCTGCATGATCGAGGAGCCGATCGGCCTCAAGTACCGGCACGACTTCAAGGTCGAGAACATCCTCTGGGAGTCGGACTACCCGCACGCGGACACGCCGTTCCCGAAGACCCAGGCGTCGGCCAAGGCGGTGTTCGAGGGCGTCCCGCAAGACGAGGTCGACCTGATCACCCACAAGAACGCCGAGAAGCTGTTCGGCTTCCAGCTCTCCCAGCGGCTGCTCGACGCCTACAGCGCCCCCGGCGCGTAAGCACGTTACAGGATCAGTCATCGGCGCCCGTCACGGCAGGACGCGACGGGCGCCAGCTACGACGCCTATGAGGAGGCTGTCAGTGCCTGGACCGCTGGACGGAGTGCGGGTCGTCGAGTTGGCGGGCATCGGGCCTGGCCCCTTCGCCGCGATGCTGCTCGCCGACATGGGGGCGGAGGTCGTCCGGGTCGAGCGGGTGACTCCGCCGGCGGGCCGCGCCGGTGCCGACGTCGCGACGCGCGACGTGATCAACCGCGGGCGCCGTTCCGTGGCGGTAGACATCAGGCACCCGGCGGGCAGGGATCTCGTGCTCGACCTGATCGAGCGCTCCGATGTGCTGCTCGAGGGCTTCCGGCCCGGCGTGGCCGAACGGCTCGGCCTCGGGCCGGACGCGTGCTTGCAGCGCAATCCCCGGCTGGTCTACGGCCGGATGACCGGCTGGGGGCAGGAGGGACCGCTCGCTCAGTTCGCGGGGCACGACATCAACTACATCTCGCTGACCGGCGCACTGTGGGCGACCGGGCGGGCAGACGACAAGCCGGTCCCGCCGCTGAACCTGGTGGGCGACTACGGCGGCGGCGGGATGTTCCTGGCCTTCGGGGTCGCCTGCGCCTTGCTTGAAGCCGGGCGCAGCGGCCAGGGCCAGGTGATCGACGCCGCGATGGTAGACGGTTCCGCGGTGCTGTCGACCATGTTCACCGCGATGCGGGCGATGGGCGCCTGGACGAACGAGCGCGGCGTGAACCCGCTCGACACGGGCTTCCCGCACTATGAGGTGTATGAGTGCGCCGACGGCAAGTTCATCTCCGTCGGTGCGCTTGAGCCCCAGTTTTACGCCGAGCTGGTACGGCGCACCGGCTTCCAGGACGAGGGAGACCGGCTGGACCCGGGCACCTTCGCGGTCCGGAAGGAGCGCTGGGCGGCGCTGTTCCGGACGAAAACGCGGGACGAGTGGGCGCGGATCGCCGCGGAGAGCGACGCGTGCCTGGCGCCGGTGCTCGACTGGGAGGAGGCTCCCGGGCACCCGCACCTGCAGGCCCGCGGGACTTACGTGGAGGTGGACGGGATCGTGCAGCCCGCTCCTGCCCCGCGGTTCAGCCGGACCCCCGGGCAGATCCGCCGGGGGCCAGTGCCGCTGGGCGCCGACACGGACGCGGTGCTGCTCGAACTCGGCCGCTCCCGCGACGAGATCGGCAAGCTGCGAGCCGACGGCCTCGTCGGACGCCCGGCCCTCCCGGGCCGCCCCGCCGCTCAGTGCCTGAGGTCGAAATCGGCTAGGTGCTCCGGCACCCGCGGATCCCGTTCGCGGACGTCCACCAGAGCGAGTGCGCCAGTGGCGGAGAGAACCTTGAGGTAATCGCCCGGCTCGTCGCTCCAGTTCCACCGGGACACCTGCGCGGCCGAACGCCGGCCGGTCATCCCCCGGACGAACTCGAAGCGGTCCGCGACCAGGCACCGCCTGGCCGGGCCTTCCCCGGCGATCGTGCCCCACTGCTCAACGGTGACGCGCAGGGCCGGCAGGCCACGAGCCGCGATCCGCCGGGACAGGCCGGCCGCGAGCGTCTCGAGCGCCACGATGACCGAGGGATCATCGCGGTAGGCAGGCTGGTCCGCCGCGGTCCGCAAGTCATGCTCGTGAGCCACCGTGTCGGCCAGCAGGCAGTCGGCCAGAGCCGGATTGTCGCCAAGAACCTCGGCGAGCTGCCCTTCCGCGGCCTGCCAGGCCTTGAGCAGTTCGGGCACTGAGGCGGAAGCAGGAGCGCTCCTGCCTTCATCCCAGCGGGCCGGGCAGACCCGGGAGAAGTCGACAACTTGCCCGCCCGCCACGGCAGCGTGCGTAGCGGCGAGATGCGCGATGACATCCCGGACCGTCAGGTCATCCCATAGCTGGACTGCCACGTGCTGATCTCCCGGCAGTTCCTCCGCCAGAGCCGATATGCGGCCGCGAGCGGCCGCGAGCAGTTCGGACCCAGCGGGACGTCCGGCATGAACGGGATACATCTGCATGGCAAAAAGTATACTCTGTTAGCGCTGTCCGCAGCCCGGCAGGTCAGTGCCACCAGAGCGAGAGCGCGTCCAGGTGCCGGGCCATGCGGCGCCGCGCTATCCCGCGGTCGCCGGCCGCGATCGCCTCGACGATCGCCAGATGCGCGTGCGCGACGGCCTCGGCGGGCTTCTCCGGAGGGACCGGTTGGGTGGGCTGGTCAGCCACGTGCCGTGCCCACAGGCTCATGATCGTGCGGAGCAGGAAGGTGAGCACCGGGTTGCCGGCGATTTCCGCCACCGCGAGGTGCAGCTCGTCGGCGAGCCGGTTGACGTCATCTCCCGAAGTGTCAGCCGTGACCGTCAAGGCTCGCTCAAGCCGGTCACGAACCTGCGGCTCGCTGGCCCGGCTAGCCGCCAGGTCGACGCAGCCGAGCTCCAGCTCCTTGCGGACAAGTAGCAGGTCAGCGGCGGTCGCACCACGGTAGTCCAGGTACAGCGCCATCGCCTCGACCCCGGCGTCGAGGTCGGGCTGGGCCACAACTAGCCCCCCGTTGGGGCCGCGCCGCATCCAGGCGATCGAATGGTGCTCGAGCAGCCGCACCGCCTCCCTGATGGCGGACCGGCTGACGTCGTACCGTTCGACGAGGCTGCTTTCGGAGTCGATCACGTCGCCGACGTCCCACTTGCCGCGGACGATGTCGGCGCGTATTTCCTCGGCGATGACCTCCGCGAGCTTGCTGCCCTTCGCCGGGCGATCCGCCGCGTTCACCGGCCGGCGCGTGACGATCCGCCGCTTGGTGTCGGCGAACCACTGGTTCATCGCGTCCAGGTGCACGGACATGTAATGCTGGGCGGTCGCGGCGTCACCGGCCACCACCGCGTCCGCGAGCGCACGGTGGGCGCGCTCCACCTCCTGCGTGGTCGCTTCCCGGTCCGGCTTGGTCGTGCGGCGGACCTTGGCGTAGCGGTCCGTGAGCTCGGCCAGCACCTCGACGAAGAGCTGGAGCACCGGATTGCCGCTCAGCCGGGCCAGCATGATGTGCAGGCCCCCGTAGGCGGCCGGGACCTGCCCTTCGGCCGGTGTCTCGGTCTCCTGGGCGGCGACAGCCCGAAGCGCCTGGATGTCTCCTTCGGAGACGTGCTTCGCGGCCTCGGCTGCGGCGAGCGGCTCGAGCAGCGACCGGGCGCGCAGCAGGTCGTCCACCGTGGTCCCGGCGTACTCAAGGTAGACTACGGCCGCGCTCACGGCCGCTGCGGCGTTCGGGGCGATCACCCGCAGGCCGCCGGACCGTCCCCGCCGCATCGCCACGACCTGGTGATGCTCCACCAGGCGGATCGCCTCGCGGAAGACCGCCCGGCTGACCCCGTAGCGCTCAATCAGTTCGGGCTCCGAGCCGATCATCGACCCGACCGGCCAGCCGGCGGCGATCACCTCGTCCTCGATCGCGCGTGCGATCCGGGCGGCTAGCTTGTTCTTGCGCGGCGCAGTGACGCTCGCCGAGCCTTTCCCGGATGCCGCCCGCTGGGCCGCGGCGCTCGGCATAGCCATCTCCTGGAGTTTCCAGCACTGTTGGAGCGCCAGAATACATTGCTCCAGGCCATAAACAAGATCTCAGTAGTGCTATGGATCAGGCCCATTCAGTCTATTCGCGCCCACTCCTTCCCAAAGAGTGCACTTTTTGGCAGCATGGCTAGAGCAACAGCCGCCCCAGTGAAGGGCCGTGCCATGACTAGACCGCTGACCGGGCTGCGGGTCGTAGATTGCTCCACGGGCACCGCCGGGCCGCGCGCGACTGGAATGCTCGCCGACTACGGCGCCGACGTGATCTGGGTGGAGCCGCCAGGCGGTGACCGATTCCGCGGCGAGCTCAAGGTCCCCTATGCGGTCTTCAACCGCGGCAAGCGCGGTATCGTCCTCGATCTCAAGGACGACCGCGGCCGGGAGCACATGGACCGGCTGCTGGCGACCGCCGATGTCTTCGTCGAGAGCTGGCGGCCGGGTGTCGCCGGGCGGCTGGGCCTTGGCTGGGACGCGCTGCACCAGCGGTTCCCAGCCCTCGTGCACACGTCCATCACCGGCTTCGGCCCGGACGGCCCGTACCGGGACCTGCCCGGCTACGAGTCCCTGGTGCACGCCATCGCAGGCTCGACGGCAGAGCAGGCAGGACACCGCCCGGGGCCGATCTACCAGGCGCTCCCGTTCGCGTCCATCGGCGCGGCCATGCTGGCGGACACCGGCACGCTCGCCGCCCTGTACCGCCGCGGGCAGGACGGCCACGGGCGTCATGTCGAGACCTCGCTGCTGGACGGCGCCCTCTCCTTCCTGGCCATGCTGTGGGGCGACAGCGACAACGACTCCCTCACGCCGCCGCTGGCGTCCAGGCGGATCCGGCTCGTGGCGGGTACGTTCCGCTGTGGCGACGGCGAGTACCTGGGCGTGCACACCGGTGCCGTCGGCGCCTTCGGGCGCCTGATCCGTGTCCTAGGCCTCCAGGAGCGGATCCCCGTGGCCAAGGACGGCACGGACATGCAAATCCCCTTGACCCCGGAGCAAGCCGCGATCGTCACCGAGGAGATCCCCGAGATCTTCGCCCGCGAGCCGCGCGCCGCCTGGCTCGACAAGCTGCTCAAGGCCGACGTCTGCGCCATTCCCGCGCTACGGCCCGGTGAGATCTTCGGTGAGCCGCAGCCGCGACACAACGGGATGGTGCTTGAGGTCGAGGACCCGGTGTTTGGCCTCCTGCAGCAGGTCGCGCCGCCGGTGAAGCTGCCTTCCGAACCGTCGATCGCGCCCCGCCGCGCCTGCACGGTGGGTGAGCATACCGACAAGGTGCTGGCCGAACTCGACGCGGGCACGAGGCCGGCGCCGCCGATCCCGGCCGGCCCGCCCAGGTCTGACCGTCCGCTGCTCGACGGGCTCAAGGTGCTTGACCTTGGTGCCTACTACGCCGGGCCTTACTCCTCGCGGCTGCTCGCCGACCTCGGGGCAGACGTCATCAAGCTCGAGACGACGCTCGGTGACCAGCTTCGTGGCATCCCCCGGCCGTTCCGCAGCTGCCAGGCGGGCAAGCGCGGCATCTCGGTCAACCTTAAGGACCCACAGCTCGCGCCTGCCCTGGAACAGCTCCTCGGCTGGGCCGACGTGATCACCCACAACATGCGGCCGGGCGCCGCGGAGCGGCTCGGCGTCGGCTACGAGCAGGCACAGGCCCGCAATCCGCGCATTACTTACCTCTATGCCCCCGGCTGGGGCGCCACTGGTCCGGACGCGCTGCGGCAGTCGTTCGCGCCGATGCTTTCCGGCTACGCAGGGGTGAGCTACGAGGTCGCCGGAAAGGACAACGACCCGGTTTTCCCGCTAGGCAACGAGGACCCGGGCAATGGACTGCTCGGCGCGGTCGGGGTCCTGCTGGGGCTGCTGCACAGCCAGCGGACCGGCGGCAGCGTCTACGTGGAGAACAGCCAGCTCGACGCCACCATGGCGCACATGTCCCACGTCGTCCGTACGGCCGATGGCGCTGTTCTCGGTGCGCTGCGCCTCGATTCGATGCAGACGGGGTTCTCGGCGCTTGACCGCCTGTATGAGACCTCCGACGGCTGGCTGGCCCTGGCGGTCGCTGGTGATGACGAGTTCGCTCGGCTCACGGAGGCGCTCGGCGTCCCGTTGCGCGCGGACAACCGGTTCGCGACCGCCGCGGCTCGCCAGGCGAACGACGGCGAGCTGGCCTGCCTCCTCGACGACATCATGCGGGGCCGCCCAACGGCACACTGGGTCACCCTGCTGACCACTGCTGGCCTGGGCGCCGCGGCGCCGAAGACGGAGAACAACTGCCGTGACTTCCACCGCGACCCGGCCAACCACGCGAGCGAGCGGGTGGCCCAGGTAAAGCACCCCGTGCAGGGAGTCGTCCGCCAGCTGGCGCACCTGGTCCGGGTCTCAGGCTCGACCTACCCCGAGCAGCGGCTCCCGCCGGAGCTCGGCGAGCACACGGTGGAGGTGCTCAGCCAGTTCGGATACGACGCCGGCACGCTGGCCGCGCTGAAGGCGCGCGGGGCGGTCCGCTACCCGTAAGCAGCCCTCATTTCTCAAAGGAGAGAGCACGTGGCAAGTACTGACCTGCCCCCCATTACCGTCAGCGACTACACACCGAAGGATTCCTTCTTCGGCACCCCGTTCATCGACATGGATGAATGGCGGGCCGGGCCGCTGCCGCATCGCTACATCCACGGCGGCTTCGGCGGAACCGATGCGAGGTTCTCCTTCTACCTGCCGCCGGCCGAGGTCTACCAGGGGCGGCTGGTCATGGTCTTCGGCGGCGCGCGGGGCGGCGACGAGCGCTCGGCCCAGACGATCGGCCAGGTGCTGAACTCCCACCACAACGCCTTCAGCAACGGCGCCTACCTGATCGAGAGCAACCAGGGGCATATCGGCGCCTCGGTCGAAGGCCTGCGCGGTGACGAGAGCATTCAGAACGGCCGGACTGACGTAGAGACGGCGCGTCTCTCCCACTATGTCGCCGAGCAGGTCTACGGGCAGCGCCCGCGGCACAGCTACTGCTACGGCGGCAGCGGCGGCGGCAACTTCACCATCCACGCCCTCGAGCGCGAGGACACCGTCTTCGACGGAGGGGTCCCCTTCATGTTCGGCGGATCGTCCTTCCCCGAGACGATGAACGCGGTCCGGCTCCTGCGCCCCAAGATCCGCGGCATCGTCGACGCGACCCGCGCCGGCGGCGGCGGCGATCCCTTCACGGGACTTGACACGACGCAGCGGGAGGCCCTGGCCAGCCTCTACCGGGCCGGCTTCCAGCGCGGCGCCGAGTTCCAGCTCGTGCTGCCGATGCCCGAGATCTCCTGGCCCACCTGCGCCAACATGATGGCCCTGCGCTACACCGACCCGAACTACTTCGCCGACTTCTGGAATGAGCGCGGCTACAAGGGCGGCGACGGGATGCTCAAGGGCACTGCCTTCGAAGTACAGGCGACCGTGAAGCGAGTGCTGACGGCCGACGAGATCGTCCTGGCAACCGCCGACGGGTTCGTGCCACGCATGCTGGCAGCGCTAGGCGCAGCCGGCCGCCTGGGCATCGAGCTCGACGGCGTCGACCCCGCCGATTTCACCTGCGCCACCATCACCGTGCGCACTGGCGCGGCGGCTGGGCGGCGGCTGTACAACTTCCTGGTGCTTGAGAACCGGATCCTCGTCCCGGCCGGCCTGGGATCGTTCTTCGACCCGACGCTGGTCGACGGGCTCCAGCCGGGCGATGAGGTGACCGTCGACAACCGCGACTTCCTTGCCTACTGCCATCTGGGCCGGCACCTGCCCTTCCACGGCCTGAGCTTCCGCCAGTACGAGGTGGCCGGCACGCCCGTCTACCCCGTCCGCGCGGGCACCGGCCCGCTGCTGCCGCCGTTCCGCGCCCGGTTCGCGGGCAAGATGATCCTCATCCAGCACCTGCTCGACCGGCCGTGCTGGCCGACCGTCGCGGTGCAGTACCAGCGCGACGCCGCGGCGAACCTCGGACCCGGCCTCGACGACCACTTCAGGCTCTGGTGGTCGGAGAACGCGCAGCACGGCCCGGGATCACGCGCGCTCGGGAACGCAACCCGAGCCATCGATTACACCGGCCTGATCTCCCAGGCGCTGAAGGACGTGATCGCCTGGGTGGAAGAGGGCGCCGAGCCGGCGCCGTCCTACCGCTACGACTTCACCGACGGCCAGGTCCTCCTCGACCCGGATATCGCCGTCCGGGGCGGTATCCAGCCGTCCGTCCGGGCCACGGCCAACGGCGCGGCGCGGGCGGAGGTCCGGGTCGGCGAGCCAGTCACCCTGGCCGTCGACGCGGCGGCGCCGCCTGGCACCGGAACGATCACCGGCGTCAGCTGGGACCTGGACGACTCGGGCACCTGGCCGGTGGCGCTAGAAGGGATCGACGGCACGCAGGCCGCGGTCAAGGTCGCGACCACGCATGCCTACGACAAGCCGGGCACCTACTTCGCCACGGCCCGCGTGCGCTCCCGCCGCGACGGCGATGCCTCAGCCGGCAGCGAGCAGGTCGAGAACCTGGCCGCGGTCCGCGTCGTCGTCACCGCGTAGGAGCAGCGGGACGGCAACGAGACGCCACGGTCCGTTCGGTATGCGGGTTCCGAACGGACCATGGCACTGGTGGCCCGCACGAGCCGGGTTACTCAGGCAACGGTGTCCATGGCCGGTCGGGCCACCACGGGAAGAAGCCAGGCATGTCGGCGGACACCCGGTCAGGGAAGCTCGCCGGCCGCTTTTCCAGGAAGGCCGTGACGCCCTCACGCGCGTCGCCCGACATCCCGCGCGCCTGGACGGCACGTGAGTCGATCTGGTGGGCGGCCATCGGGTGGTCGGCGCCGAGCATCCGCCACATCATCTGCCGGGTCAGCGCGACCGAGACCGGCGCGGCGTTGTCGGCGATCTCCCTGGCGAGCGCGTAGGCGGCAGGCAACAGGTCCTCCGGCTCGTGCACCGAGCGCACCAGCCCTCCTTCCCGTGCCTCCTGCGCGTCGAAGACGCGGCCGGTGGTCGCCCACTCAAGCGCCCGGCTGATCCCCACCAGCCGGGGAAGGAACCAGCTCGAGGCGGCCTCGGGGACAATGCCGCGCCGGGCGAACACGAACCCGAACCGCGCTGTCGTCGAGGCCAGCCGGACGTCCGCCGGCAGTGTCATGGTGACGCCAATCCCGACTGCCGGGCCGTTGACCGCGACGATGACCGGCTTGAGGGACTCGAAGATCCGCAGCGACACCTGCCCGCCGTGATCCCGGTGAGCGGTGCCCTCGGGGTGGGCGAAGGTAGTGCCGCCGGCGCCGAGGTCCGCGCCGGCGCAGAACCCCCGGCCCGCGCCCGTCAGCACCACGGCACGGACCTCATCGTCGGCGTCGGCCCGGTCAAAGGCGTCGATCAGCTCTTGCGACATCCGCGCGGTGAACGCGTTGAGCCGGTCTGGCCGGTCAAGCGTGATCGTGAGGACGCCGTCGCGCGCCTCGTACCGTATCTCTTCATAGGTCATGTGATGTCTCTCCCTGCCGGGCTCTATAGCATAATAAGGTATACTCAATTTTATCGGCTGGGCATGACGATGCGAGAAAAGAAAGCAGGTGCGCTGATCACCATGGACGCCAGCGTCGTCGCGGAGGAAGCCGAGGAGGACGCCGCCGCCTCCGGTGACCTCCTGCCCAGCGAGATCGCCGGGCTGCTGCGACTTGAGGCCGTCGAGGTCAACATCTTCCGCGGCGAGGGCCTGCCCGGCGCGACCCATCGGCTGTACGGCGGGCAGGTCGCGGCCCAGGCACTGGCCGCCGCCGGCCACACGGTCGCCGGGGCACGGCCGCACTCGCTGCATACCTATTTCCTGCGGCCCGGTGACGCCAGCAGGCCGGTCCTGTTCCAGGTGGACCGGTTGCACAACGGGCGGACGTTCTCTCGCCGCCGGGTGACCGCGATCCAGCATGGCGAGCCCATCCTCTGCCTGGAGTCTTCGTTCACCGCCGATACGTCACATGCGACTGACTACCAGTCCGCGCCCGCGGTCCCGGCGCCCGAGGACTGCCCCGAGTACATCCCGCGGGACAAGTTCGGCGGACGCTCATCGCCGTGGAACCTGATCAAGGCCCGCCCGGTGCCCGGCCACGGTGACGTGCCCCACGCCCTGGCGACGCCCGGAGATATCTGGTTCCGCTTCCGCGCGGCCGCGGCGGACGGCGTCACGCCCGAGGTGATGCTGACGTACCTGAGTGATCTCACCTTTGGTGCCGCCGCGCTGCGGCCGACGAGGCAGCACCCGGCGGGCCGCCGGGACGTTACCGGCATCACGTCGCTGGATCATTCTGTCTGGTTCCATAACCCGCCCGACCTGTCCGGCTGGCTGCTCTTCGCGAAGGACGCCCCGGCTGTCGGGCCGGCCCGCGGCCTGGTCACCGGGAGCATCTTCAACCGGGACGGCACGCTGGTGGCCTCCGTTGCCCAGGAGGCGTTGGTGCACGTCCGGAAGCACTCCTAGCGAGCCGCAAAAGAGTATGCTATTTTTGCCGCAACATGGCGAGCATGCTCGCAAAAGCCAAAGATGTACGGTCCACTCTGGATAATTTAGGGAACTAAATTTACGATAATGGCCCGTGCTTCGATCGTTGGGAGGAAAGCGTCTTGCGCGTGCCGACGCTCGTTGGTTGTGCCGTAGCCGCCGTGCTTGTGGCCTCAACCGCCGCCTGCAGCAGTTCAGGTGGTTCAAGCAGCACCGCTGCCAGTAGTTCCGGTAGCTCAAGTAGCACCCCTGCCAGTCAGGGAAGTTCGAGTTCAGCATCTCCGATCGTGGTCGGTACCGTGGGTGCCTTCAGCGGGCCGGAGGGTGCGTCGCAGGCCGGGGTGCCGCAGGTCATCAACGCCTGGGCATCCCAGGTCAACGCCGCGGGCGGCATTGCCGGGCATCAGGTCAAGGTGATCGTCAAGGACATCGGCAGCAACCCCACCGGCGGCCTGGCGGCGGTGCAGGAGCTCGTCCAGAGCGACCACGTGGTCGCCATCGTGGGCGAGGAGGACAACGGCGACGGCAGCTGGGCAAGCTACGCCGAGAGCTCCGGCGTGCCCGTGGTGGGTGGCCTCTCGCTCGACCTGCCGTTCGTGCAGAACCCCGACTTCTTCCCCGCCGGGTCGAACACGTTCGCGCTGGTCTATGGGGTCCAGACGCTCGCGAAGGGCCTCGGACCGAACCTCGGGATCCTCTACTGCGCGGAGTCTCCGCAGTGCGCCAGCTCGGTAACGCTCAACCAGGGGACGGCCCAGGTATCGGGCGTCAAGATCCCGGTCAACATCAAGATTTCCGCGACCGCGCCTGACTACACGGCGGTCTGCCAGCAGCTGAAGTCGTCTGGCGTGCAGAGCTACTTCGTGGCCGACAACTCCGCGGTTGTCCTGCGGGTAGCGGGCCAGTGCAAGGCCCAAGGGCTGGCGGCCACGATGGTGGGCGAGGACGGCGAGGCCACGGCGGCCTGGCAGGCGCAGTCGTCGGTCAACGGGATGCTGCTGGCCGAGGCGGACGCCCCGTTCACTGACACCTCGATCCCCGGCGTGGCGCAGTACCAGGACGCGGTCAGCAAGTACGCGCCGAGCCTGGGCAACCTGCAAGGACCCAACGCCTTCTACGCCTACGTCGCGGGCAAGCTGTTCCAGGCCGCCGTCGCCGCCCTGCCGGCCGGCACCGCGATCACCCCGCAGACCGTCAAGCAGGGCCTGTACGCCCTCAAGGGCGCCACTCTCGACGGGCTCACGCCGCCGCTGACCTACACCGAGGGCAAGCCGACCCTGGTCAACTGCTTCTTCACCATGGGGCTGCAGAACGGAAAGTTCACCTCCCCGAATGGCACGAAGACCACCTGTGCACCGGACGCGTTCGTGAACGCGATCGTCTCCTCGCTGCCCAAGCAGTAACCCTTTGGAGAGGCTCCCCGGTGTTCTCGCCGGGGAGCCTTTCGCTTAGCCGGGGAACGCCTCCGCGACGTCGAAGCTCCGCATCATCTGCTCGTGGCGCGCACCAACAGCACCCCGCATCTCGGGGTGGGTCATGATGTACAACTCGTCGGCGGCGACGGCGGCGAGTACCCGCCGCCCCACCTCGTCGGGCTCCATGCCGGGCCCGCCCTGCTGGCCGCTGACGTCGGCCGACGGGATCTCAGCGTCCGTCAGCCCGCCTATCGCGCGGGACGTCAGCCGGATACGGGACCGGACGCTGCCAGGGCACAGGACGCTTACCCCCACCCCCGTGCCGGCGAGTTCCGCGCGCAGCGACTCCGACAGCCCGACGATGGCGAACTTCGCGGCACAGTAAGGCGCCAGCCGCGGAATCCCGAGGAGGCCGCCGGCCGAGGAGGTGTTGACGATATGCCCGCCGCCGGCGGCACGCATGGCGCCGAGAAAGTAATGAACGCCGTTGAACACGCCGGTCAGGTTGATGCTGAGCACCCGGTCCCACAGCGCGGGATCGATGTCGTCGAACGGGATCCCGTAGGTGCTCACCCCGGCGTTGTTCACCAGGAGCTGCACTGGCCCGAGGGCCGCGGGGACTTCTTCCGCCGCGCGCGCCCAGCCGTCCCTGTCCGTGACGTCCAGGCGCACCGGCAGCACTGCGGAGCTCATTGTCCTCAGCTCAGCCGCCGCGTGCTCCAGTTCAACCTCGTCAATGTCGGAGATGGCGACCTTCATGCCCGCCGCCGCGCATGCGCGGGCTATCCCCAGCCCGATGCCGCCAGCCGAGCCCGTGATGAGGGCTACCTTTCCTGTCAGATCCTTCATGGTTAGCGGCGCCGGGCCAGGAAGGCATCGACGCCGGTCCGGCCTTCCGGGCTGTCGGCGCACGCCGCGATGGACTCCGCTTCGGCAGCGAGGTGCTCGTTGAGGTGGCTGTGTGACGAGGTGGCGAGCAGTCGCTTGATGTGCCGGTAGGCGCTCGTGGGGCCGTTGGCGAGCGCCTCGGCCGTCGCGCGGGCTTCCGTCGCGATCTGCTCATCGGGGACGAGGCGGCTGAGCAGTCCGGCCGCCACGGCCTCGTCCCCGGCTAGCACCCGGTCGGTGAGCAGGATCTCCCGGGCGCGGGTGATCCCCACAATGCGCGGCAGGGTCCAGGACATGCCGCCGTCGGGGGAGAACCCGATCGACGGGTAGGCGGGCCGCAGGCGGGTGGACGGCCCGCCTATCGCGATATCGCACGCGCAGACGAGGGACATGCCCGCTCCGGCAGCCCAGCCGTGCACGGCGGCCACCACGGGGACCCGGGTGCTGGCGATGGCACGGATCAGGCTATGGAATTCCCTGGCCACGGTGCCCACGTAGGCTCCACGATCCTCTGCCGCCCCGAAGGCCCGCACGTCGCCGCCGGTGCAGAAATTCGGACCGTCGCTGGCGAGCAGCACGCAGCCCACTGAGTGGTCCCGCGCCAGTTTCTTCAGCGCCTCGGCGGACTGGCGTACGCCTTCGCCGTCGAGGCTGCTGCCTCTGTCCTCAGTCGCGATGACGCATTCGAGCACCCCGTTGCGGCGCCGGATGTACTCCGCGCGCTCGCCGTCCGCGGTCTCGTTGGCGCTGGAAGTGTCATTTGGCATGGCTTCGTCCCTTCGCCGTGTGCCGGCTCCGTGCCTGCCAATAAAGTGTACTCATTATCTCATGGTCTTGGGGCGGTGTCACCCGCCTCGATGACGGGGCGGTTCGCTCAGGCGGCCGGCTGGGGGCTCCGGGTGAGCGCATGCTTGACCAGGCTCACGAGCACGCCCTTGACGGACTCGCGTTGCCTGGCGTCACAGGGCACCACCGGTGTTCCCGGCAAGAGGTCAAGCGCGATGGCGACGTCTTCCGGATCGGTCACCGGGGCGCCGTCGAAGCGGTTGACCGCCACGAGGAACGGGATGGACCGCGTCTCGAAGTAGTCCACGGCGGCGAAGGAGTCGGCCAGTCGCCGCGTGTCGGCGAGCACCACCGCCCCGATGGCGCCGTAGGAAAGCTCGTCCCACATGAACCAGAAGCGCTCCTGGCCGGGCGTCCCGAACAGGTAAAGGGTCAGGTCGGCGCGCATGGTGATCCGGCCGAAGTCCATCGCCACGGTCGTGGTGGTCTTACGGTCGACGCCGCTGACGTCGTCGATGCCGACGCCCCGGTCGGTGAGTTCCTCTTCTGTGCGCAGTGGGCGGATCTCGCTGATCGCGCTGACCAGGGTGGTCTTGCCGGCCCCGAAGCCGCCCGCGATAAGGATCTTCGCGGTGGCGGGCGGGGCGTTCACCGCGTCCCGGTCAAAGTGCCTGTAGTCCATTTAGCACGTCCCTCAGTAGACGCTCGTTGGTTACCCGTCCCGGCGGAGAGGAGATGATCTGGAGTGCCCCGCACTCGCTCAGGTCGCCGAGCAGGACGCGGACCACGCCCACCGGGAGGTCTGCGTCCGACGCCAGGTCGACGACGGTGACAGGCTGCTGGCAGTGGTCGAGCAATCGGCGGTGCTCACGGCCGAGTCTCCCGCCGGACGGTGGCAACGGCCCGGCGGCGACCACCACGTCGATCAGCCCGATGTACGGGCCGGAATCGGGCGTGGTGCGGCCCCTTGTCACGGCGTACGGCCGCACGATCGGGCCGGCTTCCCGATCGAACCACCTGTCCTTGGGGGCGCTCACCCGGGCTTACCCCGCGGCCGGCTGCGGGTGCGCGCGTCTCGGCAGGGCCGTCAGGTGCTTGCCCATCCGGCGGACCAGCATGGCCATCTCGTACGCCATGACGCCGAGGTTGGCATCTGCCGAGGCGAGCACCGCCAGGCAGGTGCCCTGCCCGGCGGCCATGACGAAAAGGAACGCGGAGTCTAGTTCGATGATGGTCTGCCGCGCCTCGCCTGCGCCGACCTGCTGTCCCGCCCCGCGGGCCAGGCTGTGCACCGCCGCGGCCAGTGCGGCCAGGTGGTCGCCGTCCTCTTTGGCCATGGTCTGCGACATGGCCACGACCAGACCGTCCCGCGACAAGACAAGCGCCTGGCGGACGTTCGTCACCCGAGAAACCAGGTTGTCAAGCAGCCAGCCGAGTTGCTCGCCGGCATTCGTCTGCACCATCAGTCACACCTCGTAATCGTTCGGGTCGGGCTGCGTGTCCCGCGCGTCCTGCGCCTGGCCGGGCCAGCTACCAAGATCGTCGTCACGCCCCCGCTGCCAGCCTGACTGCAGCGCGGAGAACAGGCTGCTCGCCTCCTCAGGCGAGCGCGCCCGCGGGCCGGGGCTGTCGTCGGACGAGGCGGCGCCCTCGGCTCGCGACTGCGGACGCAACTGCGGGCTCAGGTTCTGTCCGCGCACGCGCTTCGGCATGCCCTGGTGAGTTCCCGGCGTGGGCGCGCCGGACCGCGGCGGGGGAGCCGCTGGCGACCGGACTGGTGCGCCCGGCGGGATGGCGGGCCGGACGCGGGCCGGTCTCGCGGGGTGGACGTTTCCTGCTGGCGGCGCGGTGCCCAGCCGGTGCCTGCCGGTGAGCCCGAATCCGGGGACGCGCTCGCGCCCGCCCGGCGCCGCCTCGGGATGAAAGGCAGGCGACGCCACCGGCTGCGGCGCCTCGGCGCCTGCCCCGGGTTCTGATCCCATGATCGTGCGGGGGAGCATCACGATTGCCGTCGTCCCGCCGAAGGGGGACTGCCGCAGCGCCACCCTGATGCCGTGCCTTGCGGCCAGGCGGCCCGCCACGAACAGGCCAAGCTGGTCCGTGCTGGCCAGGTCGAACTCCGGTGGGCGCGCGAGCCGTTCGTTGACCGCCGCGAGCTCCTGCTCGTCGATCCCGAGCCCGCGGTCTTCGATCTCCACCGCGAAGCCGTGCGCAACGACGGCACCCCTGATCTCCACCCGGGTCGTCGGCGGGGAGAACGAGGTAGCGTTCTCGATCAACTCGGCCATTAGGTGGATGACGTCGTTGACCGCGGTTCCCGCCACCGTATCGGCCGCATCGACGTGCACGTCGACACGGACGTACTCCTCCACCTCGGCCACCGCTGCGTTCAGCACGTCGGCCACGGGCACCGGGTCGCGCCAGCCGCGCCCTGGCGTGGCGCCGGCCAGGATCAGCAGGCTCTCGGCGTGCCGTCGCATGCGGGTGGTCAGGTGGTCCAGGCGGAACAGGTCACCCAGCGCCACCGGGTCGCTCGTGGCGCGCTCCATTTCATCGAGCTGGGCAAGCTGGCGGTGCAGCAGCGACTGGTTGCGCAGCGACAAGTTGACGAACACCTGGTTGATGCCCTTGCGCAGGCTAGCTTGGCCGACCGCCGCCTCGACCGCGGTGCGCTGCACGCTGGAGAACGCCTGGGCCACGTGCGCGATCTCGGTGATACGCCCGGTCCACAGCGGCGGCGACTCCGCCAGCGCGTCGACGTCCTCGCCGCGCCGCAGCCGTTCCACCAGAGACGGCAACCGGTCCTCGGCCATCTGACGGGCGCTTTCGTACAGGCCGGTGAGGTCCGCCCGGAGCCTGCGGCCGAAGATCACGGCGACGAGCACGGAGACAAGGACCGCGGCAAGGCCCAGGCCGCCGGCCAGGTAGAGCTGGCTGAGCAGGCTGTCGTGCAGGGCAGCCGATCTCGCGGCCAGCAGCCGAGCGAGCTTCGGCAGCGTCGGCAGTTCCGCCGACTGGATGCCCGCGCTGATGGCCTGCAGCGTTCCGGCGTTGACGGTGGACGGCAAGCTGCCGGAGCTGGCGTCGATCTGATTCTCCGTCGCCACCAGCCGCTGGTAGGCGGATGAGTCGAAGACGGCTCCGAGCAGGGGCTTCAGCTCCGCGTCGGCCAGCGCGACCGCGTCCGCCTGTTCGAGGTTCTGCTGCCCGACGACGTTTGCGAACAGCCCGCGCTCGGCCGCGGTCGTCCGTCCGTGCGCCGCCACAAATCCCCCGGCCAAGGCGATCGCGTCCGCCGCGAGGTCTTCCGCGCGGTTCCCGGTGACCGCTGCCTCCGTGACGACGGCGAGGTCGGGGTCACTCGTCGGCGCTGAATTGTCCAGGAGCTCATACAGCACGGTGCTGATGTCGCTGTATGTGGTGAACGCCGTGACCAGGGTCCCGTCTGAGTCGACGGATCCGCGGATCTGGGGCAGCTGGCCGAGCTCCGCGAGGAAGGAATCAGCCCTCGGTCCCGCGCCGGAGCTCATCAGCCTGCGCAGCCCGGGAAGCAGCTGACGTTCCGTCGCGGCGGCCGCGTCGGTCTTCTGCCGCGCCGCTAGCAGCTGCGCCCGCACCTGCGGAGACTTCCGGTCGGCGCCCAGCCAGGCGAGGGTAAGGGCGCGCTCGGCGCCCAGTGTCTGCTCGAGGATGATCGTCGGGGTGCTGAACGTGTTGGTGAAGGTGTTGCTGTGCTGATCGCTGATGACATTGCCAAGCGTGACGCTGGCGACGAACCCCCACAGGGCCGCCAGGGACAGCAGGGGGATCAGCAGGAGGATGCCCAGCGTCAGCCGGGCGGACCGGGTACGGGGCGGGGCCGTGTGCACAGGCATAGCGCCTCATGTCAGATCAGGGATGGATGACCGGATGGACGGTGGCTGTTGCCGCCAGACCGTTGGTAGTGCACCTTAACATTAAGGTGCACTATTTTCGGCTATAGGAATGCAAAATTTACAGCGAAGCCACGTCAATGTGCCGATCATCAGGCCTTTCCAGCAGAATAATACTCTCGGTAACATAGGCAAGAATAAATAAAGTGTACCTTTACACATTGCTACGCTAAGCGGTCAATCTGGACGCACTGCTGCCCCGGGGCGTGGGTCACCGCAGGGACGACGCCTCATCGCCCCTGTCAGCGACTACGAGTCCCGACGGCACTCGCAAGGTGCCGGCATCGGGTCACGGTTTTCTCGCCACGCCCCCGTAAAGGTTCACCTCGCCGGGCGCCGGGCGCAGGGACAGGCTGTCCGGCCGCCAGTCCGACACCAGGACCACGCCCGGCGGCACGAGTTCAAGACCGTCGAAGACTAGCCGGGCGAACTCGCCCGCGTCCCGGTTCCGCTCTGGGATGCCGTTGTCCGCGTACACGCGCTGGGCGACGTCCAGGCCCGGATTGTGCTCGGCGGTGGGATAGGTCGCGGCCAGGTAGCTGTCCGGCGGTAGCTCATCGAGCAAGGTGGCGATGATGCTCGCTGGGTCATGGCAGTCCGGGATGAACTGCAGGACGGCGATGAGCAGCACGGCGACCGGCTGACTGAGGTCGAGGACCTCCGTGAGCTGAGGGCTGGCCAGGATCGATGCCGGGTCCCGCAGGTCTGCGTGGATGTAGGCGGTGCGGCCCTCGGGCGAGCTTGTGAGCAGCGCCTGTGCGTGCGCGAGGACGAGCGGGTCGTTGTCGGCGTAGACAACCCGCGACGCCGGCGCGACGGCCTGGGCGATCTCGTGCACGTTGTTGCTGGTCGGCAGGCCGGTGCCGATGTCGAGGAACTGCCTGACCCCCGCCTCCGCGACCAGGAAGCGGACCGCCCGTCCCAGGAACGCGCGGTTCTCGCGGGCGGCGGTACGTGCGGTCGGCACCGCGGCGAGCGCCTTCTCCGCCAGCGCACGGTCGGCTGCGAAGTGGTTCTTGCCGCCCAGGAGGTAGTCGTATGCCCGCGCCGGGTGCGGCCGGCTGAAGTCGACCTGCGGCACCGAAGCTTCGGAAACCAGGGAATCGTCCACGCTCATGCCTTCCAGCAACGGTGCGGCAAACATTCCGGGACAGGATCACGGTCTAGGCACTGCGGATGAGGGGCCGTTTAGCCCTCGTCCGCGAAGCAGATTTAGCATACTTTTTTTCTGTGCCGGCCGTGCTCTCCCGCGCGGTGAAAGCCCTCCACCGCAACCAGGAGAAACGCGCTATGAGTGTTCATCGGGGAAGACCTCTACCGCGCCGGCGGGTCAAGCGCGACCGCCATGGCGCAAGAGGGGCCTGCTCAGGAAGCACGTCGCCAGTGGCTAGCGGAGCTTGTAATCCTCCAGGATGCGGCGGCCGATGATCATCTTCTGGATGTCGGAGGTGCCCTCGCCGATGAGGAGCATGCCCGCTTCCCGGTACAGGCGCTCGATCTCGTACTCCTTGGAGAAGCCGTAGCCGCCGTGGATGCGGAAGGAGTCCTCGACGACGTCGCGGCAGTGCTCGGAGGCGAGGTACTTGGCCATGCCGGCTTCCAGGTCGTTGCGCTGCCCGGAGTCTTTCTTGCGGGTGGCCATGATCATCATCTGGTGGGCGGCCTCGACCTTGGTGGCCATGTCGGCGAGCCGGAACAGCACCGCCTGGTGCTGGGCGATCGGCTTGCCGAAGGTCTCCCGCTGCTGCGCGTAGCCGACGGCCAGCTCGAACGCGCGCAGCGCCACTCCGCAGCCCCGGGCGGCCACGTTGACCCGGCCGACCTCCACCCCGTCCATCATCTGGTAGAAGCCGCGGCCCGGCGTGCCGCCGAGAACCTGCCCGGCGGGGATGCGGTAGCCGCTGAAGATCAGCTCGGTCGTGTCGACGCCTTTGTAGCCCATCTTCTCGATCTTGCCGGGGATCGTCAGGCCGGGCTCGACCTCGCCGAACCCCTGCCTCTTCTCCACCAGGAACGTGGTCATGTTCCGGTAGACGGACTCGGCTCCCTCGTCGGTCTTCACGAGGACGGCCACCAGGGTGGCGGTGCCGCCGTTGGTGAGCCACATCTTCTGCCCGTCGATGACGTAGCCGTCGCCGTCCCTGATGGCCTTGGTGCGGATGGCGGACACGTCGGAGCCGCAGTTCGGCTCGGACATGGAGAACGCGCCGCGCAGTTCCCCGGCGGCCATCAGCGGCAGGTAGCGCTGCTTCTGCTCGTCGGTGCCGTGCTGCAGCAGCATGTAGGCGACGATGAAGTGGGTGTTGATGATCCCGGAGATGCTCATCCAGCCGCGGGAGATCTCCTCCACCACCAGCGCGTAGGTCAGCAGCGACTCCCCGAGCCCGCCGTACTCCTCGGGGATGGTCAGGCCGAACAGCCCCATCGCGGACATGGCGTCGACGATCTGCTGCGGGTACTCGTCATTGTGTTCCAGCTGCTGGGCATGGGGGATGATCTCCTTGTCAGTGAACTCCCGTACGGTGTCGATGATCTGCCGCTGGACGTCGGTGAGTCCCTCTGTCTGTGCCAACCGGCCCATGGTGTTGTCCTCGTTATCGCTTATCAGGGGCGGATGCGACCACGCCGCGTTCGTGCAGGTCCCGGATCTGGTCGTCGCTCAGGCCGAGGTCGGTGCGGAGGATGTCGGCGGTGTCCTCGCCGAGCAGGGGAGCCCGCACCGGCTCCCGGGCGGGCGACTGGCCGGCGTTGACCGGCGAGCCCGGGGCGAGGTACCGGCCGACGCCCGGCTGGTCGATGACGCCCATCATGGGGTTGGCGCGCACGTCGTCAGCCGCTGCCACGTCGCTGAAGCTCCGGTAGACCGACCACAAGACCGAGGTGGCGGCCAGTGCCTTGCGGACCTCGTCCAGGTCCCGCCCGTCGAACCAGTGCTGCAGCAGCCCGGCCAGGGCGTGCCGGTAGGTGTAGCGGTCCGTCTCCGCGGAGAAGTCGGCGCCGAGCGCGTCGGCCAGCGCCGTCACCGGCGCCTGCAGGCCGGTCATCGCGAGGAGATCTGCCCAGTGCCGCGTGGTGAGGGCCACCACCATGACCCGCCCGCCGTCGCGGGTGGCGAAGTCGCGGGCGAACGAGCCGTACACGTGGTTGCCGATCCGCGGCCGGTCGACCCGGTTGACCTCCGCCTCGGCCAGGAGGCCGAGGTTCCCTGCGGCGGCCAGTGCGACATCGCCCAGCGCCACGGACAGCCGCTGCCCCTCGCCGGTGATCCGGCGGCGGCGTTCCGCGCCGAGGATGGCGATCGCCGCGTACAGGCCGCACGCGATATCCCAGGCGGGCAGCACCTGGTTCACTGGTTCGGCGTTTCCTTCCGGGCCGGTCACCAGCGGGAATCCCATGCCCGCGTTGACCGTGTAGTCCACCGCGGGAGTCCCGTCATGGTGCCCCTCGATCCGCAGGTGAATCAGGTCCGGCCGGACCGTCGACAGGGCCTCGTAGCTCAGCCAGGGGCGGCCGGCGTTGGTCAGCACGATGCCGCCGCCCGGCCCCGACCCGGCGACGAGCCGGGTGATGATCTCCTGGCCCTCGAGGGACCGGAAGTCGGCGACGAGCGAGCGCTTGCCCTTGTTCAGGCCCGTCCAGTAGAGACTGGTCCCGGACGCGGCCAGCGGCCAGCGGGTGTAGTCGACGGCGCCTCCGGGCGGGTCGACGCGGATGACCTCGGCGCCGAGCTGCGCCAGCGTCATCCCGCCCAGCGGCCCGGCGACGTACGTCGCCACCTCAACCACCCGCAGGCCGCTCAGTGGCTTCCCTGCGGTCGGCTGCCCCGTGGTTGGTGGCACTGTCGTCGGTGCCCCCGGTGCGGGAACAGTCATCTGGTCAGGCTCCTCGTCTCTGTTCACATGAACCGGCCGCCGGTCACCTCAAGGACCGTCCCGGTCATATAGGAGGACAGGCCGCTCGCCAGGAAGAGAACCACGCTGGCGACCTCGGCCGGCTCCCCGGCCCGGCCCATGGGGATCTCGCTCATCTTCTGGGCCCACGCCTTGGCCGGCATCGCCTCGGTCATGGCCGAGCGGATGAGCCCGGGCTGGACGGCGTTGACGCGGACCCCGTGGTGTGCCATCTCCTTGGCCGCGGCCTTGGTGAGCCCCACGATCCCGGCCTTGGCGGCCGAGTAGTTAGTCTGTCCTACCATCCCGACCTTGCCGGACAGTGAGGAGATGTTGACGATGCTGCCCGACTTGCGCTCTCGCATGATCGCCGCGGCCTTGCGGGTGCCGTTCCACGTGCCCTTGAGGTGCACTGCGACCACCTGATCGAACTGGTCCTCGGTCATCGTGCGCATGGTGGCGTCCCGGGTGATGCCGGCGTTGTTGACCATGACATCGAGCGAGCCGAAGGTTGCGACGGCATGCGCGAGGAGCGCGTCCACCTCGGCTCCGTCGGTAACGTCGCAGCGCACTGCCGTGGCTGACTGGTCGCCCAGCCGTTTGGCTGCGGCCTCGGTCGCGGCGAGGTCAAGGTCGCCGAGCACGATCCGGGCGCCTTCGGCGACGAAGCGCTCGGCAATCGCGAACCCGATTCCCTGCGCGCCGCCTGTGATCACAGCGGTGCGGCCTTCCAGCAGAGCCATGCCATTCCTTCCTGCTCTGAACCTGCCCAAGAGAGGCTCGTGCCGGTTATGCCGTCGTCCGCTCGAACACGGCGGCGAGTCCTTGGCCGCCGCCGATGCACATGGTGAGCAGGCCGTAGCGGGCGTCCCGGCGGTGCAGTTCGCGGGCGAGGGTGGCGAGCATCCGTCCGCCGGTGGCGCCGACCGGGTGGCCCAGGGAGATGCCCGAGCCGTGGACGTTGGTCCGTTCCCGGTCGGCGGCGGTGAACTTCCATTCCCGCATCACCGCGAGCGCCTGGGCGGCGAACGCCTCGTTCAGCTCGATCAGGTCCATGTCCGCCAGTGACAGGCCGGCCTGCTCCAGCGCGCTGGCCGTGGCCGGCACCGGGCCGATTCCCATCACCTTGGGCGCCACCCCGCCCAGTCCCCACGACACCAGGGTCACCAGCGGCGTCAGCCCCAGTTCGGCGGCCTTGTCGCGGGTGGTCACCAGGCATAGCGACGCGGCGTCGTTCTGGCCGCTGGCGTTCCCCGCCGTCACGGTGGCCTCCGGGTCCGAAGCCAGCATGACCGGCTTCAGCAGGGCCAGGGCCTCAAGGGTCGCGTCCGGGCGCGGGTGCTCATCATCAGTGACGATCTCCTCGCCCTTGCGGCTTTTGACGGTGACGGGGACGATCTCCTGCGCCAGGATCCCCGCCTGCGCCGCAGCGACCGCCCGGCGGTGCGACTCCAGCGCGAGTTGGTCCTGCTCTTCGCGCGGGATGCGGTACTCGCGCCGCAGGTTCTCCGCCGTCGCGATCATCCCGCCCGCCACGGGGAAGTTCCTGCCGCCGGCGGTCTCCCGGCCGCGGGTGAGCCCGTCGTGGATGCGCACCCCGGTGCGGGCGCCGCCCCAGCGCATGTCGGTGGAGAAGAACGCCACGTTGCTCATCGACTCGGCGCCGCCCGCCGCGACGACGTCGCTGGCACCCGAGCCGACCTGGAGGACCGCGTTGATGACCGCCTGCAGGCCCGACCCGCAGCGGCGGTCGACCTGCTGCCCGCCAGTCGTGACAGGCAGGCCCGAGTCAAGCGCGACGACCCGCCCGATCGCGGGCGCGTCGGGTGTCGGGTAGCAGTGGCCGAGGATCACGTCATCGATGGCGGACGGGTCGATGCAGGTCCGGCCGAGCAGCCCGGTGAGGGCGCTCACGCCGAGCTCGGCAGCGGTCAGCGACTTGAACACTCCGCCGTAGCCGCCGATGGCAGTCCTGACGGGCTCGCAGATTACAACGTCACGTGTCCGCATCTCGGCTCCCTCTCCCATCCAGGCAAATTGAGTATACTATTAGCCGTCGAGACTATATGACATGACGGCTTGCCGCCAAAGGGAGAGTGCAGGACACTATGTCAGCCGAGGTGAGCGCCGAGGACTTCGCCCTGATCCTAGGCATGGTCCGCGACTTTGTGCGGACCAGGATCATGCCGCGCGAGCTGGAGATCGCCGACACCGACGCGGTCCCGGCTGACCTGCGCAAGCTAGCCGCGGAGATGGGCCTGTTCGGCTACGCCATCCCGCAGGAGTGGGGAGGCCTCGGGCTTGACCTGACCCAGGACGTCGAGCTCGCCATGGAACTCGGCTACACGTCGCTGGCACTGAGATCCATGTTCGGCACCAACAACGGCATCGCCGGCCAGGTGCTCGTCAACTTCGGTACCGACGAGCAGAAGGCAGCGTGGCTCGGGCGGATCGCCTCAGGCGAGGTGACCGCGTCGTTCGCGCTGACCGAGCCCGGAGCCGGCTCCGACCCGGCCGGCCTGCGCACCACCGCCGTCAGGGCCGGGGACGACTGGGTGATCGACGGCCAGAAGCGGTTCATCACCAACGCCCCGGCCGCGAACTTGTTCGTCGCCTTCGCCCGCACCCGTCCGGCCGACGCGTCAGGTACCGGCATCGCGGTGTTCCTCGTGCCCGCGGACGCCCCGGGCGTCACGGTCGGTCCGAAGGACCGCAAGATGGGCCAGGAGGGCGCCTGGACCGCCGATGTCAGCTTCTCCGGCGTGCGGGTCCCGTCCTCGGCGCTCGTGGGCGGTGACGCGCAGGCCGGCTACCGCGCCGCCATGACGTCCCTGGCCCGCGGGCGCGTCCACATCGCCGCGCTCGCCGTCGGGGCGGCACGGCGCGCCCTCGACGAGTCGGTCGCCTACGCCGCCTCTGCGACCCAGGGCGGCACCGTCATCGGCGAGTTCCAGCTCGTCCAGGCGATGATCGCCGACCAGCAGACAGGCGTGCTGGCCGGCCAGGCGCTGGTGCGGGAGACCGCCCGCCGCTACGTCAGCGGCGAGGACACCCGCATCGGCCCGTCCGCCGCCAAGCTGTACTGCACCGAGATGGCGGGCAAGGTGGCCGACCTGGCGGTACAGGTCCACGGTGGTACCGGCTACATGCGTGGCGTTACCGTCGAGCGCATCTACCGCGACGTCAGGCTGTTGCGCTTGTACGAGGGCACCAGTGAGATCCAGCGGCTAATCATCGGCGGCGGCCTGATCCGGCGGGCCCAACGGCAATCCTGAGCGCGTCGGCGATTGCCCACAATAGTCAAGGAACCACGATGACCGGCCAGTGTCTTGATCTCAGCAGCCGCCCCGCCACTGAGCGACCGATCAGGCGCGTGGAGCGGCGAGAAGCGCCGACAACTACAGCATCGGCTTGGATGACATCAGCCGTCCGGGCAAGTTGATCGACCGGATGACCCACGCGGTGCAGGTATTCCCAAGCAAAGCCTGCCTTTTCCAAGGCAGCGTGCGCCTGCTTCTCGATTCCGGCATCTCTCTCGCTCAGGGTCGCTTGCCAGGCAAGACCGAACTCTGCTACGAGCGCCGCCCACATCGGGATGTCGCTGACGTGAACGACTACCAGCCTGGCGCCCTGGCGGTGTGCATGTCCGATGGCCCAGGCAACCGCGCGGCACGCTGTCGGCGATCCATTGAAACCGACCATAAGCAGAGGTTGCCCCGTCCGTCGGCCAGGGATGTGGCCCGGGCTCAGGTGTTGACGCTCGGGTCGGCGGCACCGCACAAAGCGAACCCACTCCATATCTGTGCCTCCGCCGCCCAACTCGTCACGGGTCTAGCAGGGTGGGTGCCTGGCATGGTGCACTGGGCCCATAGGTTTCATAAGAGCATACTCTATTGCTGGAAGGGTGCTAGCGATGATTGCCATGCGGAGCCAGGAGTTGCGGTACGCCGGCCCCGTGTGCGAGTGCTTACCGCTCAAGGAGCTACCGATGTCTAGGGAACAGCGGCGTGGCCGCAAGATCGCGATGCATAAGACCGAACTCGACGCCTTCCTCGCGGAGGGGCGGACTTGCCGGGTTGCCACGGCGAGCTCGCATGGCCCCCACCTGACCCCGCTGTGGTACGTCTGGGACGGCACAGCTCTGTGGCTCACCTCGCTGACACGCAGCCAGCGCTGGATCGACCTGCAGCGCGACGCGCGGATCGCCGTCCTGGTCGACGCTGGGGAGGATTACGCGGAGTTGCGCGGCGCGGAGCTGCGCGGCACCGCTGAGGTCATCGGCGAGGTCCCGCGGACCGGAGTACCTGACCCCAGGCTGGACGAGCCCGAGCGCCTGTTTGCCCGCAAGTACCGCGATAGCGATGCCATGAAGCACGACGGCAGGCACGCGTGGCTACGCCTGGTCCCGGACAAGATCTCTAGCTGGGATTTCAGGAAACTTGATGCCGAACAGCCGGCTGATTCCGCCCAACGGGAAACCGAGCCGACGTCTACTGCGGGCGGCTCGAGCCCACTTCCTGGAGCCGGGAAAACGGCGTCACCGCGGCTCACAGGGCAGGGCGGGCCGCAGGAGCGGCCGTCGATCCTGGAGTTGATGGACCTGGAGTATGTCGAGGAAAACCTGTTCCGGTCCTCCGCAGTCTTCCATGACCCAAACCGGCTGTACGGCGGCCAGGTAGCCGCGCAGGCTCTCTATGCCGCGGGGCTAACCGTGCCGGAGGGCCGCCTGCCGCATTCGCTGCATGGATATTTCCTGCGCGAGGGCAACGCGCTCCGGCCGACCGTCTTCCAGGTAGAGCGGGACCGCGACGGACGGTCCTTCTCCGCCCGCAGGGTGGTGGCTATCCAGGACGGCGCGGTCATCTTCAACATGTCCGCCTCTTTCGCGGCCGCGCGGCCAGGAGCGGACCTGCAGGCCACGTCCGACCCCGAGTTTCCGGTACCGGACCTGATGACCGGCTGGTGCACTCCCCGGCACCCTTCGTTCGAGTTCCGGTCCTCCGGCGAAGACCGCTGGCCGACCAGGTTCTGGATCCGGTGCACGGCCGACCTGCCCGACGATCCCCTGCTGCACGCAGCCGTTCTCACCTATACCACCGACATCTCCAGTGGCCTCATCGCCCTGAGACCGCCGGGCGTGTGGTCGGGCGGCCCCAGTCTGGACCACGCGGTCTGGTTTCACCGCCCCGTCCGGATGGACGACTGGAACTGGCACGACCTGGTCCCGCACACTGCAGCCGGCGGCCGTGGCCTGTATACCGGCGCGATCTACGCCGCCGACGGGACACGCGTCGCCAGCACCGCGCAAGAGGCCTTGTTCGGGATGCGCCGCGTCAGCGCCGGCTTATCCAAGGGGCCTGCCCTTGACCCTCGGCGGTCAAGCTTGGCCACTCGGTCTGGCCGTGACCAGCAAGCTAGTTCGGAGCGGCGCAGAATCCGGTCCGGGCGCAGGCGTCCGGTTGGAGGCACCCAGGACGGTGTCGTTCGAAGACGAGCTGCCACGTACGCCGAGCGGCAAGATGCTGCGGCGACTCCTGATGGACCGGTACCGTACCTGAAAAGTACACTCTGTTCCGTATCGCTGCGCTGCTGGAAACGCCCGGGCCTCGGATGCGAAAGGAGCACGATGAGCTCCGCCAACCATGCGTCCGAGTCACCCGAGACGGCTCCAGGACGAGGCATGTGGTTCGAAGACTTCGTGGTAGGGCAACGGTTCGAGAGTCCGCACCGGACGATCACCGCAGCCGATGTGGACGCCTTCGCGCGGATCAGCGGCGACACGCATCCAATGCACACCGACCCTGCTTACGCCAGCACCACGCGATTCGGCCGGCCTGTGGTGCACGGTCCTTTCGGCCTAGCCGCTTTTTTCGGCCTCTTCCACGAGACAGGCCTGGCAACCGACTCGATCGTTGCCCTCCTCGACACAAGCTGGCGGTACCTGAAACCGCTGTTTGCGGGAGACAGTGTGCAGTTCCGGATGACGATCACCCGCTGCCAGCGTTCCCGCAGCGGCAGCCGGGGCACGGTCAACCGCCACGTTCTGCTGCTCAATCAGCATGACGAGGTTGTCCAGGAAGGAACGAGCGCCATGCTGGTGCGGGCGCGACACGCCGGCCCGGATGCCATAAACCGGGCGTTCTGTACGGTGCCCTGGGGAGCGGCTCTGGCGGCCCGGCTGAACGACGACCCGCAGTACGCCGCCGCCGTCGGGAATTGGGACGGCGCGATCGGGCTTCGCTTTGGGCAGGCGGAGTTGCAGTTGCGAATCTACCGGGGCCGTGTCATCGACGTCGCGCCGCGGCTGCCTGCGGGTGCCACGTTCACCGTGGAGGCCGACGAGGTGACCTGGGCCGATCTGCTCACCGGACCACCCAGCGACTTCATGCGCGGCGCGATGGCAGGCGCTTTCCGTACGCACGGCAGCGGGTACGACTATCTGCGGCTGACCAGGGCGCTCGTGCTGCTGGTGGAGCACGCGCGACAGTTCGCCTTTGCGCAGGACGAACCATCGTGATCGAAGCCCGCTACCTCACGCTCGGTGGCACCTGCGCGTACGTGGAGATTGCCGGAGCCGGGAAGCCACTGGTATGCCTGCACACGGCGGGCCAGAACGGCGTGCAGTGGCGCGCCGCGATCGAGCCGCTGGCCGAGCTCGGCTACCAGGTCATGGTTCCGGATCTTCCTGGGCACGGGCGGTCGGACCCTGCTCCGGAAGGACCGGTCCGCGACCTAGGCCGTTACGGTGACTGGTGCATCGCGCTGATCGAAGCCCTCGGCCTTGACCGTCCCGCTGTCGTCGGATGCAGCATCGGGGGCAAGATTGCCCTAGACCTCGCTGTCAAAACTGGGAGCACGCTGTCCGGCGTAGTCGCCATGGCCGCGGACGCCCGCAACCGCAAGCTCCGTGTGACTGCCCTTGAACGCGAGCTGGCCGATGTGGATGCCGCGAGCCGCAGCGACCGGACCTATTACGGCACGCTGGCCGTTCTGGGCCGCTCAGTCTCCGCGCAACGGGCAGAGCGCATCGCGCTGATGCACCGTCGTGAAGATCCCGCGGTGACCACGTCGGACCTCATCGGCTGGGCCAGCCATGACGTCAGTGACCAGTTGCCGGCGATCGCGTGCCCGGTCCACCTCGTCGTCGGCGAGCACGCTGCTACCTGGAATCGGCCACTACCCGATGGAGGAACTGGCGGACTTCCCGGCACTGCTGCACGGCTGGCTCCGTGAGCTGCACGGTGCCCGCCGCGACGGGCACTGAGCCATCCGATCACGTCGCGGCCGGAGAGCAAGGGCTGATCGGCTGGGCGATCCCTGAGGAGTGCGGTTGGCAAGGCAGGCTGCCGGGCAACTGAACTTCTACGCATACGTTAGGATCGATATTTAGGATACTCATAATAGACAGGTATCCGACAGGCCAGTGACAAGCCCGGCACTACGGAGGCGCCCGTGACCGACTCAACCGCTGCGCTTCGCTCTGAAGTGCGCGCGTTTGTGGCGGATGAGATAGCGGCTGGCCGCTTCGAGCCGCGGTGCGACGCGTGGCTTTCCCAGTGGGACGAGGAGTTCACCCGTCGGCTCGCCGCGCGCGGCTGGATGGGGATGACGGTGCCAGTGAAGTACGGCGGGGCGGGTCGTCCGGCGACGGACCGCTACGTGGTCGTCGAGGAACTGCTGGCAGCTGGTGCGCCGGTAGCCGCGCACTGGATAGGGGACAGGCAGGTAGCGCCGACCCTGCTACGGTTCGGCACCGAGCGGCAG
>Ga0310811_10001191_pt1 | contig 33346 bp, 26 predicted proteins | sample YCmetagenome_FD_207642 | JGI IMG/M metagenome (GOLD analysis project Ga0310811, IMG submission 207642) | Soil microbial communities from experimental microcosm in Duke University, North Carolina, United States - YC | ecosystem: Engineered > Artificial ecosystem > Soil microcosm > Unclassified ...
GTCGGCAGTGTGGTGAACAGCCAGCCCAACCTCATTTGCGTATCCGTGTCGGTTAAGCCGAACCCCGATGTCAGTCCCGCCATTCCATGTCACATCCTCCTCACTTCGTTCTACAATCAGACCTTGATGTTAGACTGTGCTGGCCTAGAGTCAGGATCCAACAGACAGTGCTATGACACGCAGGGGGTGAGCAACATCCAGTTCCGTCGCAAGGTGTACACCGTACTGAAGAGGATGGTGGAGAGGATAGCTCAAGAACGTCAGAACACACCCATCTACCCTGAGTTTGTCAACATCTGTGCCCCTCTCCTTTGTCGACCAGATGCTGGAGACTGCTTCGGGTTCAATCCACTCATGAAGGAAGATGTTAACACGTCTGCGTCCCTCTCTCCATTAGATGCTATCCCCATCCCTGACCAGCCATCTCTGTTGTTCGTTCATACTGACCTAGATGACCCCGAGAACCCGGATGCCGACAAGAGCCAGAGAGTATTCACTTCCAAAGGGATGATCCAGTGGCGCTACAATGATGTACGTCGTTGGATTGCCGACATCCAGAAGTTGAGCATACTGCCCAGTGGAGAACGTACAAGTGCTGTAGATGACATGCTCCGACACATACGCAGACAGGTTATTGGTGTGAGAACTCTGTGGTACTATTTGAAGAAGGAGGTCGCAGACATTCAAAGTGGAAAGGCGAACGACCTCGTCATCCTCAAAGGACGGGTGGTGAAATCGATTCGTCGACAGCAGGATGGTATGAGCTTGAACAAACAGACACTGGGTGCTCTGCAGAATGGAGTGGAAGATCAAATCTCTGTACAGAACGTTCTCCACTACATCCAGACAACCCAAGTGCCAGGCAACACCTTGACGTTTGGACAGCTGTTTACCAAGGACGACACCATCCAGAACAACAACCTGAACGAGTTGATGCGGTTGGTGAACGTGCTATTGAGAGCACAGACAGACATCCCTATTGCCAACCTGGACTTTCTGGACACGGTGGCCAAGCTGGGAGGCGGTCATGCCATGTGCATGTTCAACACAGACACACAAGTGGATGATCCGGCCTCTGGCATACCGGAAACTCTGTACCAATTAAAGGAGTCGACCTTTGACAAGATCAGCAACAGCATACGTACGTTGTTTGGTGTGACAGGAGGGAGAATACAACAGAGAGATGTTGTCATGGGAAGCTAGATTGACTTGTGGTGGGGAAGATGAGAGACAGATGACATGAGAGATCTACTCTATGAGCTCATAGAGTAGATTGGTAAGAGACACAACTCATCTCACCTGTCACGCTCTCCTTGTCCAACCTGCTCCCTATGGCACGCACGAAGCCCGCATCGAGTTCGACTCAATCTCCACCACCACCGTCCAGTTCCAGCTCATCTAGCTCTCCATCCACGGTCAAGCCAAAGTCATCCAGTTCCAGCTCATCTAGCTCTCCATCCACGGTCAAGTCCAAAGCACCTGCTATCGTCTATGGAACATGTTCCATCTGTACGGAGAAGTTCAGTGCTCAGCGTCGTAAGCAGATCAAGTGCCATTCGTGTAATCTAGTCATCTGTCGGGTGTGCGTGTCGACCTACTTACACACGCTGTCCGGTGCACCCAAGTGTTGTAACCCAGAATGTGGCAAAGAATGGTCGAGACGGTGGGTCGTTCAAGAGATGGGTCAGCACTTCATGAACATGACATGGAGGGAACACAGGAGTCAGATGCTGTGGGAGATTTTGCAAGCGATCTTGCCCGAGATTAGCACACGCTTGGGAGAACGCTACTCGATCGTGGAAGCTCAGAACAAGGAAGCTCAGACCAAACACTCTATAGAATCCAAACGGCTCCGTGGTGAACGCGACAGGCTGTTGGTTCAATACAAGAAGGTGGATGGCCAGGCGATTATAGAGTCCAAGACCATCCGCGATTTAACGGCTGGATTGACTGGTGTTCGAGCGTTTGGTTATGGTAACAATGACCTGATGGACATGGACAATGTGGACGTTGTGCGCGAGTCGATCCAGACAACGATGACACTGTATCAAACGTTATCCAACCAGGCGGTTGAACTGGCTTGTTTAGCGGGAAAGGCGAGCTCCCAACTGCGTCAGCACATGGTGATCATGGAACAACAGAGTGCCGAATGGATGTTGATCAACCGTCTTGACTGGACGGCATGGACAACGTTCCTTCAGGAGGGTGGAGTACACAAGAACAAGAGCGCTCGTCGAAGGTATATGGTGATGAAGTGTCCTATGAAGGACTGTCGTGGATTCGTTAGCAATTACTGGAAGTGCGATCTGTGCAAGCAAAGGGTCTGCAAGGACTGTCGCGAACCTATCACTCTGAAACCGGGCATACCCGTTCGGAGCGTCGTGCAGATTGAGGTGGTGGAGGAAAACAGTGGGAAGAACGAGAAGACCAGTACGTCATCCCAGTCTGTGGTAGTGGAGTCAGACAGTGATGAAGAGGGAGTGGAGGAGGCTGGTGGTACTGTAACGACTGATCCCCAGTCCACCAAGAAGACACCCAAGACACGATTCGACCCGAAGGCGCACGGACACTTGTGCAATCCAGACTCGATCGCCACAGTCAAACTACTCAAGAGGACGACCCAGAACTGTCCCAAGTGCGCGACACCCATCACACGTTCGGAAGGGTGTGATCAGATGTGGTGTACGCAATGTCAGACAGCATTCAGCTGGAAGACGGGTGAGATCGAGAAGGGTCGCGTACACAACCCGCACTTTTACGAATGGCAACGTGAGAACTCGAAGGATGGAACGATTCCACGCGAAATTGGTGATGTGCCATGCGGTGGTATGCCCAACTACTACTCGTTGTTCAACACCCAGGGCACCACGTTTTGGCTGGGAGAAGTCTTCATCGCCTACCCATCCAAACCCCGATTGGCAGGAGCGTTGCTTGCTCATGCACATCGTCACGTGACTCATCTGTACGAGATCGAACTGCCCTTGGCTCGTCGTCCACTACGCATGTATGGACACAACCATGACCTCGGCATGGGTTATCTGCTCAAACGCTATGACGAGAAGTATGTACGTAGTCAGTTGAGCTTGAGAGAACGGCACATGGACTGGTTCCAATCACTGATTGACTTGATCGAGATGAGCTGGACAGTCATGACCGATCTGTTTCGTTCCGTGCCTGACGTGCTCAAGAAACCACCTCCAGTATGTCCACTATGGTCACCACTTGAAGATCCCTGGTCATCTGTACTACTGAAGAAGGTTGATCTCTGGACACCTGAACTGAAGAACGAGTACATGACGGGTTGTAGGCAGGCCGAGGAGTGGGCACAGCAACTGCTCAACCTGATGAAGTACGTGAATGGAGAGTTCACTCAACTCGCCTCGGATCACAAGAGGAAACACGACCAATGGTTATTTCAGCACGTAGATGTGTTTGAGCAGGCGTTGAAGAAGCGACAGGCAGAGAGTCGGGTGTTTTGAAACCCGTGAGTGTGTATGAACTGTTGTTGGATCAGATAGAACCCACTCGCCATTATCAGTTCATAACTCAGACACACGCAACCTGTATTCAATTCATTGTTATCCCATGTCTGGTCAAAGCCTCTCCACTGTTGTGGGAACGATCGTGGAATCCCTGGTGCGATCACCCACATTCTCTGAACGCATCCAGGAGTTTGTGTGCTGTGTCTATGAACGATGGTGTCTCGACAGACTCGGTCGGAGCATCGTTCTGTTCTTTCGCAAAGCTCGGGAAGAATGTATGATTGGTGATCCTGTCCTGTACATGATGATCAACGCAAGGGGGAAGCTGATTGTTCAGTATCTAGAGACTCTGACCAGAGTTCAGATTAAGAACCCAGGATTGCTCCGTTCGATCGAACATGATGACACTACCGTTCTGAATACAGAGATCAAGGAGTTCAGAGCGTTCTTGGCCAGTCATCACCGAACAACGATCGAGGGGATAAGCAACCTCGGATTTGATGTGAAGAATCTCCGTCTCCACATACTGTTTCGACAGGCCTTAGTACGATCCGCACCCGATCGTGTGCGTTTACACTCGGTCTATATGCCGGTTTACTTGAGGTTCTGGGATGCGTCGCGCAGGTTGGCAGGCCGGCCTGTGGTCAGTATTGGTGTGTGGTGTGAGATGAGCACGCTGATGCTGAATCTGTTCGAGCCGTTCTTTCAACACCGAGTCACTCTGACCAAGGATGAGATCGACAAAGCTATGGACATGGCGTTAGAGATGAAAGTCAGCCGGTTGATAAGGGATGAACAAGAGATGGACGAAGAGGTGGCACGTCTTGAGCGTCTTGAGCGTGAGTGTGTAGGTGAAGACATAGTTGGAGATTCCTCAACTCTGGATGGCTTGGGAGTGCAGACAGTGGTATAGAATCTCGATCACAGTCCAAACCATGACCACCTCTGTGTCAGGTCAGAGCCTGACCTCGATCATATCTGTCATTGTACAGGCGATGACGCCACCTACCCTATCCATCTCGGAGCAGATCCAATCCATCATCCATACAATAGATGAACGGGGTCGCGACTCTCATACACAAGGTTGGACTATTGCATTTGAAGAGGCGTTCGTGAAGTACTGCACTGCTCCTGCTATATACGAGACGCTTCGTGACTGTTGTGACGATGTACAACGATATATTATATGGTGTCGAGCGTTACATGGTGGCGTGCCCTCAACCTTTGAATACGATGATCACACCTCGTTCAATATGGACTACACATACTTTAACACGTTTCTCCATGATCATATTGACAACGTCACTGTTGACTCCTGGGAACGAGTTGGGTTGAGTACGTATTCTGCTGCAAATATGGTCACGTGGTCTGTTGACAAGGACGACGTTGATTATGCATGTCCTGTGAATCTGCATACCTGTATGCTTATTTGGCGTGAATCACGAGCTGGTGGAGTCCAGACGAACCGCTTACCACGATGTGTCAGCTTTGAAGTATGGATGAGGATGAAGGTACTCATGCCAAGGATGTTCAGAGGGGTACATAGGGTCAGCCTCACATCAGCAGAACATACAGTCGCACTACTTCAGGCGTTACAGGACAAGATCAACAGTAGGAAGCGCCAAGACTCACTAAGTCAGTCAGAGTCCATGTGTACCATTCGATCATAGATGATTCTCGTATGTTAGACAACAGTATACATCTATCAGATTCACCTTGTATCCAATGTTCTCACAAGCGTCTCTTCGTCACATACTCCACACGTTTGACATGCAACCTCGTCTCCGGCCTACACTCATCCCAATCCTCCCTCCACAATGTGTGGATGTCAAACAACAACCAGCTTGCTTTGTGAGTCGATATGTAACGATCACTCAACTGTACTCTGTCAGGTGGACTGGTTCGAACCAGTCCATACACTAGTGCGAGTGAGAACAGACCGGCCGTTCGTGCTGTACTCATGTCGACATATCCACTGACTCTGTGGTTTGAGATATGCCACACGATTCCAACACGTCAGGAGGGAATCGAAAGCCTCGCTCCTCGTCCATCGTCTTCTTTACCACACCAGACACCACAGCCTTCAATTGACGAGTGCCCGAGTACTCTATGTCTGATGCCAACAACCAGCGTATCATATCCCAGTGACAGGTTCGAATGAGTCCCCCAATCAGTGCCTCTGTATTACGGTATACCTCGTTCGCAAATACAGGAGCCACTGATTCGTTGAGTTGCGAACGGGAGACAATCGTCCAGATCATAACACTCGAAGCGAAGATCTGGTTCTTCATGGGAGACAATGGTGGGATCGCCTGATCACAGGCGACTGGATTGTGCACGGAATATTCGAATGACAACCCCCACCTTCGTGCTGTAACGGCAGGCATGTTAATCATCCGCGCATTCAGAGCGGTGAGCGTTCGATACGGCAGGTTGCATGCACTCACAGTCTCGTTGTTTGCATACCTGCTCATATAATCGGGTGGGATGTTCTGAACGACCACCTCAAACACCTGATCGTCCAGCCTGGGCAGGTATGGATGGAACGTACGCTGAGATTCCTTGTGAAACAGTGTGTGTAAAGGAATCACGGAGCCCATATACTTGGCCAGTCGGAATGCACGAGCCCAAAAGACCTCCTGACCACACTCGGCCAAGCGCGTGTAATACGTCTCACGTCCAGGATCATTACGAGTGTCCACGATCAATCTGCCATTCCTCCTATGACCCGTTCCACCGCACACGGGTGGAGTCAGGCCAAATGACATGACCCGTTCCCACTCCTTGTCCAAATGCTGATCCATCTTGACCATACGCTTCAGCACACGAAACAAGGCTGAATCATTACGCAATCCGTACGGGTCTGAATCGGAACATGGAACAGCCATGAGGAGCTGTGTCATAGATAATGCCACACGCTGAGACAGTGCTGGATAGTAGACGTTCAGCATAGATGAACGCGCCGGACTCTCGGTAGGAACCTTGACTCCCAGACATATGAGTACATACTGAATGTCATACAGAGAAACCACCTTGTACCATTCGGTGTACAGGTGTGCGAGCCATTCGTGAGGGATGACACCCGTTGCTCTCGATAGCATCATCCATGCACACCATGTGGTAATGTGAGGTGGATACACACTACTATGCTGGGCTGTTGATGACACGGCCTTCCACAAGGCACTATTCTTACGACAAGAGGGGAACACCTCTTGTTGTTCGCATGAACGTGTGTAAGGTTGACCGCACAGCTCATACCACTTGGAACGCTCTAACCCGTGGAGCCAGAACTCCACTATAACCTGTGGATCATTGCCGTGCCTGAGCTTGTCCATCATCTCCAGCAATGAAGATGTGTCGAACGACTGGATCTGGAGTCGTTGCTTGATACGTTCAATCACTCGAACCAGGCGTTCTCGACGTACCTTGTTGAAGGGCAAAACACTGGAATCTACCACAGTGCACCAGTAATACCGTATCCAAGGCAACACCGAATCTCGACGTATGTCATGCTCCGCTTCCACATCCACCCGTTCATCAACCAACTCAGCCGAATCGATACCATCGTTCAAATTACCCATTAGAGCATGCATCACCACCACACCAGGTGGCAGGAGTACAGATACTTCCATGCACAACGGCAGGTAGGGAATCATGTATTGCGACACTCCATCCGTTGGTACCCGTCGAATCAAGGACAGGTGATCCAACTCGGGGTTTCGACAATGATTCCAGTCTCGAAACAGCTGAGTACAGACCTGTTCACTGACCAGCTCATGGATGGGGATGTCTCGAGAACGTCGAACGGCTGTCCAGAGGAACATGTGAACCTGAACGAAAGATACTTCGTTCGTGGGACGTAACCCCATAACCGTATAGAATGCGTGGACAAAACCCAACTCGAGCCACCTCATTGGAGTGATACGTGTTCCCAACAGCCGAGCCAACTGAGGACTATCGCGGTATTTTACAGGTGATCTGTCCAACACGGACAAGGTACAGGGTAACTGTAGTATCCTAACCAGTTGTTGCTCCAGTACAAACCTGGCCGAATAGACAGTCCGCTCCCAATCCAGAATGAACTGAACGAGCTCTTGATCATCCTTGATCTGACAAGCGTACCACAATATCCTCTCCCATCGGTTGACATGAACCGTCCCACCCCGTCCAAGCAACCTGGGAAAGCTGTACAGTGTTCCGGAACGTGGATACCACCGTTCACGATGTTGCTTGGATGTCTGGAACAACTGGATGACATCAAGTGTGGGAAGATACTGAACGATGGGATAGACGAGATCCTGTGGAACGAGATTGAGAGGAAAGCACTTCAACATGATGTTTGAAGAATGATGGAAGCATACTCACCAAGGTGCTGAGGAGTCTGAGGAGTCTCTACTCTTCCACATCATTTCACCTCCACCTCATCCACTCCCCAAAACTCCCAAGTCATCTTCTCCAATGCCTTCGGTCACTCCCGCTGAATATGTCAGGCTACGTCTTTCCCAGTTCGGAAGCACACTGCCCAGTCATTCCACGGCCTTGTTCACCCAACGCGCAGTTCAGCATGAGAGGTCGATCGTTGAGGAATACCGAAAGATCGTGCGTGAACGAGATCCTGACATGGACTATGAGGATCGTCTGAAGATCTTGAAGGAGCTGTGTGATCGATTCGTTGAGCACCCCCCATTGCATACCGTGGAAGAGCCCAAGCCATTGTTGCTATTCCCGCGTACTCCGCAAACCCCTATGTCGTTCCCCCTGTTGTTATCTCCAAACATGGTACCCACGTCTCGTTCCACGTATGACCACACCTCTGTCGTGATCAAGCGAGAGTCTGCGTATAGTACTGGTGGTGATGTTACTCACCCAGAGTCAAGGAACACCGCACCGCTCCTTCCTCCACTCCTTTCGTTGCCTGGTTCAGAATCAGACTGGGAACTGGACTCGGATGATCAGAAGAGCGTCTGTTCGACAGACTCGGGTTCCAATTCGGATGACAGCCTTAGTGACAGGAAGATGTCGTCGAGAGACATGCTCGTTGAACACGCCCACAAGATCCGTATGATCAAGCGAGAGATCAAGCAGTTACGCAAGATTCTCCACCAGAGTAGTTCCTCTTCGTCTTCTCCTTCATCTATCAGACACGTTCAGAACGTGAAACGCCGTGGTGGAGCCACCAGGTACACCAAGGAGCGGAGGCGTGTGTTAATCGAGGCGTACAACCAACAGATCCTGAATGGTCAGATTGATGCAGAGGGCAGGGTCATAACACCTGGTCAGGAGGTGCTCATTCAGTTGTCGCGTTCATCGGGTCTCACTGAGATGCGGTTGAAGAAATGGTTTGCCAATCGTTCGTACGCGCAGAGGAAGAAACAGCTTCGCCAGGAGAAGCGCAAGCAAGTCATGGTGGTGGAAGTTAGTGGTTGATGAGGATAGATAGGTGTGAGGACAAACCACATCAGTTCCATACCAATTCTATAGATACACAGTCCATTCATACGCTTCTGTCCTGATCCAATTAATATCATGTCGTCTGTGTCTACTACACCTGAACCCAACTCTGTCGAAGAACGTGTCATCCATGCCGTATTAACTCAGCGCAGGCATGTCATCCTGCAGGGTGCTGGTGGATGCGGGAAGAGCTGGTGCATCATGCATATGCTCCTCCCTGCCAACCAGCAACGCAAGCGTCCGTACAAGATCGCCTTGACTGCACCTACAGGAGTGGCAGCGGCGCTCCTTGGTGGGGTAACGATCAACAGCTGGGCTGGACTGGGATTTGGCATGTCTAACTCGAATGATCACTCCCGACGACCAGGCGAAGAGCCACCCACTGTGTATCAGATGGCCAAGAAGTTGGCAGGTCAGTTGTTCAAGAAGCCCGAGAAGGTGCAAGAGATCCGTGAGACTGACATCCTGCTCATTGACGAGATCTCGATCATGGCAGACGACCTGTTTGACTTGTTGGACAATGTGTTGAGAATCGTTCGAAGCAATGCGTACGCGCCATTTGGAGGGATACGTCTCGTTCTATCAGGAGATGTGCTCCAGCTTGCACCCGTTCAGGGCAAGTTCTTCTTTCACTCCAACGCCTGGGTGGAGTTGTGTGGTGGACGCGATCCGAACGCTCCCAGCCTGATTGATTTCTTCGTGTTTGAGCGATGCAGGCGATTCAACAACCTCGAGTGGTTCCATGTGCTGTCGCGCATCCGTGTTGGTCAGATGACAAGCGCAGATGAGCAGTTGCTAAGGAAACGGATGATCTCAATCAGTCAAGAGGAACAGATGGCTCACCTGCCCAGCATTACTGGGTTGAGGAAGAACGTGGATGCCGAGAATTACTACCGTCAAAGTCAGTTGAGTTTGCCTGATTACCACTGCCGAGCACACGACTACCTGCTGGCCAGTCCGTTCACCCCGTTACCCAAGAAGGTGCTTGAAGTGATGGAGAACCACTTCAAGGCCACCACACCTGCCCTGATCACGTTGCGTGTGGGTGCACGTGTGATGCTCAAGACCAACCTGGACTTTGACGAGTTCTATGTCAACGGCTCGACAGGCACCATTGTCCGGTTTGATGTCGTTCCAGAGAAGAAGAACGAGGAGAGGAAGGACAGCTCTACCACCCATGTCGTTAAACGTGTTCTGGTACAGTTCGATCCACTGTTACCCGCCTTACAAGCACTCGTGAATGAACGGCGTGCAAAGATGGCCGAAGTGAGCAGTTTGATCAAACAGACCAATAGTCTCACTATAAATGTTCATGGGAAGCCTTCCTCTGTTCCAACCACATCCAAACCCAAGGATGGAGTGGATGCAGATGATGAACAGGACAGTGATGGGGATGACGAACAGCCTGGTTCGGATCACCAGAGTCATCCGATCTCCTCCACTACCAACCCTCTGGAGGAGGATCGGCTCAACCGCCGTATCTGGATATCTCCGTTCCCGTACAAGGCGAAGTTCAACAAACAGATGCTCGGGATCCGACGCACAACCATTGGACCATTCAGTGTGCAGGACAACGAGTTCCTGAACGGAGAAACCGACTCGGTCTTGGATGTGCCTACCACGGGCAATGACGACGAGGATGCCAAACTACAGAACCTGGCCAACGCTAAGGGGACGTCTGCTGAAGTCGTTCGTGCTCAGATCCCACTCGTGCTGGCCTGGTCAATCACGGGTCACAAGGCTCAGGGAGCGACGTTCCCGTCACCCATCAAGATTGATCTGGGCAGAGAGTCTATCTTTGCCGAGGGACAAGCGTATGTCATGTTGAGTCGTTGTCCATCGATCGAGGGTGTGCATTTGACCAGGTTTCACCCTGCAAAAATACGTGCGAATGTGGATGCACTGAACTTTGTGAACACCATCCAGGGTGGAAACTGATCCCAAATAGATTCCCACCCTCCTACCTGCTCCTCACACGGAACTTGGCGATGACGAAGATTGGGAACGTTCTTCCCTGTTCTGAGTATCCACTGAGATTCGAATAGAATGGGGTGGTGGTGCTGAACGCGCGATCTGCAATTCCATTGGTTCCGTCAGCTGGGTCGTCTCCAACTTGCCATTCCGAATGATCACCGTTGGGTGTTCACTGATGATGTCCTCTGCGAACGAACGACTGATGCCCACTTTCCTGAGCGCAAAGTTGATCTCGATACTGCGTTTGGCACCACCCAGGAACAAGGCACGGATACCACGCTGTTTGGCACTACTAAAATACCGGGTGTGAACAACGGTCAGTTGACCAGACGTGGAGCTCTGGAACAGGTTGACATCAATGTGACTCGTCTGTCCAAAGTACGTCTCAGAGGTCAAGAGCTTGTGAACGTTCTCAATCAACAACCTGAGTTTGGTAACAAGGTCTCGGTTCAGCGAACTGAGAATCATCTGACAGATTTGATCCAGCTCAGCCGTGATCTCGCCGCTCTTGATCACCACGGTGTCATCGCTCTTGGCCTCCAACCAGACGTACTCTCTCTGCAACAGGTCATTGATGTTGCGATCCACTGTCTGTAGGTCAAGTCCACACCCCAACAACTGGAACAACTTCTTTCTCAGTGTGTCATTGCGTACAGCGGTGAACTTTTGTCCGTACCATGTGATGTTGTCCTTGCCTTCCCAGGACACTCCTGAGAACAAACGATTGACCAGCTCGGAACGGTCACTGATCGTGTGATCATCATCCAGTTGGATAGCAACCGCCACCAAACCATCAATAGGTTCAGGTGGATGATGAGACGGGGCAGGTGGATGGGTAGAAGACCCCAGTCCACTGTGTGGACGTGCATTTGTGGCCATACGATTCATGGAAGAGGGGTATTGTTACGGCCGTTCTTTTTTAGAAGTCGTCATCATCTGAGATGTGATCCAGTAACGACACATCGAATGTAAACGAAGCCTCCTCTGTCTCCTGTTCAGTGTCGGAGCACAGGCACAGCTCGAGCTCCAATTCGCAAGAACCACTGCTCTCGGACACACGATCAGAGACAGTATCCGTTTCATCCAATTCGTTCAGAGCTGATGGTTCTTCAATGACCACCTCATTCGGGGAATCTGTGTGCTGTGGGTGGTGGTGCATCATCTCTTGACTCGATTGGATCAAACTCATGAACGTGGGAACGCTCTCTACCGGTTCTTCCTGAACGAGATCCATGACGATCCTTCTGATGCGTGGGGCAGTATACTCAGACACTCCATGTTCGTATACGTTCGGTTCCACGAATCGTGCGAGCAGGTACTCCATCTCTCCACGTGTGGTGTCTTTAGTTTGTATAGGAAGTCATGTTGAAGCGGGATTCGAATAGGGATGCGCAGTCTCTCCACCCATTCGAATCCATTACAGAGAAGGTGTGGTACTGATCAATGATCATTCCACAAACCGACTCTCCTATCCCCCTCCCATCTCTTCTCCCTCTTCACCATGACCTCTATGTATGTTCAACCATTGACTGAGACTGCGACCATACCCACCAAGGGCACACCCCATTCCGCTGGCTTTGACCTGTCAGCCGATCATGATATCACGATCGCTCCTGGAGAACGTGTGGTGATCAAGACCGGATTGGCTATCCGCGTGCCGGACGGGTGTTATGGACGCATTGCTCCTCGTTCAGGACTGGCCGTCAAGAATGGAATCAATGTATTGGCAGGGGTGATCGATCAAGACTACACACAGGAAGTGGGAGTCGTTCTGATCAACCACTCCAAGGAGCCGTTCGAGATCAAGGCTGGCAATCGTGTGGCTCAGCTGATCTTGGAGAAGTACGAATCGAATGTGACGGTGGAAAAGGTTGAACAACTGCCTACGACCAGCCGAACGGGGGGATTCGGGAGTACAGGTGTGTAGAGAGGAGGAGAGGGGAAGACTCTACCCTCACAAGTACATCATTCGAACGGAGGAGTTCATGTTACCCGCATTCTTGTGTCCATGACCTGACTGTTCGATTACCTTTTGTACGTGGTCGGGGCTGAGAGAGTCGAGTTCGGTCTGTCCTGATAGATATTGTCGGTTCAGATTCAGTGCCAGTGTGGTGAGCATGTGCTTGACTCCACGCAACCCCTCTCCCGTATTACTGCCACTAGTGTCATCCTTCTCCACCATCCGTAACAGCATCTCAATCACAGGTTCGTTCAGTTTGACCTTGTTCAGAACATGGGACAATTGCAGTTGCTCCAATACCTGTTTCCACAGGTGCTCTCGAACGATGTGTACACGATCTCGGAAGCTGGGTGGATCCACATGGATGAAGTGCATACGATTTCTCAGAACGGGTGGAATGTTCTCCGGTTCATTGCACAAGAACACCATTGTGGTGTGGCTGAAATCCAGTGTCATGGGTGCCAGGTATGCGTCTTTGATCGAGTCGTTCGCCATGGGATCGGTCAGGTGAATCAAGGTGTTGGTCAGTGCCTTGCCATGAGCTGTCTCGGCAATCTTGTCGACCTCGTCAAACACCAGTATCGGATCCATGCACTTGGCCATCACTAGAGCATCATACAGCGCGCCAGGGTGAGCACCTTCGTAAAAGAAGGAACATCCCAAGAACTGAGTTGCGTCAGTCATCCCAGCCATATTGAACGTGATAGCAGGTCGGTTGAGAACGGCTTTGAGACCGATGGTGGCCAGGTGTGTCTTGCCCAATCCAGGTGGAGACACCAGACAAAAGACACGTGGCTTGGGCACCTTAGAGACACTGGAGGCGCTGGAATCCATCCCACTCAACATCTGCGCCACCACGTTCAAAATCTCGGTCTTGGCATAGTGCATCCCATAGACTGCCTTGTCCAGCTCTCGTTCCGCTTTGATTAGCAATTGACCTTTGTCAGCTCGTGTTTCTACCACCGGCACAGGGGAAAACTCACCGAACGGTATCTTCAACACACGCCTCAGGAGCAACTCGGTCTTCCCATCCTGCCGGTCGTACTCGTGAGTCTTGTCTAGCTCGGATGCTCGCCTAAGCAGTTCATCCTTCCACACGTCGGGTATCTTGGAATCGCGTATCTTGACCATCCACTCTGACTCGGAGTGTTGTTCTGCATCCGCACCTGATTTCATCTTGAGCCCGAGTTTGGAACCGAGCGCTTCCATGATCAGCTCCTCCATCATACCCTCCACCTCGGCCTTCTCATCATCATCCAATTCCGACTCGTACTCGTCTGGGTCAGACTCGGAGACATGAACGTACTCGGCTTCATCTGAATCACACTCAGATTCCAAGTGTTCATTCAACCTCTTTAACCGCTTACGTGTTCGAATGGGAGGAGAGGGAGGCTCATCTCCCTCCTTGAACTCCTCAGGCTCCTCAGGCTCCTCAATATGTACGGAAGGCTTTACCTTGCGCTTGTTACTCTTCCTAGTTGCGGGTGGCTTGGGACTGGATTGCGGTCTCGACCCTATCACCAGTACAACGTCTGCTTTCTTGGAACGTGTCGAGACCATGATCGTGTTTTGATTTCAATGGGAGAGACCATGGAAATCGACACACAAATCTCTCTCCCTCTCCCCCCCCCCATCCCTTAGTCCATCCTAATGACACTCAGCCACACTGAAGCGGTCATACGCACATCGTCTGCGTTGTAGTCCATGATGCGTTGCATGGCTTCGTCCGGTTGCATGATGAACCTGTTCTGTTGCGCCAGGTCATAAGCAATGAGCGTTGCCGAATCGCCCGCAAGTCCAGTGTGGTTCAGTCCATTGTCTACATCAAGTGGTGGTTCAGTGATCAATGGTGTCGCAGTGGTAGAGCTCTCAGGATGCTTAGCCTTGCGTTTCTTAGACGTGCTGGATGACGAGGACTGTGACTGTGAACGTATTGGATTGCGAAACAGGTTGGCATACACGGGTTTCAGCCCGTATTCCAGTGCTCCGGGGATGATTACCTTCCTGGTCACCAGTATCGACATGAGATCGATCATGACCACACACCTGTCCCACCACAAGAACAGATCACTCACTGTTGTTCCGGGTTTGACCTTGTTACGAATGCGCTTCAGGCACTGGGGTTCAGCTTGCGACCAATGTACGCCATAGATAGTGCAATTGTTCTGCTGTTGGAGTTTCAACCAGGTGAGCCAGCGCTCGATCATCTGCAGTTCACCCTGATCGGTGAGTTCACCCGTCTCCGTTCGAACGCAATCGCTGAACTCGTCAGTCAAGCACGATTGGGATAACGACAGGGTGTTGGAATCCACGTTGGCATCTGTTCTGATCACACCGCTCGACACACTAAACGCCCACGACTGGGTTTGTTCTTTGAACGATTCGACCAAGTGCAGGTCATACACAAACTCGAAATCAAAGGCGATCAGTTTGTATTGGATAGCTCGACTGACGGAACCGGTTGATCCAAGAGCTTCCACCCACGTGAGCTTCTTGACGGGTTCAACCGGTTCGTTCAATCGCACCTTCCGTGCAGACGCGAGCATGTTATTCACCCAGGCCTGGTCAGCTTCTCGTATGTTCAGGTACTTGGCTGTACAGAGCGGGTTCCACCAAGGCAATGGTGGGAACGCCAGTTTGTTTCGACCAACAGTACCCACCTTGTACACGGCACACACGTCGCCCTGCTCCCGACTGATTCTGTTCAGCACCTCATCCCACTTGAAGTTGGTCTCGTCTCGTGTGGGACTGACCATCAGCTCACGAACGGAAGGTACGGGGGATATCTTCCAATCCGCGCACTCGTTATTCATCTCCAACATCCGAATCCAATCCCGTGCGTCTTGAATGCTCGATTCCACCAGCCCGATCTGGTTGTTTCGCGTGAATGCACGTGTCATCTCACCAGTTCGTCCGACAAGGTACAGATCATCCACAGAGACAGGGTCGAAGTCGGACTCATCGGTCATACTGTTCAGTGCCATCATGTAGATCAGTAATTGTGCTTGGTAGAGCGGTTTGTTGACCAAAGTACTGCTGTACTTGATGTCAATAATTGCCCATCCAGGGTGAGCAGAGACAGGCTCACCTTGATTTAAGGTGAAGACGTCTTCACCTGAATGAGCAGATCGTCCAGTGATGATGGCCTCGAACAAGGGTAGAGCATCTCTTCGAATGACGAGATCCGGGTGTCCGAACCAGCCTCGCTTGTCGTCTACTACAAACGGCTGGTACAGCATCAGCGTCTGTTTGTCCTCGAGCGCTTCAAGTGTCGCCTCCAGGTGTTGGTTCTGTTGAAAGCGCGTGTATCGGCTCAGGTCAGCAAACCCATTTGGATGGTGAGAGTGCATTCGGGGTTGTATTAGCTTCTCGACCATCCACGTCTCGAATCGAGTTCCACACTTCATGACAAAGCTCCCAAAATCATTCCGAGGTAAGTCCGTCCCCTTGGGGATCAAATTGCGAGCCGACCCATACCTATCTAACCAGTCGATCACGGGCACTCCGGATAAATGATTGCGGATGTCGGAAAAACACAGGTGGGAGGGACGTCGATACGGGATTGAGTTGGAATGTCGGATGGACGCGGAGGTTGATCGGCTACCCGCGCGCATAATTTACGACCAAAGCGATTCAGCATACACAATGTCAAAATCTGACGACTGATCTTACTACACTTTAATCCTAGTGTCAAATGCGCTTCATACCTCATATTTCATCTCCCATCCTCGACATTGGCTTCCATATTCACCTTTAAGGGTGGAGCGCGCCTGAAACACTGACCTCCCATTCCTGTCCTTCCTATATTCTCTACCCTTCTCTCTGAACGAACTCCACCCAGTCGGTTGTACTCCATTCAGGCCGAATGCCCAAGTGCGTTCCAGTGCCCAACCTCGAGGAGTTTTACCGTTCGGCTCAAGACGCGTGCGTATTCCTCTCGATCATCCTCGTGTATGCCAAGTTCCATGTCCAAGCACTGAGAGACACACTGGGAGCATCCATCTTTGAGGATTGTCTGAGCGCGATTCAGAACGTGTGTGTGCCGGCCAAGATCCGTTACATGACCAATCTTCCTGACTTCCACTGTGTGGTGTTTGTCGAAGGATCGGCCTTGTGTATTGAACGGAGTCTGGACGCCGTGGCGTGGTTGATGACACCCAAGGCGCAATCGTTTTCTCACAACACTCTATTGACCATGCTTCGTCAGCGGATGGAGACGCAAGCCAGACTTCGATTCAACATCTGGATGCTAGAACCCGCTGTCTACAAGCTGGAGATGGAGGCGAACAAGACGTTCTTGCCATCACTGCCCTCGGTGTTGGAGATGTTTAGTCCGACACCCACACCTATGAACAAACCAGTCAACCGTCGATTGTATTCAGAGATGAATACGGATTCCGACTTGGGCTCTGGTTCGATCTTGTTCTCACCTTCGTCTCGGTCACACAGCCTGCCCGAAGAGAACAAGGGTCCCATGGATCAACTCTGGGATCAGTACCAGGAGGATCACAAGTTGGAGCACACTCGCTCCTCCCCTGTCTATGAACGGCATTGTTTGGATGTAGTGCTATCCAGTCCAGAGAGCACGGTTGCCACCATCTCACCAGCGTCTGAACAAGAAGAGCTGATATTCTCATTCGATCTCCCGAATGAACAACATACGGACAAGACGAGGCCAAACAAGCGGAGGTTGCGAGTGCCGTCCATTCTGAACAGCTCGCTGGAATCTCCCCTGTAAGAGAGGTGTGAGATGAGAGAGGGCTTTATCATCCAGCGTTCCTGTGTGTCGTTTTAACGCTTACTGTTGCATTCATCGTTCACGTGATTCCGAATGAATTGGATTGGATTGGAGATTGTAAGAGGCCAACCGTTTCTCGTTCATCCACACGTACTGTTCCGTTCTAGTCTATATACGTATATAATTGGCCTCGAACCACGATTCTGTCTGTCCGTTTGGTTCTGCTGTGCTCTACCTACACCTCTTCCATGTCTGATGACGAGTAGGTATACGGTGTGACCATACTCAGCTTGGAGATGAGCGAATCAATTCCAGTGGACGAGGATGAACGGGTGGGTGGTGGTGGTACTACCTCGATCTGCACCCTCTTCTTGTTCTCCTCCTTCCCAGACTGCTCCACCAAATCGAGCCACAGATCCGCATCGAACCCTAATTCAGGTAAACCCGTTCCTATTGGAACGGGTTTACCAATCATCACGGATGACGAGACACCGTTCAGATTGTCCCTCTGGTGAGTGTTCGCCGCACGCAACAGCGTCTGAGTCGACATCTCGTTAGACGCACGAGTTAATGGTCCATCGTTTGGGTTGGAACCGAACCGGTTGGCTGGCATAATTGTACCACGATGCGTCATCGAGTCAATGGCCGTGTGGAACAGCGACTCATCCACACTGCCCATGCAGGCACGCAACTCCTTCAGGTAGACCTGTCGCGCCGCCTCGATACCCAGCACCTCCAACACTTCAAACGGGTTGTTGGTGTACAGTGTGGACAGGTCGACCTCGGGACGGATAGACACATCTCGGAAGGCTGAGCCACGCGTGATCACCTCCCATGTCTCGTGTGGATACAAGGGAGGGAGAAGCTCCATCTTGTTATCCGAATGAGCTTCGTTCCATTCTGTTCGTCTCCTGTTCTCGTTGTCCCACCACTTCTTCTGTTTGAGGCAATCCTTGTCTCCCCTGCTTCTCCAGTTGATCTCATGGATGTTCGGTATACCACACAGACGGATCGCACACAGGTCATTCATCATTACTTGTGACAGGAACAGCTGACGACGGTTCGACTCATCCAACAGGATCTGACCCTGTCGACTCTGTTGGATGTGTGCCTTCCTGTAGATCCGTTCCAATGGTGGCATGTGATCCACTCGAACGTGCAAATCCAGCACAGCCTCATAGTCTGGACTAAACACCACCTGGATGATGGGAGTCCATGAGCCCAGTCGCTTCTTGGTTTTTGCCCATAGCACCGACTCTTGAATCACCTGAGCAATGTAGGACGTGGAGAGCTGATGAAGCACCATCTTGCGTTTGTCCAGCTTGATGCGTATGGTGTTCCACATACAGGCGGGCTCGGTCTCCTTCATGGTGATGGCGCGCATCTCGCCATAGATGTGTCTCCATGGCGCATACCAGTAAGGTTCGGGGGTCGGCAATCCGGGGAAGGTCTCTGGTTCATACAGGATATAGGGTTTGTTGTGCAGGTCAATGACATCCAACAGCGTCTTGTGTTCAAAGAGATGCCGAGTGAACCGCTTGAATGCATGGAAGTTTTCAAACCCAGGAATAGGGTTGGTGGTACTGTTGTGCTTGTCCATCCATGTGTCCCGAGGATGGAAGCGTATGACCATCATCGGGTGTTTCATGTCCCTGGTCGCATTGAATAGCTCGTTCAAACGTGGCACACCTTGGAGAACCTCGGCATGCAACTGACCACTAGAGTGAAACGAGTTCAAGTTCATCTGGGTACTCAAGCGACCCGTGGCTGTGGCACTCTCCATACCCACAGGAGTTCCAGGCTGAGCCATACACCTCAAGGTTTGCTGGACAATGCGAGGCACAATCACCTCCTTCATGAACTCGATACGTTCGGAGTCTGTCTGTTGAACAGGGAGCTGTAAGTCATTGTGTTCGATCTGTAGGATAAGAGAGTGCTCCACCATCTCGTATCGTTCCATCAAGATCGAACCGACATGATTCTTCCGCCAGGGCAGAGCCGACAGCACAGCGTCTTTCAAGACGTGACGCTCGGTTGCCGACAATGAAGTGGTGTCATGCTCAGACACATGGATCATCCCTAATTGAGACACTGTTGTGAGTTGTGTAGGTGTGTTTGAATGTGTGAGTAGGGCGGGTAGGGTAGGAAGGAGAAGACAGAGAGGGAGAAGAGATGACCAACTCAGAATGGAAAATGGAAGTGCTGACGACACGTGGAGCCCGAGTGAGACAGGATACCGATGTGAGGGAGCATATCCTGTCTCACTCTTCGGAGGCCTCGGGTGATCCCCTCCATCTTCTCAGTCGATATCCTGTCTCATTATTCATTCATCCCATTCCTCTCCATCCCATGAGTGTATTTCTACATTGTATCCATATTCATATCTATATCCATGTCTGTGTCTATGTCTATGTCCTCATCCCTACCCCCTGCTCATCCTCTCGTTCCACGTTCTCAATCTGAAGGCGGTCGATCGGCTTCCCGACTCCTGATTCACTACTCCCCGTCCAAACCCGTTCTCTCGCCCAAGCGCCTGTCTGGTGAAGGTGCGTATGGTCGGGTGTACACACACCCTCAAGATCCCACCAAGAAGATCAAGTCTGTCCAATGGCTATTTGCACCCAGTGACGACGACCAGTACGAGTCGTTCGAACCGACAAGTCTGCGCGAGATCACCTTCCTGTCCTCCTACATCCGCCACCCGTCCATCATCCGGTGCCACAAGTCGTTCTTCAAACCGCCCAGCCAAAGGGTACAGAATCAATTCATGAAGCGGAAACCAGTGGTGATTGACTCGTATGAGATGCCGATCCCCAACCCGGACACGATCGAGCTGGTGTTGGACAATGGACACATGAGGCTGTGTGATTGGATCAACCGGGCGACCCTGGTTGAGCAGGATGAGCACGTACCCTGGATCATGTTTCAAATCCTCCATGTACTGTCTCTCCTGGAACGGCTGGACATTGTTCACAACGATCTCAAGCCTCAGAACATCCTGATTGATCCAACCACCAAGCATGTCCGGCTCATTGACTGGGGTTCTGTCGTCTTTGACTCGAACATGGTGTTTGACTGGTTCAAGCGTGCTCACATTGAGGAACGGAAAGTCCTGACTCTGCTGTGTACGTACAATTACGCGTCACCCGAGATGCACCATGAGAACACCCAGGCATGTGGTCGGCTAAGACCCTGGCACGATGTCTTCTCATGGGGCATGAGCCTGCTCCACTTTATCCACCACCACCCGCCGTCTGAGAACGAGGTGGTCGAGTTCATGGCCATGCATCCCACTGCCCAGGTGTTTGACATGTGGAACATGAGACACTGTGAAACATGGCAGAGGGAGATGACGAGCAAGGGTGAACTGGCTCAAAAGATGATCAGGAAAGGTGAACTCGTTCAGTGTTGTATGAAGAGGGAGGATGTGATCAAGTCGTGTCCCAACTTTGTTCGAGCTATGCCGGTGATCGAACGCATGCTGGTGTTGAATCATGAACGAAGAGCATTGGCCTCGGAGCTCATTCAAGACACCTTCTTTGATGGAGTGCGTTCAAGACTACCTTCCATTGACGAGCTGATGCACCCGATCATTCACCCCCGAGTGATGACAGATGTTCGTATCGACACATCCATGCTCAACGCATTGTTCCTGCACCACCCGGAGTTGCGGAGGGTGGATCGTGACAGAATGGTGGATACGATGTTCCGTATCTGTCAGGATCTCAGTGCCAAGAACGCCTACACCTTGGCAGTCAGCATCCTTGACCGGTACCTGTCCTTACCCGTGCTGTCTGAGAACCCGGTGGTGGATTATCGAGCCTACCTGAAGCTGGCCTTGGCGTCGATTGTGATTGCGTGTGAATTGAGGTACCATAGCATGTCGTGGTTCCAGTTGTACAATCATATCAATCAACACCCCCGCCCGTTCCCACCCACACACATCTCCAAGTCGATCCGAGAGCTCATGAACCGACTCAAGGACTTATGGTCAGCTACGTTCGATTCGTTGTTGGGTAGTCAGGACGAACACCACGTTATCCAGTACCATGTGGTGGTGGATGTGGTGCGCAAGTATCCACTGGTTGAACGCTACCAGACTGGGTTGAGAACGGTATATTTAGAGCTGTTGGAAGAGACCAGGAGAATGGAACGTGAGGGCAGACTGGTTCGAGCTGTTTCCGCACGGTAGTTGTACATACACAATATATAGATGAGGTTTCTATTGTTCACGTCGTACCACCACATCTCCCTCGATCACACAGTCCTTGTTCTCTATACCAGCTGGTATGGAGATGGTAATTGTCCTCATCCCAGTATGTAACTCAGAGTCACCTCCCAGCAAACTCACCCGCTTGACCGAACGCGGTAAGTGTGTTGGGTATCCACCAGTCCAATTCGCCACGACCGTTACATCCTCTACACCTTCAGGTAGTGAACCAGTATGACATGTCATCGATCCGTAGAGAAACACCGTCTTGAGAGAGGTACATTGCTGAATGTTCGGGAGGGAACGTATGCCATCACCCCTACTGTTCATATGATCGCGTGATATATCGATCAAGAGCTGTCGATCAGTCAGTAATCCATCAGGTGACAATCTCTCCACAGACACATTTTGTTTGAACGCATCAAATCCCAGGTAAGTCAATGACTCCAGCGAGTGACTAGTGAGGACTGGATCGCCATTTTGGAACGAACACCCAAATATCAGATGCGTGACCGTGTGTGGGATATGTGTTGGTGGACGGACAGAGTGCCCGGTATGCTGAAATGTATGTACGGAATCAGGGATGATTAAGAATTGGCAAGAAGAACAACCAACTGACCAGTCTTCATGGATGGCTAGAGTCTCTAGACGGGTCAAGTTGGTAGTAATCAGTGTCGACCAATCAATGTTCCATCCTGACTCGGTGCGCATATTCAGGTGCTTGACACCACACGGCAATCGAAATCCGTGCCACATCCATACATCATTGTGGTGTACAAACATACAGACCGTGTGGAGCGCACCGGTGTCTGGAAGGAGAGGCATGATCCCTCCCGTGTCCAATCCGTATAGTCGCAATACGGATAATTGAACAGCACCAGTGAGGTCAAGATGTTCAGTTGTAACAGGCGTCGTCCATGGCATGGTGAGATTCAAAGAGGTGAGTTGAGGGTATGACTGCACCGGTATCCAGTGGTGGGATTTGTAAATTCGACAGGTTAAGGTGTGCAGACTGGGTGGGAACACCCCCGTACAACTGATAGACTGCGCACGTATGTTCAACACCTCGATATTGTCCCACTTCAATTGACGGTTTGATAATTCCAACGGGGTAAACTGACCATCTGGTTTCACCATGTAACCCGAACAGGTCTCCAAGTGACGGACGGTCTCTGGAATATCGTACAGCATCTCCCGGACACTCACCTTGTGCAAAGACATAGTGGGAAGAGGTATCTTGCCTGACACCACAAAGTAGGACAGCTGGTCATCTAGTTCTACCGTCTCCAGTGTGGTTGGAAACAACGATGAAGGTAGTCTAGAGTACTTGAGCAACGTTGTATGTGCACCATACGAACACGAAAGCGATGTGCGATCTATTACCACGTGTTTTGTTCCGTGAGGAATGTTCCACAATGGACGTTTCGGGTCAGCACTTGTGCATTCTACCAACCGAAACGACACCGTGGTGGGGATGAGGTAGGCTGGTAATCGATACAGACACCCGTAACGCAGTGTCTGTTTGACACGGTAGTTTCGGAACAGAGCATGGATGGATCGTGTGCAGTGCAACAGAGCAACTACATCCTCGTCGTTCAGTAACTCATGGAGGATTGTGCCCAGCACGAGTGGGATTCGATTGAATGGATCCCTTGGTGGGTATGCTCTGTTGATCACAGTAGGAGGGGTGACGGACGAACCCGACTGCTTCGCCTTCATAACACGAATGGACATGAGTAGGTTCTTGCACTTCCGAGTCAGTGTTTGGAGCATACAGTGTATGAGGTGCACAGGGTGAATTATGAGAGACAGGGAGTGGTCTCGATCACATCTCAGTGAGGAAACCCGTGAATCCAGTGATCACCACCTCCTATCACCCCACTATCCACCATACCAATCAACCAATGTCAGGATTCCGTTCCTTGTGTATACACTATCCACACCTGAAAGACGTGTTCGAATACCATTTACTGAAGTTTCTCCTGCCCTCTCCGTTCGTATGTGGAGTGTGGCACGCTCTAACACGGGTGGAATATCATCGACGAATGTATGCACTTCGAACAGACATGTTCACATACACAGATTTTGCACGTTACCAACCCATTAAGGATGGTCGGATACGGATGCGAGTGGCAGACGTTGTGGGTATCTCGTATAATGCGATGCGCTGGTCTGCTGAGTTCTTACCACCTGAGTTCGGACACTACAACACGATCTGTTCATACGTGGGTGAAGACGATCTTGGTCGGTGGTGGCAACAGTGGGAGTTGAGACGGTTTGTACTGGACTCGAACTCACACGTTCCACGGGTGTGCTGTTCTATGTTCTTGCAAGACAGGACAAATCTCCCTGAACGGTCTATATGGGCAACAAATGGAGATACAACGTGTCATTCATGATTGAACTGTAGCTGTGTATCTATCTGTTGTACGAGATCACCATACGCTCGTACGCATGAATCAGATCGACCTTCTCTGTATGCAACCCATTCCTACCAATGTCGTGGTGTGTCCTCAACCGTTCCTTCTCCGTTCTATCCCATGCAACCCACCTCTTCTTGCCTGGCTTTTGTAAGATCATAGTGTGGTGAGGAGCTACCAGCGGACTGGGCTCTAGTTTGGACATCAGCTTCATAGCGGTCAACGCCGTTGTACTGCTCTTGGTCTGCGTATCTGCTGTATCCGTTGACTCTGGTATATCTGGTGTGTCATGATCATCATCACCCAGCTGTGATTCTGTGTCGGTATCGGACTCGGAATCGGCATCCTCCAACACATCCTCCTTGTTAGGTGGCCTGGAGCTGGATGACGCTTTCTTCTGGCTCCACCTACGGTTGACAAACCGCTTCAGATCCACATCGTACTCGATGTCCACCACACCCGTAACCACACCGTTGGTAATGAGTACATCCGATGATTTGTGTTCTCGACCCGTCAAGGCCAGCTCGATCATTGTTCGCAATTCGCTGGTGGCTGGCCATGTGAGCTGGTGCTTCTCCTTCATACTCAGACAATACTGTTCCAACAGCTCCTCCTTGACCATCTTGGACTTGAGGTCACACCACCGGTTGATCTCCTTGATTTTCGCACGCATGACTTCCGTCTTCTGAACAAGCTGACTTGATTGGTTGACCACATCTGTGTCAGATGACAACAGTGTGTATGTACCAATCAGTCGCTTGAGCAATTGAAAGCTCTCGATCACCAGGCGGAGCAAGACAGGGTCGTTCTGAACATCTGCACTGGTGATGACAATGGTGGGTAGGCTGACACTGAATTGCTGTGCCGACACACTGCACTTCAACGGGAAGATGTTGATGATGTTGGATTCGTTCTTACTGCCACCCAAATCATTCAGTCCAGGTTCAGAGATGGCTACACTGCCACTCACCAACCTCCCCTTCTTGGGCTTGTTCAGTGACAACTGACCTCGAGTCGACATCAGCAAAGTGGAGAGTTTGGCGTGACCACGTTGAACACTCAGCTTTTGCTGGGTGACACTGGTGCTAACAATCGAGGCCGAGCCGACATGGATGTCTGTCGATCCGGTGTTGGACGAGCCTCCTGGTGTGGCGGACACCACACTTGCCTTCATACTGAACAACGTCTGACCCGTGATGTTCAGACCTGGTGGACTGATCTTGTGTGCCAATTGGGTGAAGAGGGTTGACCAGAACGTGTCAATGTTGGGTACATGATTCGCATACAGAGTTAGGAGTGGGAAGGCGGGTTCTGGAGGCGGAGCTGGTGGGGGAGACGGTTGTTGTTCAGGCACAGATGCCAGTTCGGTGGACATGGTGAAACACTAACACACGGTAAAGTGTGACTGACTGAGTTTGATCTATCCAAGTCTTCTCATACACACGAATGAATACACCCTCGTCCTCTTCCTCCCCTACTTCCTCATCACTTCAGCCATGCTCAATACCTTGAGCATGCCTACAATATGCTCTGGATCGAACGCATACGCACTCAAATCCATGCGCTGAATCGCCCACTGAAGCGAGTACGACAACGTCGAAACAGAGCACACCTCTGTACAGTACAACTCACCTCCATGCAAGCGAATAACTCGTCCATAGTTCGTCACATACAGACATCCGTTCTGTAGATTCCAACACACCACACCATATTCCTTCTCCTCCAGCTCATAGTGTCCACTGTGTCCTCTCAACACGCGAATCAACCCAGTAGAGTGGAGCTGAGGTTCAATCCCTACACAGTTGTTTCGTAACCGTTCCAGTATATCGAACGTGTGGGCATTAACCACTTCTTCCACCGTTCGGAAGATCACCGTACATTCCTTGTCTAGGTGTTCCTTGACCGCGGAATATTCCACCTGATGTTCGCAGTGTACACAGATGACGTTCTCTCTCTTCAGCAACCGTTCAAATACCACCGGGATCTTCTGAGCTTGTTCGTTCGAGCAGATTTCTCGAAAGCAAGGTGCACACATCAACCTGCCCAGCTTGTCCGTGCAGGGGTGTAACAACGGACGACGGCAGTGATTGCATCCGTACTCACTGGATGGATTGAGTCGGAAGTGTTCACGAAAGTCAAAGCGCTGACGAGGCATGCCTCCTACTATGTATCCAGGAGTGAGTGGAGATGGACAGAATGGGCTTTTGAAGTGTGTGGTGTGGTTGGGTATCTAATTCTGATCCTCAGAGTGGTAGGAGTCACTTGGTCATTTGAAATGTATAAGCCTGGTAACCCTGAGGGTGGTGACACAACATGTTTAGGGTTATTATGAGTCGTTCCAACCCTCACATTTCAAATCATCAACCTACTATCCATGACGTGTGCGCCTGTTGCGGATCCGTGTGAACATTGTCTTACCATGTTCACACGTATGAACAGGTGGCTGATCAAGCTCAGTGAACAACTTCAAGCGACACAGATGGCTGTGGTGAAATTGCGCGCTGATCAGGACAGAGTCGGTTATGCGTTCTTGGATTTGGCTCGACACATGGGGTATGATGTCAACGTCGAGAAGAGCACACCTGATCAACGAGTGCTCAAGCTGAGATTGACAGACAACATGGTTGTTCATCCAGCTGACATTGAGGATGAGTTTGTCGCACACCTGATGAACCGAGCGTGTGTCTGTGTCAGAGGAGCTGATTAGGGTTAAGCAGGTCGATAAGGGAGCCTCCCGTGCGCACTGTGTTGCCATATTTAACCTTGATATTGGGTGAGTAATAGAATTGCTGTTGTGTGAACGACTCGGACTTCCTGAACTTGAGACGTTCAGACGTACTAAATCCTTCATGGTACAGGCCAGGGATATTGGGTAACTCGCTGTTGTACTCATGCCAGTTCGCATCAATGGATGAACTCATGGAAGGATCACCCCAGACCGCTCCATCTGCAACATTGGCACCCCAACTGCTTCGATACGCGTAATCAGGGTTGAAACGTTCACTTGTTCTATCAAACTGATTCGTGGTATCACAACTCAACCACACAAGTACCAGGGTCATTAACACCAACCCTAATATGATGCAGACAGACATATGGAGCCTTACACACGCGCTTTTTGGAATACACCACTCACACAAACACAGAATCACTCTATTAGGGGAGATTGACCTGCAATTGACCATTCTCGTTCACCTGAAATCGAATCCGTCCGTCACGGAACACCGCTGTTCCCACACCACCCGGCGTATGGACATGTTCTTGGCCGATCTGCTTGCTCTCTTCTTCTGGTACGGTAAAATCGATGCGTTCAGTCTGTAACTGGTAATCATCTACCAATCTGTGAGCAGGGGTGTGTTGACCACCACAATCGGCTAATTTCAACACCAACTCGCGATCCAGGCTTAGCATGGCCATGGTGGACAGACGTTCCATTAGCAATTGACTATCGTATTCCAATGCGAGCCGATACAGGTCGAGGACGTTCTGTTTCGAAGAGGCCAGGTCAGCTTGCATTGCAATACGATTGTCAATTGCTGATGTAACAAGCTTGGGATCACCACCAACAGGAGCAGATGGCTGGTCGTTTGTCTGCTCCTGTTGGTGTGGATCATTCAAGTTTTGGTTATCCTCTTGATCCTCTTGATCCTCTTCCTCCTCATCTTCACTGTCTGTGTCGTCATCATTATCACCGCCACCGTTGGCTGTCTGACTTAGTTGGATGTTGCGTTCAGCCTTCAGGATGTTGGCGGATTCAGGGATCAGACCGGTGTATAGGTGTTCCACATACAACAAGAAGATGGATTTCGAGGTGTTGGGTAGTGTGATCATCACAGGTGATGGTGGTTGTTCATGATCAGAGGAGTGGCTATCCTGTTCAAAGTAATCAATCAAGTCGCGCAAGACCTTGGAGTGTGCACAGAGAACGGCCTTGTGTGCCCAGAACGAACTGCCATCCTGGAATTGGAGCTGGACATCATGTCCATGTTTTCCATCGTTCTCACCCTTGTTGAACCAGGTTGTCCACCGCTGACACAGTTCAACATAAGCCATACGACTCGAACGCTCCAACGACCACTGGTGACACTCTCGTTGTATGGAGCATGTTCCGGACACCGTGATATTGACATGGAAATACAGGCGGTCGGTTGCTCGACTCACTTGGAACGATACAAGGTGTCCATAAGTACTCATCTTACTCATTGCGTAGTTGGACAGGCCGTCCAGAATGTACCGTGCAGGTGAGGACGATGAGTCTCGAACAGCTACTCGGAGCTTCATGTCCGAATAGATGGTATGGGTGATACCGGCATCAACCTCTGTTTTCCAATTCATAGTGAATGTCTGTTCGGCTGTGCGTGTCAGTGTGCACTTGACCACCAGTCCGTTCACAATCTCGAACGCATTGGCTAGTTGAACTCCCGCACTCAATACATTGACATGGTTCACTTGCCAGTAGAACGAACGAGTCGACCCACGCCATGTCAAGACCGTCAAGACCGAAGGAGCATTGGGTGACTCGTTCGTAACCTGACTAAACGAATTAGACACGGTAGAGGATGGTAGTGGAGGTGGCGGAGCCATGACCAGGTGAGCATGAGAAGAAGAGATCTGATCAGAATCACCAGACAACATCTGTTCACAGATGGTTTGCATGTTCTTAAATGCATTCAATAGCATATCGAACTGAGGGAGGAATGCAGGTGGAACTGTCGATCGATTCTCCCTGGTCAAACCAATGCGGGTTTGAAACCACGGTAGAAGCCAGACGATGGCTTTGACTATCCAGGTACGGATAGAGCTGGTACGCATGTGATATCCAATCCAGACTCCACACAAGATAGTGCACCACCATGTGAGCACGGTCAACAGGGGTGCGAACATGAGAACGGCACAGCCCACCACACAGAGCAACACACCCGAGACAAGAATCAACGTCATGATGTTGTATGAATGGTATGGATAAGATACGGTTCAAAAGGACAGAAGAATGACACAATGACAACATGACAACAGCAATCCACACATAGACACACACACTGAGACAGGTAGAGAGAAACTTCCAACACCCCTACTCGATCTCAACTTACAATGTCTTCCACTACCACCCCACTCGCGCTTAACCCGTTCTTTACAGGGGTGACAGACTGTGCAATCTCAGCTGTATTTTGCACCACGTTATAGACTGGTACCTGAACAACAGGAACGATTCTCTCTGTCTGAATACCAGTCTCTGTTCGAGGAGGACGTCTTATTCGTGGCCGTGTCTGAATGAGTTCTTCTCGATACCGAGTGAGCTGTTCTCGTTCCACATGCAGAGCAAATTTGTGCAGTTCAATGATCCTCCTCTGACGTCTCAATTCATACCGTTCCTGAGCAATCTCCATACTGATGGTAGAACGAACAGCACGCGCCACATGATCCATCAGTTCAGACAACACCTCCTCACTCGGTTCATACGGAGAATGGTCATTGGAGTCCATCTTGTGTTCATCCAATCCTTTCATCTCTCCTAATGGAACGTCATCGTCATTGTGCTCGACATACACGTATGACTCGTCGTCGGACAACACACCTGGATGCTCCTCATCGTGCTCCTCCACAGGCTCGGGTTCAGTATGAACAGAGTTTGGTATAGGAACGGCGTGAGATTGGGAAGCGTACTCCATGCACTTGGTACGAAAGACCTTCCAGGAGTCGTGTCGTTCACGTGGTCGTTCAGTTGAATCGGCACGCTTCCACTTGTTGAAGTGATCACGCACTTTGAACGCTTCACGAACGACACTTGGACTATCTGATGTATGACCGGCGCAAGTACGACTGAGGAGAGTCAGAGATGTACACGATTCGATGATAAGCATCTGATCGTCAGTGAGGAGAGAGAACGGTAATGGAACAGTGGTGGACATGGTGAGAGTGGTTGAGAAATGGAAGCGTAATGAGTTGTGAGCCTGCTCCACTGTGTAGACAGAGACAGAGTAGAGTGAGAGCACAGTGTCTATCTCTACACACACTTGTCAGGTGATACCACTGTGCTGTGCTGTGCTGTTGTGAAACGCGATGGACACTGGATATCAACCTGACTCACTCACTCTCACAATCCATTCATTCCCCTCCTCCACTCCACTCATTATGTCCTTACTCTCCGCTCAGAAATCCGTTCTGGAACTGCCTGAGTTTCACCTGTTGAACGGAGTCGTTGAAAGCTTGCTGGGAAGAACGGAGATCCAGCAATATGCTCAACTCACGTCCCTGTTTACTCCACAGATGCACGTGGTGAGTAGTAGTACTCCCAACAATAGGAATGGGATGCACACCACTGATCTCCACGGACTGCTCTTGTGCATGCTGTCGTGTCTATCCAGCTATAGGAAGAGCAATATGATGGATAATGTGGTTCCTCCTCTCGTCCCCACTGGTGCTATCAACCAGTTGCCCTCCATCAATCAATTCATTCCTGTACGTCCTATGCCCGTTTATGCGGCGCCGACCGTGGTCAGACCATTGTGTAAGGCGGACAATGAACCTGTGCTCCCTCTGCACTCTTCTAGTAGTGCATTCGTTCCCAAGACCATGGGTGTCTGGAAGATGAATGAACGCACTCGGTTGAGCTGGTCTCAGATTCGTGCTATTGGCAGTGAACGTTGGCCACGCATGTTTCGAGCTCTGCGCAACCAGACAGCTCGCGTCTTGCCTCGCTGTATCAAACACCTGCACAAGAACAAGGTGCGTTGCAACCCAAGCTGTCGCAGGAGGTTTTGGACGCGGTGCAATGGGGTGACGGTGGGTGAAGTGGATCACTATGAGAAGCAAATTGGTGCCAGCGGTACAGATGTGGACTGTTTGGAGAATACGGAGGATCTGTCCTGTAGTTATCCTGTGTTTCGATCAGAGTAGATGGATTCATAGATACATGTGTCAACCTGTGAATCTGTGAATATATATACCAGTTCGTTCTCATCCTGTGAATCGTGATAGTTATACTCTTGTCTCAAATCGGGGTGAGTTTGAAGCTAGCGCTCACTTGAACGAGTGGATTGATAGGAGAGGGACTGGTGTTGTCTTGAGCATCGAACGCCATAGTCTGTCCACTGGGTAACTGGATCTGGAAGGTGATAGGTTGATCCAACCTCAGTTGCATGAGTTGAGGTCGGTGATCGGCTTCGTTCGGTTTCATGGTGTAGAACGCCGTGGGATTAGCACTGTACAACCAGGTGGACACTTCCACAGGGAACGCCACACGTGGATCCAGGTTGGGGTTGTTCGAATGGATCAGGTTCTGTGACGTGTTGGAGCCCTGATTGACCAAGATGACATACACGATGGGGTAATTGGTCAACAGCCCGCCAATGCCGACAGACATGATTTGCTTGGGGATGCTGATCCATTCTAGAGTTACATAGAACCACCCGCTACTGAGTTGTTTACCCGTTGAGCTCACCACTGTGCCACCCACGTGCAAGATAGACAAGTTATCTGACACAGAAGGACTGAACTCGACAATGTCCTGAAACCCACCAAGGAACGAATCCAACGGCTGAGGTGGTCCATAGTTGAGTGTAAAGATGGGCACCACAACACTCACCACGGGATTGGGATTCGGGTTCGACCCTGGATTCAACCCATACATGTATATACCTGAGGTGGTGGAGTTGTTCGTAGGTGTAACATCCAACAAGGTCATGATGAACGTCCCCACAGATTGGAGCACCTCGAGTGACGATTCATTGTTCGTACCAATAGAAACGATGTTCTGAGACGAGCTGGTGGTGCTGAAGCGAACCGAACCACTGTCGGGTAGGGTAAAGCTCTGTTGGAAGCGCAGGGTGCCGGTGGTGGGTCCATACAGAGAGACCTGCACCGTTCGAGAACCGAACGAACTACCCAAGTACCCGAACGCACTGATAAAGCCTTCGTTGCCAAACGTGATGTTGAACGGAATAGGGAGGGGAGTGGTCGTGCTCAAGGTCGAGAGGCCTGTCAAGTCTTGAACGGTTTGCTGAGACGCCGTTTCAGGTACCAGCATGCCTGCTAGCACAGACATCTGTGCAGATACCCAGGGGTGTGACCATTGAGTGAGGCCACCCTGATCCCATCCCACCGCATTCGCATCATTCAATATACCATACACGTAGATACCCCCAGTGTGGTTGCTGTCTCCGGTCGAGTCTGTCATGCTGAACGTATAGGTCTGAGCAGGGTTGAGAGGTGTCGTTCCACTGAACGTGAACGTGATGGAGGAGGGAGTCGTTCCCTCTGTAGATGTACCCTGGGATGGGATGTTGACGAACCCCGAGATCTGTTCCAAGATAGCACCACTGAGATTGCCAGCATTTCCGGCACGCAGTTGAGCTTGGATCGGGCGACTGCCACCGTTCTGCTGGAAACAGAGCAGGCTAACCGTTACGCTGAGCAGGTTGAGGGTTGTCAGGGATGTTGGTTGAAACCAGTATCCGATCTCGTGCCCGTCGGGCAGAAGACCCTGGAGAGACCAGGGGTCAGTGTTGAGCTGAGTAAAGTATGGGTTGTTGTTCACTCCATCCAGGAAATCAACCCATGGGTAGACCGTGGTGGAGCACTGGTTAGACAGGCCAGCTGATTGCGCATTCGTTCCTAGGTACATCACAAATCCAGTAGAGTTACCTCCTGAAGTAATATCTGTCGTTAGGTACGTGTAGGTGGTGGCACCCTGAAGTGGAACACCTCCCCCACTAGCCGCCGGCTGGTAATTGAGACTCCAGTTGATCGTGTTGTTCGAGTAGGTAGACGACCCTGCACTACTGTCAAAGCTGAAGTGAACGAGGAGATCCACCAACTGGTTAAACTGAACGCTGGTCGATTCAGAAGCATTGTAATTGAACGTACACGTGTATGGGGTGGTGTGGCCATCAGTAGATGTCCCCATGGTGGCCACAACGGACTGTGGAGCGAGAATGAGAGATGGCCCACCCGTATTCCACCACGCCTGAAACCCGATAGTGGGCACATAAGTCAACGAGTTGACGTTGCCGGTAACCGTAACCACCACACTATCTGTAGATTGTAGGTTCATAGGAGTGGCAAACCCGGCATTGAAGGTGCCGAAATCGGCAGAGCTGGTAGATGGTTGCA
>Ga0310811_10001192_pt1 | contig 33319 bp, 32 predicted proteins | sample YCmetagenome_FD_207642 | JGI IMG/M metagenome (GOLD analysis project Ga0310811, IMG submission 207642) | Soil microbial communities from experimental microcosm in Duke University, North Carolina, United States - YC | ecosystem: Engineered > Artificial ecosystem > Soil microcosm > Unclassified ...
GCCGGTTACGAGGCCGCCCTCGTCGCGGCACAGCACGGCGCCGACGTGACCGTCGTCGAGCGGCAGGGCATGGGCGGGGCCTGCGTGCTCGACGACTGCGTGCCGTCGAAGACCCTCATCTCCTCGGCGGGTATCCGCACCGAGCTCCGCCGGGCGGGCGAGCTGGGGATCGAGGCCGACCAGCACTCCGCCCGCGTGGACCTGGTCGGCATCAACCGACGGGTCACGGCGCTGGCCAGGGCCCAGTCGGCCGATGTCCGGACCCGGTTGCAGGGTGAGGGCGTACGGGTGCTCAGCGGCACCGCGCGGTTCAGCGAGCAGCCGGTGAGCGGGGAGCAGGGCACCACGTCCGCTCCCCACCACATCACCGCGACGCTGGCGGGCGGGGAGAAGGAGGAACTGCCCGCCGACGTGGTCCTGGTGGCCACCGGAGCCACCCCCCGGGTGCTCCCCGACGCCGTGCCGGACGGCGAACGGATCCTCACCTGGCGCCAGATCTACGACCTCCAGGCGCTGCCCGAGCATCTGATCGTGGTCGGCTCGGGGGTCACCGGCGCGGAGTTCGTCTCCGCCTACACCGAACTCGGGACCAAGGTCACGCTGGTGTCCAGCCGCGACCGGGTGCTGCCGAGCGAGGACGCCGACGCGGCCGCCGTGCTCGAGGACGTGTTCGCCGAGCGCGGCGTGACGATCCTGCCCAGGACCAGGGCCGAATCGGTGCGCCGCGACGGTGACGGGGTCGTGGTCACACTCGCCGACGGTAGCGAGGTGACCGGCTCGCACGCGCTGATGACGGTCGGGTCGGTACCCAACACCAGCTCGCTCGGGTTGGAGCAGGCGGGCATCACCGTCGACAAGGGCGGCTTTGTGGTGGTCGACCGGGTCTCGCGCACGAGCGCCCCCGGTGTGTACGCCGCCGGGGACTGCACCGGGCTGCTCATGCTCGCCTCCGTGGCCGCCATGCAGGGACGGATCGCCATGTGGCACGCGCTCGGTGAGGGCGTCATGCCGATCAAGCTCAAGACGGTCGCGGCAGCGGTGTTCACCCGCCCGGAGGTGGCCACGGTGGGTATCAGCCAGGCGGCGATCGACGCCGGTCAGGTGCCCGCCCGGACGGTCATGCTCCCGCTGGGCACCAACCCGCGAGCCAAGATGCAGGGGTTGCGCAAGGGTTTCGTGAAGCTGTTCTGCCGGCCGGCCACCGGAGTGGTGATCGGCGGTGTCATCGTGGCGCCCGTGGCCAGCGAGCTGATCCTGCCGATAGCGATGGCCGTGCAGAACAACCTGACGGTGGATGACCTGGCCACGACGTTCTCGGTCTACCCGTCGCAGTCCGGCTCCATCACCGAGGCCGCACGCCAGCTGATGCGCCACGGTGACCTCGACTAGCCACCGCTAGCATCCTCACGGGTGATCCATCAGTGATCGTGGTCCGGCGGGTGATCGCCGGCCGACCCGGACCGGACGTGCTGGTCCGACAAATGGTGACGAGGGAGTGGGCATCGTGGCGAGAATGTGGGTGGGCGTGCTGGCGGGGGTTACCGTTCTGGGGCTCGCGCTGGCCGGATGTAGCTCCAGCGAGAGCGCCTCGACCACGCCGCAGACCACGACGTACGCGGGACCCCCCATCGGGGCGCCGGCCTCCCCGGCACCCTCGGCCCCGGCGAGTGCGGCGCCGTCCGCCTCGGCACCGGCGGGTGCCCCGGCCGCGCCGTCCGCTTCGGCCGCCCCGGCGGCACCGGCGGGCAAGGTGTCCGCGAACACCGCGTCGGAGGAGGAGATCTTCTCCGCGCTCAGCAAGGCCGGGGTGACCAACCCGAAGCGCTGGACCGACGAGGTCATCGAGTACCGGCCCTACCCGGCGAACGACCCCAACCTGGGCAAGCTGCGGCAGAATCTGGCCAAGTACAACCCCGGTCAGGACACCGTGGACAAGATCGTGTCCGCTCTGACCCCGTGACGGCACCGGGCGGCACCGCGCCGCTGCTGCGGCGCGGGCTGCTCTGGCTGGCCGGCCTGAGCGTGCTGGCCATCGCTTTCGAGCTGGCGGCCGAACGGCACTGGAACAACGCCGTGCAGCTGATCCCCTGGGCAGTGCTGGTGATCCTGGTGGTGGCCATCGGGTTCGCGGCCTCGCCGCGCCCCAAGCTGATCGTGGCGGCCCGGGTACTGGCCGGGCTCGCCCTGGTCGCGGCGGTGTTCGGCGTATACGAACACGTGGCGGACAACTACCAGGTCGGGGAGCTCGACGCGGTCTACTCGGACTCGTGGATGTACCGCTCCATCCTCGACCGGGTCTACCTGGCGTTCACCAAGACGGTCGGGGCGTCGCCGCCGGTCGCGCCCGGTGCGATCGGGCAGGCCGGGCTGCTGGTGCTGCTGGCCACCATCGGCCGGGGCAGGCCCGCCGGGAAGTAGCCCGCCGGGAAGTAGCCCGCCGGGATGTAGCCCGCCGGGATGTAGCCCGCCGGGATGTAGCCCGCCGGGAAGTAGCGGGGCGCGCTCAGGCCCAGTCGAAGGTGCGGGTGACGGCCTTGCGCCACTGCTCGTAGAGCCGTTCGCGCTCATCGGCGTCCATGGACGGGTCCCACTGCTTGTCCTGGGCCCAGTTGTCCCTGATCTCGCCCGGGTCGGACCAGAATCCGACGGCCAACCCCGCGGCGTAGGCGGCCCCCAGTGCGGTGGTCTCGGACACCACGGGCCGGATGACGGGCACCCCGAGCAGGTCGGCCTGGAACTGCATGAGCAGCTCGTTGGCCACCATGCCGCCGTCGACCTTCAGCGAGGTCAACGCCACCCCGGAGTCAGCGTTCATGGCGTCGATCACCTCGCGCGTCTGGAAGGCGGTGGCCTCCAGCACCGCGCGGGCGATGTGGCCCTTGTTGACGAACCGGGTCAACCCCACGATGGCGCCCCGCGCATCGGCCCGCCAGTGCGGCGCGAACAGCCCGGAGAACGCGGGGACGAAGTACGCGCCGCCGTTGTCGTCCACCGAGGCGGCCAGCGACTCGATCTCCGCCGCCGACCCGATCATGCCGAGGTTGTCCCTCATCCACTGCACCAGGGAGCCGGTCACCGCGATCGACCCCTCCAGCGCGTAGATCGCGTCCTCGGATCCCAGCTGGTAGCAGACGGTGGTGATCAGCCCGTGCTCGCTGCGCTGGATATCGGTTCCCGTGTTGAGCAGCACGAAGTTGCCGGTGCCGTAGGTGTTCTTGGCCTCGCCGACCTCGAGGCAGGCCTGCCCGAACGTGGCGGCCTGCTGGTCGCCCAGGATGCCGGCGATCGGTACCCCGGGCAGCACGCCCCTGGCCCGCACCTTGCCGTAGACCTCCGACGACGACCGGATCTCCGGCAGCATCGCCGCGGGCACACCGATCTCCTCGCACAGCGACTCGTCCCAGGACAGCGTGGCCAGGTCCATCAGCAGCGTGCGGGAGGCGTTGGTGACGTCGGTCAGGTGCAACCCGCCGTCGGGGCCACCGGTGGCGTTCCACAGCACCCAGGTGTCCATCGTGCCGAACGCCAGCTCACCCCGCTCGGCGCGGGCACGGGCGCCGTCGACCTCGTCGAGGATCCAACGGGCCTTCGGACCGGCGAAGTAGGTGGCCAGCGGCAGCCCGGTGCGTTCCTGGAACCGCGAGGGGCCCTCGTCACCGGCGAGGTCGCGGCATATCTGATCGGTCCGGGTGTCCTGCCAGACGATCGCGTTGTGGATCGGCTCGCCGGTCTCGCGGTCCCAGACGACGGTGGTCTCCCGCTGGTTGGTGATCCCGACCGCGGCGACGTCCGACGGGCTCAGGTCGGCCTTGGCCAGCGCGGCCCCGACCACCTCCCGGGTGTTGGACCAGATCTGGGTCGCGTCGTGCTCGACCCAGCCCGCCCGGGGGAATATCTGGTCATGCTCCCGACCGGCGGAGGCAACCAGCTGTCCATCGTGGTCGAACAGGATGCACCGGGTGGAGGTCGTGCCCTGGTCGATCGCGGCCACGTACTGAGTCACGAACCGCACCGTAGAGCAACCGCCCCGCCGGCGCAGCGGTGCCGCGCACGTGCCGGTGTGCGACACGGTCGTAACGCCGCGCGCGTAACGTTGTGGTTCGAACCAGGGGAGGACCGTGCTGCACGAGATGGAGCTACCGGGCCTTGGCCAGCTCGGGCCCGAGCAACGCGAACAGAGCTGGCAGGCGTTGGCCGGCCGGCATTTCGATCTGGTCGTCATCGGGGGCGGAGTGGTCGGCGCCGGAACAGCGCTGGACGCCGCCACCCGCGGCCTGCGGGTGGCCCTGGTGGAGGCCCGCGATCTGGCGTCGGGCACCTCGTCACGGTCGTCGAAGCTGTTCCACGGCGGCCTGCGCTACCTCGAGCAACTGGAGTTCGGGCTGGTCCGCGAGGCGCTCCGGGAACGTGAGCTGATGCTGAACCGGCTCGCTCCGCACCTGGTCAAGCCGGTGAGCTTTCTCTACCCGCTGCACGGGCGGCTGTGGGAGCGTCCGTACGTAGCGGCCGGGCTGGCCCTCTACGACACGATGGGCGGGGCCCGTTCGGTGCCCCGGCAGAAGCACCTCTCCCGCGCGGGTGCCCGCCGGATCGCCCCGGCGCTGCGCCGCGACGCGCTGATCGGTGCGGTGCGCTACTACGACGCGATCGCCGACGATGCCCGCCACACCATGACGGTGGCCCGCACCGCCGCGCATTACGGCGCGATCGTGCGCAACTCCACCCAGGTGGTGGGGTTCCTGCGGGAGGCCGACCGGGTCTCGGGCGTGCGCCTGCGCGACAGCGAGACGGGCGCCCAGGCCGATCTCTTCGCGCACGCTGTGGTGAACGCCACCGGTGTCTGGACCGACGAGCTGCAGCGGCTCTCCGGTGGCCGGGGCCGGTTCCGGGTGCGGGCGTCCAAGGGTGTGCACCTGGTGGTGCCCCGCGACCGGATCGTGTCCGACTCCGGGCTGATCCTGCGCACCGAGTCGTCGGTGCTCTTTGTGATCCCTTGGCGGGCGCACTGGATCCTCGGCACGACCGACACCGACTGGAACCTCGACCTCGCGCACCCCGCCGCCACGAAGGCCGACATCGACTACGTGCTCGACCACGTGAACCGGGTGCTGACGACGCCGCTGGTCCACGAGGACATCGAGGGCGTCTACGCCGGGCTGCGACCCCTGTTGGCCGGCGAGAGCGAGCACACCTCGCAGCTGTCCCGCGAGCACGCCGTGGCCCGGGTCGCCCCCGGCCTGGTGGCGATCGCCGGCGGCAAGTACACGACCTACCGCGTGATGGCCGCCGACGCCGTGGCCGCCGCCGCCGCGGACATCCCGACCCGGGTGGCCCCGTCGATCACCGACCGCGTTCCGCTGCTCGGCGCCGACGGCTACCACGCGCTGGTCAACCAGTCCGAGCAGATCGGGGCCCAGTACGGGCTGCATCCGCACCGGGTCCGCCACCTGCTCGATCGTTACGGATCGCTTCTGCACCACGTGCTGGCGGTCGCCGAGGGTCGTCGTGAGCTGCTCGCCCCGGTACCCGGCGCACCGGACTACCTGCAGGTGGAGATCGTGTACGCGGCCAGCCACGAGGGCGCGCTGCACCTGGAGGACGTGCTGACCCGGCGCACCCGGATCTCCATCGAGTACCCGCACCGCGGTGTGGAGTCCGCACCCGCGGCGGCCCAGCTGATGGCCGGGGTGCTCGGCTGGAACGACGAGACGATCCAGCGTGAGATCGAGGTCTACACCGCCCGCGTGGAGGCCGAGCGCCGCTCCCAGGACGAACCCAGCGACGAGGCGGCCGACGCCCGCCGCTCATCGGCCCCGGAGGCCCGCCCCGACATCCTCGAACCGGTCGTCCTGAAGTCCTGAGCGGCCGGCCAGCCCTGAGCGGTCGTCCAGCCCCGGGCGGGCCGGCTGGTCCCGGGCGGCCGGCTAGTCCCGGGCGGCCCGGTCGCGGGCCTCGTCCAGCAACGTCCGCACCCGGTGCCGTAGCCGGGGGAGGTCGATCGGGGCCAGCGTGGTCCACTCCACGCCGTCGGCGGCGGGCTCGCGGTGCATCAGGTAGCGGCCCCTCGGGGTGTCCACCAGGCCCAGCACCTTGCGATGGCGATGCAGCACACCCCACTGGTCGGCCGCCAGCACGCTGAGCTGGCCCCGCCGGGTGCCTGCCCGCAGCACCCCGTCGATCAGCGTGGCATCACATTCCGGCGTGCCGCGCGCGGTCAGGGACTCGGCCAGGCTCCGGTTCCGTGCCGCCCGGGCGGTGGCCGCCTCCAGGTCGGCGCTGGGCAGGGTGACCGACCCGCCGGGCCCGGCCGGTTCCGCCGGGAGGGCTCCCAGAGCGGCGGACACCGGGTCCGCGGCGCTGTCCAGGGTCACCGTCTCGTCCTGGCGCACCGCGAGGGTCGCCGCGCCGGGCCGCCCCGCCGTCAGCACCCGTAGCTCCCGGCCCAGCCGCATCCGCAGCTCCAGCTGCCACGTCGGGGCGGCCAGCAGGTGCATCATCCGGACGATCTCGGGGTCGGCTCCGTCGATGTCGGCCAGCCCGCGCTGCCGCAGGCCGTCCCAGCCGCCGGCCACGATCCGCCGACGCTCCTCGTGGGTCCGCCCCGGGGAGCTCAGCCGCAGTACGACCGGGGTGGCCCCCAGCCCGAGCCACTCCCACAGCACGTCGAACTCCACGGCGGTGAGCACGCGCCGGCCGGGATGCCTGCCTCGGGTGCGGTCGATCGGCGAGGCGGTGGTCATGGGGTCCACTCCATCTTCTTCAGGTGCTCGGGGTTGCCGGTCATGCGCCGATCACCGGTGGGCTCACCCACCGGCCTTCGGCGCGGTCCTCATCGACGGTGCAGTCCTCGTCGAAGGCACGGTCCTCGTCGAAGGCGCAGTCCTCGTCGATGAGGAAGCCGAGGCGTCGGTGCGTCGGGTGGAGGGGTGCCGAGCCGGTAGCCCCGACGGGGCCGCCGATCGGGGCGCCCATGCCGCCGGCTTCGGGAGCCTCCCGCGCCCGGTGCCCTGCCCGGGCGTCGAATCCGCCCTGGCCGGCCTGCTGCTGCTCAGTGGTCAGGCTGCCGACACCGCTGCCGTGGCGGGCCGGTAGCGCCACCTCCGCGCCACGTGCGTGCCGGCCCGCGCCCGGCACGGGATCAGGTACCGGAACCCCGTCCCGCGCGGCGGCGGGACCGGTGCGGACGGGACCGCCTCGGCGGGTGCCGAGGTCGGAACCGGTGCCCGCCGCGACCTTCCCGGGCTCCACGCCGCCGACCGGCAGGCGGACCTCGTGACCGACTGCTGTCGGTCGCGGACCGGTCCGGAGGGTGGTCGATGGACCGCCACGAGCGGCGGCGCCTGCGGTCGCTCCGGCCGCTCCGGCCGCTCCGGGGCGGTATGCGACGGTCATCCGGCGGTCGCCGGATGGCGGGCGGGTGGGCGATCCGGGCCCGCCGGCGACGCTCGGGCCGGCGATGCGGGACGGCTGCGGAGCCGGGCCCTGGGCGCCGCCCCGACCGGCTGAGGCACGAGAGGTTGCGGCACGAGAGGTTGCGGCACGAGAGGTTGCGGCACGAGAGGTTGCGGCACGAGAGGTTGCGGCACCGCTGCGCCCGGCGGCCGTCCCCGCCGAGCCGGCCGCGCCACCGGGCGGTGCCCCGAGCGCCCCGGTCACCCGCTGGGCCTGTGACTCGGCGGCATGGCCCTCCAGCAGCTCCACCGCCCGCAACCGCGCGTTGCGCTGGGCTTCCTCCGCCCGCGCCAGGTCGGTGCTGACCGGGTTGACGTGCGCCGAGTCGGTCGCCACCGGGCTCCCACCCGCACCCAGCGCGGCCGACCCGACTCCGGGGTCGGGCATGTTCGCGCGGACGTGGTTCGCACTGGCCGCCTGGGCCGAGGCGCTGCCCCCGGCGGCGGGGGGCCCCGCGGCCCGAGCGGCGGCCGTGCGGGCCCACTGCGCATGCCCGGCGATGCCGCTCCGGGCCGCCTCCGCCGCCTGTCCGGTCCAGCCGAGACCGACCTGACCGGCGGCCCGTTCCAGGGACGCCGAGACCTGCTCCAACGCCGCCGCGGCCCGACTCAGACGTTGACCGGCCCGCTCGGCGACCGCCGGGTCACCGCCGAAGGCCAGCGCCCGCAGCTCGATCAGGTCCATGCCGATCAGACGTTGGTCCGACGCCACCGGATCAGGGCTCCAGCCGACGGCTGAGGACGGCGGCCGTGCCGGTCTCGTTCCGGTCGTAGGCCGCCTGGATGGCGCCGAGCTTGTCGACGGTCTCGCGCAGCCGCTGCTCGAACGCGATGACCTGCTCACGGATCGAGCCGGGCCCGGCGTCGGTGTGGCTGTTGAACGCGGCCTGGAAGCCGGTGCTGGCGTCGTCCATCATCGCCGGCCGCTCGATGCGGAACCCGCCGCGGGCGTCGGCCAGCACCCCTTCGAGCTGACTGAGGGCCTGCTGGTAGGCCTGCTTCAGCTTCGGGATCGCCTGTGGCTGCAGGCGCAGGTCACCGTGCGCCCCGTTCGTCTGGGTGTCCATGACCGGGACGGTAGGAGCGGGCGCGGGGGCCGATGGGCGGAACGGCCCACATCGTGTGCGATCGCGAACAGGGCCCCGGCGGATCGCCGGGGCCCTGTCGCAGTGGATGGATCGGGTCAGCTGTCCTTGATCTCGCAGACCACACTGCCCTGGGAGATCGTGCTGCCGGCCTCGGCCGACAGCCCGGTGATGGTGCCGTCCTTGTGCGCCGTGACCGGGTTCTCCATCTTCATGGCCTCGAGCACGACGATCAGGTCGCCCGCGGAGACCGTGTCACCGTCGGCTACCGCGACCTTGATGATGGTGCCCTGCATGGGCGCGGTCACCGCGTCTCCGGACACCTTCGCGCCGCCGCCGGCCCCACGCTTGCGCGGCGGCTTCTTCGCGGCGCCACCGGCACCGGATGCGGCCCCGAACGCCAGGTCACCGGGCAGCGAGACCTCCAGGCGACGCCCGCCGACCTCAACGACCACGGTCTGGCGGTCGGCGATCTCCTCGTCGGCGCCCTCGCCACCCTCGAAGGGCTTGACGGTGTTGTCCCACTCGGTCTCGATCCACCGGGTGTGGACGGTGAAGTCGTCGCCGTTGGTCGCCGCGTACGCGGGGTCGCTGACCACCAGGCGGTGGAAGTCCAGGACGGTGGCCATGCCCTCGACCTGGAACTCGGCCAGCGCGCGGCGTGACCGCTCCAGCGCCTGCGCCCGGTCGGAACCGGTGACGATGAGCTTGGCCAGCAGCGAGTCGAACTGGCCGCCGATCACCGAGCCGGCCTCGACACCGGCGTCGACCCGCACGCCCGGACCGGCCGGGTAGGAGATCGCGGTGACGGTGCCGGGCGCGGGCAGGAAGTTGCGGCCCGCGTCCTCGCCGTTGATCCGGTACTCGATGGAGTGCCCGCGCGGCTCGGGGTCGTCCTTCAGGTTGAGCTCGAGGCCCTCGGCGATGCGGAACTGCTCACGCACCAGGTCCAGCCCGGAGGTCTCCTCCGAGACCGGGTGCTCCACCTGCAGCCGGGTGTTCACCTCCAGGAAGGTGATCAGACCGTCCTGCCCGATGAGGAACTCCACGGTGCCGGCGCCGTAGTAGCCGGCCTCCTTCACGATCGCCTTGGAGGCGTCGTACAGGGTCTTGCGCTGCTCGTCGGTGAGGAACGGCGCGGGCGCCTCCTCGACCAGCTTCTGGAACCGGCGCTGCAGCGAGCAGTCGCGGGTGCCGACCACGATCACGTTGCCGTGCTGGTCGGCCAGCACCTGGGTCTCGACGTGGCGGGGCTTGTCCAGGTAGCGCTCCACGAAGCACTCACCGCGCCCGAAGGCGGCGGTGGCCTCACGGACCGCCGAGTCGAACAGCTCGGCGACGTCCTTCTCCTCGCGGGCCACCTTCATGCCACGCCCACCGCCGCCGAAGGCGGCCTTGATGGCCACCGGCAGGCCGTGTTCCTTGACGAACTCGAGGATCTCGTCGGCCCCGGCGACCGGGTCGGCGGTGCCGGGGACCAGCGGGGCACCGGCACGCATGGCGATGTGCCGCGCGGTGACCTTGTCGCCGAGATCGCGGATGGACTGCGGGGAGGGCCCGATCCAGATGATCCCGGCGTCGATCACCGCCTGGGCGAAGTCGCCGTTCTCGGACAGGAAGCCGTAACCGGGGTGGATACCGTCCGCGCCGGCCTGCTTGGCGGCGCCGATCACCTTGTCGAAGTCCAGGTAGGACTCCGCCGCGGTGTTGCCTCCCAGCGCGAACGCCTCGTCGGCGAGGCGGACGAACGGGGCGTCCCGGTCGGGGTCGGCGTAGATCGCGACGCTGGTCAGCCCCGCATCCCGGCAGGCCCGGATGACCCGGACGGCGATCTCGCCCCGGTTGGCGACGAGAACCTTGCGCAGCTTGGTCGCCTCGGCGGCCACGGTGCCTCCTGCATGATCAGTTTTCGGTCACGAAAAGGTTTGCGGGCACGACCATGGGTCGTCCGCGGTCGGCCGAGTCTATGCGGAGTGCCGTCGAGTTGCGGAGGGAGAGGCAGAGGTCACCCGGTGTGACGCCGATGTACCCCGCCGGGGCGGCGTATCGGGCACACACCGAGGCCGGGCAGACCGACCAGCCAACCGCCGGGGACCGGTCGCAACGCGGGCATCCACCTCGGCCGGGGTTCACGGCTCCCGTCGTAGCGGCTTCGCACGTCGCGGGCCGCGAGCTCGCCGACGGCCAGCCCGGGCAGCCGGTCCGCGGCGGCCAGTTCCCGGGCGAAGTCCCAACCGTCGCGCAGCGCTCCGTGTGGTGGGCGGGCGGCGGCCCACTGGGTGAACAGCGTGCGGAATGTCTCACCCAGGGCGGCGGCCAGCAGCGGCCACGCCCGGGCCACCTCGCCGGCTCGCTTCGCCCGCAGTGCCCGCTCGGCGGCGACGAACCGTCCACGGTCCAGCCCGGCGGGCACCGGTGCGCCCGCCACCAGCGCCGCCACCAGCTCACGCTGCCGGGTGGCCAGGTCCGGCGCCCTCCGGTGCTCCGGGGACCCCGGCTGGGGCCCGTCGGGCCGCTGGCGCCCGGTCATCGGGTGATCCGGGGCAGCCCGGCGGCCATGGCGACCGCGTCCAGTTCGGCCCGCAGCTGCGCGGCGGGCGGGTAGTGGCCGTCGCGTTCGAGCAGTATCGCCGGCCCGGCCGGGCCCAGCCGTCCGGACAACGAGCGCAGCAGCTCCAGCACCGGTTCGGGGGTGGGTGCGGTGTGGGTGTCGTGGTAGAGCCCCAGCCCGCCGGGCTCAGCCGCGCCGCCGGCCACGTGCAGGTAGGCCACCCGCTCCAGCGGGAAACGGTCCAGCACGGCCCGCGGGTCGGCTCCCCGGTTGCGGGCGTTGGCGTAGACGTTGGCCACGTCCAGCAGCAGCCAGGCCCCCGTCCGCTCCAGCAGCTCGGTCACGAAGTCGGGCTCGCCGTACTCGTCCTCGGGCCAGTCGAACAGCGCGGCGATCGGCTCGACCGCCAGCGGCACCCCCAGCTCGGCCTGGACGTGGGAGACGTTGCGGGCCAGCACGTCGAGGGACTCGCGGGTGCGCGGCAGCGGCAGCAGGTGGCCGACCTCGTACCCGCCGGCCCGGACGAACGCGATGTGCTCGCTGACCAGCGGTGCGTCCAGCGCTTCGGCCACCTCGGCGAGCCGCCGCACCCGGCGTGGGTCCAGCGGATCGGTACCTCCCAGCGACAGCCGTACGCCGTGCGGGACGACGGTGACCCCGCGGGCCCGCAGATCGGCCAGTGCCTGTGGCAGCGGGCCGTGGGGAGGCAGCGACTCGGCCACCACCTCGGTGAACCGCTGCCCGGGCAGGTCGGCCACCAGCCCGGCGATCTCGGGGCGCCAGGCCAGCCCCACCCCGAGCCCGGCCAGCGGGTCAGCCACCGCACCCGCCCCCTCCGCACCCGCCGCCACCGCAGCTGGAGCCTCCGCCGGAGTCCCCGCCCCCGCAGCCGGAGCTGGAGCAGCTGCTGGACGAACCCCCACCGGAGGCCGCGGCACTCCGGGCGATGATCTCGTCGGCGAACGCGGGGTCGGCCGCCCACAGCGCCCCCGCCCCGAACAGCGCCACACCCATGCCGGCGGCCATCGCGCCGTTGGCGACCCAACTGGGCTTCAGCTTGGGGGAGAGGTGCCAGTGGTCCCGGCGCAACCGGGAAAGCTCCCGATCCGCCGCCGCGGTGAGCCTGGGCGCCCTGGTGAGCAGCCGCACCGTCGCATATCCCGCCACCACGAGCAGCAGGGCCAGCCCGCCTACTGCCTTGTCGCCGGCCAGCCCCGAGCAGAGGCGGGTGAAGCCCAGCGCGAGCACCGCCAGCATCGCCCATCCCCAGCGGCGCATTCGCCGGATCTGGTCGTGATCGAGCAGCAGCCCGCGTTCGACCAACCCGGCGCGCAGCCGGTCCAGTGCCGCCTGGACCCCGCTGTCGAGGGCGAGCGCCGGGCGGGTGACCGCCGACGACGTCGCGGCGAGCACGGCCTGCTCCAGCGGCGTGCGTCGGGAGGTGAGGGCCCCCGGGGCCCCCACCCGGCGCAGCGACCTGCCCTCGGCGACGATCAGGCCGTCGACGTGCAGCCTGCTGAGCGCGGCGGTGACGGCCAGCGCCGGGCCCTCGTTGAGGAACGCGACGGCGTTGGGGTCGGCCTCCCAGCCGGTCGAAGGCGTCCGGCCCGGCTCGGCCCGTATCTCGCGGCGGGCCAGCATCGCGGCGACCAGCAGGCCGACGATGAGCGCGGTGTAGACGACGACGAAGGTCGGCCCGGGGATGCCCCAGGTGTCACCCTCGGCGGCCAGCACCGTGATCGGGTCCGGGCTGCTCGGGGAGCTCAGCATCGGGCTGGTAGACATCGGGGTGGAAAGCATCGTGGTCATGGCCTGCTCCCTCCGCTACGGTCCGGCCTACACGTCGGCCGTTCGTGGCTGAGTGTGTGACAGGGACGGTCGCCGTACCAGAGACTTGACCGGGAATTGAGCTAGCAACGTCCTCCAGCAACGCCGCTCGGTGAGATCGCCGACCTGGCTGGGCGCGGCAGTGCACACGTCGTCCGGCTTCGATGGGCAGGCGGGACGGACACGCTGGGGGGTAGTAGTGGCGGGGGTTCCTCGGTGCCGGGCGTTCTCGGTCATGTTCGTTTGTGTGGTGCTCGCCGGGTGTTCGTCCCTGGCCGGGTGCACGTCGTCGGAGCGGCCGGCCCCGGCCTCTCAGGCGGCACCCGTGCCCCCGCCTCCGGAACAGCCGCCGTCGGCCTACCAGGACCGCCTGAACCTGATGGACAAGGAGCTGGGTGACGCGCTGGCGCTGATGGGGCAGGCACGGGACCCGGACACCCTGGAGCAGGCCACCCTCGCGGCCGCCTCGGTGGCCAGTGCCGAGTCCGAGCGCACCAGGTTCGGGCCGGTCGACCCGGCCGTGGCCCAGGCGAACACCGCGCTGGCCGACAGCCTGAACGTCTTCGGGCAGGAGCTCGGATACCTGAGCCAGCAGGTCCACGCTCACGAGATCTGCACCGGCCCGGCCGTGATGGACATGGTGGCGACGGCGCCCAGCATGCCCGCGCTGCGGGCGGTGGCCAGTGGTCTGGCGTTGCCCGGGGCGGACGGGCGGACCTACCGGTGGGGCTCGTCGCTGCCCGCCCGACCCGCCGACCTGTCGAGGCCGTCCGTGCAGCTCGACAACGGAGCCGTCCTCGTCGACCACCGTCCGCCCGGGCAGGGGGACGGGCAGCTCGAGCTGGACAACCAGAGCACCGACGGCGCGGTCGTCCTGCTGTCCAGGACCGGCGCGCTGATGCTGTCGATGGCGGTCGCGCCCGGGCAGAAGGCCACCGCCGACGGCATCCCAGACGGCGACTACGAGGTGGACTACACCTCAGGTTCGGACTGGGACGCCAAACTCGGCGCCTTCGGCCGGAGCTGCACGTTCCGCCGGTTCACCGAGCCGGCCTCCTTCCGCACGACACCCGCCGAGGGAGGCGTCAGCTACACCGTGCACACGGTGGTCATCCAATCGGGACCGGCGGATGCCGCCACCGTCGACATCCCGCCGGCCCAGCTGCCCCACCAGTAGCTCAGCCGACGGCGGTGCGCTCGCGGACCTGGTTCTTGATCCGGGACAGCATCGCCACCATGCCGCGCAGCCGCAGTGGGCTGACCGCCTCACCCAGCCCCAGCGCGGCGTAGAAGTCGTTGGGCACGGCGAGCACCGTCTCGGCGGTCTCCCCGTCCAGGCCGTTGTACATGATCGAGGCGAAACCCCTGGTGGTAGGTGCCTCCAGGGGTGCGTCGAAGTACAGATGTACCCGGTCGGTGTCGTCGACCTCAACGGCCAGGAACAGCGGGGTCTGGCACTCGTGCACCTGCTCCATGTCCTCCCGGTGCCCGTCGTACCGCGCCGGTAGCGCTGGTAACTCTTCGGAGAGCTCCAGCAGCAGTTGCAGCCGGTCCTTGACCCCGACCTGCGAGAAGTCCTCCACCAGCTCGGCCAGCTTCGGCGGCAGCTCGCTCACCGTTCGGTGCCGACGGCGATCGGGACCCGGACCGAATTGCCCCACTCGGTCCAGGAACCGTCGTAGTTGCGCACGTTGCCGAAGCCGAGCAGGTGGGTCAGCACGAACCAGGTGTGGCTGGAGCGTTCCCCGATGCGGCAGTAGGCCACCACCGGGTCGGACGGGTTGAGGCCCTGCTCGGTCAGGTAGATGGCCTCGAGCTCGGCGCGGGACCTGAACGTGCCGTCCTCGGCCGCCGCCCGGGCCCACGGCACGTTGGCCGCGCCGGGGATGTGGCCGCCCCGTACGGCGCCCTCCTGGGGATAGTCCGGCATGTGCAGCAGCTCGCCGGAGTACTCGCCGGGCGAGCGCACGTCGACCATCGGCTTGCCGATGTGGTTGAGCACGTCGTCCTTGAACGCCCGGATCCGGTCGTCGTCCCGCTCGATCACCGGGTAGTCGCCCGGCCCGGGCTTGGAGGCATCCCGGGTCATCTCGCGGCCCTCGGCGACCCACTTGGCCCGTCCGCCGTCGAGGATCCGGAGGTCCCGGTGGCCGAACAGGCTGAACACCCACAACGCGTAGGTGGCCCACCAGTTGTTCTTGTCGCCGTAGAAGACCACGGTGCTGTCCCGGTTGATACCGCGTTCGGAGCAGATCTCGGCGAACCGGGGACCGTCCACGTAGTCGCGGGTCACCGGGTCGTTCAGCTCGGTGTGCCAGTCCACCTTGACCGAGCCCGGGATGTGGCCCGTCTCGTAGAGCAGCACGTCCTCGTCGGACTCCACCACGACGAGCCCGGGGTCTCCCAGGTGCTCAGCGAGCCATTCGGTGGTCACCAGGCTCTGTGGGTGCGCGTATTCGGCCAGTTTCGGGTTGCTGTCGTTGGGTACCGGCATGCCCTCGACCCTAGCGCTCGAGACCGGTCGGACGCCGGTCGTCTCAGCGGTCCCGAGACGCCCGCCACAGATCGGGTAGCGCGACACCGACCCGGGTGAGCAGCCGGCGGGTCAGCGGCAGGCTGATCCCGATCACGTTCGACGGGTCGCCCTCGATGCGATCGACGAACCAGCCGCCGAGTCCGTCCAGGGTGAAGCCGCCGGCGACCGCGAGTGGTTCGCCGGAGTCGACGTATGCGCTGATCTCGGCGTCGGTGGGCTCGGCGAAATGCACCACGGTGGACGCGTGCGCCGAGGCGCGGGCAGCAACCGCCCCGTCGCGCACCACCAGCACGGCGTGCCCGGTGATCAGCTCGCCGGTCCGCCCGGCCATCGACTCCCAGCGCCGCCGCGCCACCTCGGGCGTGCCCGGCTTGCCGACCAGGTCACCGCCGACCAGCAGCATGGAGTCGCACCCGACCACCACGGACTCCGCGCAAACCGGGCGGCCTGCGACACAACCGGCCTTGGCCTCGGCGAGCGCGGTCACCCGTCGCTGGGGGGTGGCATCGGAGTGCTCGGCCAGCAGCGCATCCTCGTCCACCTCCGACACCTCGACCGAGGGATCGAGCCCGGCTGCCCGGAGAACCCCGAGGCGTGCGGGGGAGGCGGAGGCAAGTACGAGTCGCACGATCAAGAGCCTATGTGGGCCCGGCGCGGAATGCGCCGAAAGGGGTTTCGCCGCCCTGACGGGCTGGTTTGATGGCGGGGTGGGAAGTGCGAACAGACTGGGTAGGCCGCCGGCGAGTGACAGTGCGCAGACGAGGAGGAGGATCCTGCACAGCGCCAGGGTGTGCTTCGTGGCCCACGGATACGACCAGACGACGATGAAGAACATCGCAGCCGACGCCGGTATCACCGCGGGCGCGCTCTACCACCACTTCCCGTCCAAGCAGGATCTGTTCGCGGCGGCCTACCACCGGCACCAGGACGAGGCCTTCCGGGCGCTGAGGGCGGCGGTCGCGCCCCCGGGCACGTTCATCGAGCGGATCTCGGCGCTGCTGCACGCTGCCGCCGACCTGCATGCGAACGACCGGGGCCTGGCCGCGTTCACCGCGGTGGCCACCGTTGAGCTCCAGCGCCACCCGGAGCTGCGCGCAGCCGTCGGGGACGCCACCCGCACGGTGTATCGCTTCTTCGAGCGGCTGCTGGCCGAAGCCCGGGAGGAGGTGGCGGAGGACGACCACGCGGCGGTGGTGAACATGCTCGTGGCGATGTTCACCGGGCTGTCGGTGTTCGCCGCCGGCACCCGGTCCACGTCCACACACCGCGACACCCTGGAGGTGTTCCGGCGCGCACTGGCGGGCACCCTGCTCACCCAGCCCGCCCGCGCCTGACCACCGCGGTCGGGTCAGGCGCGGCCGCGGAACGGGTTCCGGACGGTCAGCAGACGGATCTCAGCGGGGCCAGGTCGAGTTGCGCCAGGCGCCCGGGCCCACCTGCAGCGGGCCGCGCATCATGGCTGCCCGGTCGATCCAGACGCTGCGGCCCCGATCGTCCTCGGCGGTTGCGCCGGCCGCGGCCGAGGCGGCCGCGGCGAGCACAACGCTCAGCGCCGCCACCTCGGCGTCGTCCGGACCGCCGCGGATGACCCGGAACAGCGCGCGCCGCTGCTCCGGGGTCTGCTCCGACGGATCCGTCGCCTGTTCGGTCTCCCCGGTCGGGCCCTCGCTCACAGCGGGATGTTCCCGTGCTTGCGAGCCGGCGAGGCCTCCCGCTTGGTCGCCAGCATGCGCAACGCCCGACCGACGTGGCCCCGGGTGTGCGAGGGCGGGATCACCCCGTCGATGTAGCCGCGGTCGGCCGCGAGGTAGGGGTTGCAGAGGGTGTCCTCGTAGTCGGTCTGCAGCTCCGCGCGCCGGGCCGCCAGCTCCTCGCCCTCCAGGCCGGCCAACTCCTTGCGGTAGAGGATGCTCACCGCGCCCTGCGCGCCGGTGACGGCGATCTGGGCGGTCGGCCAGGCGATGTTGTAGTCCGCGCCGAGGTGCTTGGACCCCATCACGTCATACGCGCCGCCGTAGGCCTTGCGGGTGATCACGGTGACCTTCGGGACGGTGGCCTCGGCGTAGGCGTAGATCAGCTTCGCGCCGCGCCGGATGATGCCGTTCCACTCCTGGTCGGTGCCGGGCAGGAACCCGGGCACGTCCACGAAGGTCAGCACCGGGATGTTGAAGGCGTCGCAGGTGCGCACGAACCGGGACGCCTTCTCCGAGGCGTCGATGTCCAGGCAGCCGGCGAACTGGGTCGGCTGGTTGGCCACCACACCCACGCTGCGGCCCTCGACCCGGCCGTACCCGACCACGATGTTCGGCGCCCACAGGCTCTGGACCTCGAGGAACTCCCCCTCGTCGAGCACCCGCGTGATGACCTCGCGGATGTCGTAGGGCTGGTTGGGGGAGTCGGGGACGATCGTGTCCAGCTCGAGGTCGGTCTCGGTCAGGCCGTCGGCGATGCTGCCGGCCACCGGCTCCGCCGGCGCGAACGCGGGCGGCTCGGAGAGGTTGTTGGACGGCAGGAACGACAGCAGTTCCTTGACGTAGGAGAGGGCGTCCTCCTCGTCGTCGGCCAGGTAGTGCGCCACGCCGGACTTGCTGTTGTGGGCGCGGCCGCCGCCGAGGTCCTCCATCTCCACGTCTTCGCCGGTGACGGTCTTGATCACGTCGGGCCCGGTGATGAACATGTGGCTGGTCTTGTCGACCATCACGGTGAAGTCGGTGATCGCGGGGGAGTACACCGCGCCGCCCGCGCACGGGCCCATGATCAGCGAGATCTGCGGGATCACACCGGAGGACTTCACGTTGCGGGTGAAGATCTCGCCGTAGAGCCCGAGCGCGACCACACCCTCCTGGATCCGGGCGCCGCCGCCGTCGTTGATCCCGATCATCGGGCAGCCGATCTTCAGCGCCAGGTCCATGACCTTGACGATCTTCTCGCCGAAGACCTCACCGAGCGCGCCGCCGAAGACGGTGGCGTCCTGGCTGAACACGCAGACCGGGCGGCCGTCGATGGTGCCGGTACCGGTCACCACGCCGTCGCCGAACGGGCGGTTCTTCTCCATGCCGAAGTTGGTGGAGCGGTGCCGCACCAGCTCGTCGAGCTCAACGAACGAGCCCGGGTCGAGAAGCTGGTCGATCCGCTCGCGGGCGGTCTGCTTGCCCTTGGCGTGCTGGCGCTCGACGGCCTTCTCGGAGCCGGCGTGCACGGCGTCGTCGATGCGACGGTAGAGGTCGGCCAGCTTGCCGGCGGTGGTGTGGATGTCCGGCTCGCCCGGCTCGTTCCCCGCCGGGTCGGCGATCGGCTCGGTCGCGCTGCTCATGACTCGCCTCGCGGGCTCGGCTCGGTGCTCACTTCTCGATGCTCACTTCTCTGTTCGCAGGGGTGTGGGGCACTCATCGGGGGGCAGCCTATCCAGAGCGTGGCCGCGACACTGCTCGCAGTGAGGCGATTCATGCCGCGGTGGAGATGCGGTGGGAGATGCGGTGGGAGCCGCTGGCGGGAACCCGGTGCGGGAGGGGGAGTGCCCGCGCCCCCGCGACCGACCCGTCGCGCGGCGCCATACGCTGCACCGATGAGCTCCGAATCGACGCATCCCGAACCCGTGGCGGAACCGCTGGACGCGGCCGCTCTGCGGGCGGCGCTGGGCGGGCTGGTGGGCGACCTCGAGGTCGTGGCCAGCACCGGCTCGACGAACGCCGACCTGCTGGCGGCGGCCAGGGACGGCGCCCGGGACCGTTCGGTGCTGGTCGCCGAGCGGCAGGAGCGGGGCCGGGGCCGGCTGGACCGGGAGTGGGTGTCCACCCCGGGATCGGGCCTGACGTTCAGCGTCCTGCTGCGTCCCGAGAGTGTGCCGCCGGCGCGGCTGGGCTGGCTGCCGCTGCTCGCGGGGCTCTCCGTGGTCCAGGCCATCCGGGAGCTCAGCGATGTCCCGGTGGCCCTGAAATGGCCCAACGACGTGCTGCTCGGCCCGGCCCAGGCCAAGGGGGCCGGGATCCTCGCCGAGGCCGAGCCCCGGGCGGCGGGCGGCCTGGCGGTGGTGGTGGGCATCGGTATCAACGTGGGCGCGCGGGCCGACGAGTTGCCCGAAGGCGGGACCTCGCTGGCGGCCGAGGGTTCGGCGGTCGGCCGGACGGCGCTGCTGGCCGGGGTGCTGCGCCGGCTGCTGACCGACGAGGCCGACTGGCGCGACGCCGGTGGAGACCCGGACGCGGTCGGGTTGCGGGCGGCCTACCGCGCGGCCTGCGCCACCCTGGGACGTGAGGTGCGCGTGTCGCTGCCCGACGGTTCGGCCCTGACCGCGCGGGCGGTCGACCTGGACGCCGACGGCCGGCTGGTGCTGCGCGAGCCCTCCGGGGCCTCCCGCACGGTCGCGGCCGGTGACATCGTCCACGTCCGGGCTCTTCCGCCGAGCTAGGGCCGGTGAGCTAGCGATACCGTCGCGCTCGTGGCATTCCCCGACGACGACCTCATCGAGGGCGAGCGCCTGCTCGTGCACGAGCACCCCCATCCGAAGCTGCTGCTGGTGCCGGCGGTGGTGTTCATCCTGGTGTGCGGGGTCGGCGGATACCTGTCGGCGTTGCTTCGCCGGGAGACCTGGCGGGGGTTCGGCTGGGCGGTCCTGCTGGTGGTCGGCGCGGTGGTCGTGCTGTGGTTCGCGGTGACCCCGCTGCTGCGGTGGTTCACCACCCACTTCGTCGTGACCGACCGCCGGGTCCTGGTCCGCGAGGGGCTGCTGCGCCGGGCCGGGTTCGAGATCCCGATGAGCCGGATCGACAGCGTCTACTTCCGCCAGGGCATGATCGAGCGGATGCTCGGCTGCGGCACGCTCACCATCGACTCGGTGTCGGGGGCGGACACCGGGCGGGTCGAGTTCGAGGAGATCCCGCACGTCGAGTACGTCCGCGAGGTGCTGAACGAGCGGACCGGCCGCGGCTGAGCCGTCCGAGGGAAAGTGGTTGCCACCCGTCCAGGCGGGTGTCCTGGGTCACTCGCCGACCTAGGGTGGTCGCTATGAGCAGACTTCGCTTCGGCATCTTCCTGGCCCCGTTCCACCCAGCCGGGGAGAACCCGACGCTGGCGCTCCAGCGGGACCTGAAGCTCATCGAGCATCTCGACGCCTACGGCTACGACGAGGCGTGGATCGGGGAGCACCACTCGGCGGGCAGCGAGATCATCGCCTCGCCGGAGATCTTCATCGCGGCCGCCGCCGAGCGCACCAAGAACATCCGCCTGGGCACCGGCGTGACGTCGCTGTCCTACCACAACCCGCTGTGGGTGGCGGAGCGCATGGTGCTGCTCGACCACCTCACCAAGGGCCGGGTGATGCTCGGGGTGGGGCCGGGCTCGCTGCCCACCGACTCGGCGATGATCGGGCTGAACCCGACGCAGACCCGCGAGCTGCTGGAGACCAACCTCGACGTGGTGATGCGCCTGCTCACCAGCGACGAGCCGGTCACCGTCGACACCGGGACGCACACGCTCTACGACGCGCGCCTGCACCTGCGGCCCTACTCCGACCCGCACTTCGACGTCGCGGTGGCCGCGGTGGCCTCGCCGACCGGGCCCCGGCTGGCCGGGCGGCACGGGGTGGGCCTGCTGTCCATCGGGGCCACGCTCACCGCCGACGGGTTCGACGCGCTGGGCCTGCACTGGGGCGTGATGGAGGCCGAGGCCGCCGCCCACGGCACGACCGTGAACCGGGACAAGTGGCGGCTGGTCAGCCAGATGCACATCGCGGAGACCAAGGAGCAGGCCTACCGCGAGGTCGAGTACGGCATCGAGTCCTGGTTCAACTACTTCCAGAAGGTCGCGGCGTTCCCACAGATGGGTGTGCACGGCGGCGACCTCAAGGAGATGATCGACTTCATCAACGAGTCCGGCGCCGGAGTCATCGGCACCCCGGATGACGCGAGGGCCCAGGTACAGCGGGTGGTCGACCAGTCCGGCGGCTTCGGCGCGATGCTCTTGCTGGCCCACGACTGGGCCAACCCGGCGGCCACCCATCGCTCCTACGAGCTCATCGCCCAGCACGTGATGCCGGAGTTCCAGGGGCAGGCCTGGTCCACCAGGGAGGCCGCCAAGCGGGCCTCGGAGAAGCGCAGCGCCTACTCCGACGCGCAGAACCAGGCGGTCGCGCACATGAGCGAGAAGTACCAGCGCGAGGTGGCCGAGCGGGGCTGACGGTCAGGAGGGGAGGTCGCGGCCGCCGGTCAGGAGGGGAGGTCGCGGCCGGCCAGAACGGCCAGAGCCGCGTCGTGCAGTGCTCCGTTCGACGACAGACCGTTGCCGCCGTCGTAGCGCTCGGCGCCGCTCAGGTCGCTGAACCGGCCGCCGGCCTCGGTGACCACGACCTGCACGGCGGCGAGGTCCCACGGGTTCGCCTCGCCGTCCACCGCGATGTCGATCGAGCCCTCCGCGACCAGCACGTGCTGCCAGAAGTCGCCCCAGGCGCGGGTCACCCAGCACCGGGCGGACAGCTCCAGATACCGGGGCAGCGCGTCCAACTCCGCCCAGGTCGACAGCTCGGTGGTGGAGAGGCAGGCGTCCTCGAGCGCACCCACCCCGGAGACCGAGATCCGGCGCACCGAGCCGTCGGGGTTGCTGGCGTGGGCCCCGTCGCCGGCGCTCGCCCACCAGCGACGGCCCAGCGCGGGCGCGCTGACCACACCGACCACCGGCCGGCCGTCCACGGCGAGCGCGATCAGGGTGGCCCAGACCGGCATGCCCCGGGAGAAGTTCTTGGTGCCGTCGATGGGGTCGAGCAGCCAACCCCGGCCGGGCACCCCGGATCCGCCGCGTTCCTCGCCCAGCACCGCGTCCCCGGGGCGGCGCCGCTCGAGAAGCCTGCGCATGGCGTCCTCGGCGGCGGTGTCGGCGTCGGTGACGGGGGTCCGGTCGGGCTTACGATCGACCCGCAGGTCGCCGGCCTGGAAGCGGGCGGCGGTTATGCCGTCGGCGACGTCGGCCAGTTCGAGGGCGAGCGCCAGATCCTCGGCGTGATCTGTCGAACCCGGCGCGCTCGCGGCTCCCGGGTGGCTCACAGACCGGCGGCGGGGACCGGTGCCGGTCTACGGACGTCGGCGTGCGGGAAGACGAACCGCCGGAACGCCCACCAGCGGAAGGCCATGCCGAGCAGCACCCCGACGATCTGCCCGCTGACGAAGTCGGCGACGTTCTCGGTGGCCAGCGACACGATCGGCTCCCGCAGCTCGAGCACGTAGCGGGAGACGAACAGGGGCGCGGAGTAGACGATGACGCCGATCCCGCTGATCAGCAGATACAGGAACGCCTCGTGGTGGGGCTCACGTCCGCCCCGGCTGCGGAAGGACCAGGCCCGGTTCAGCAGGTAGGAGGCGACGGTGGCGACGACGACGGCGATGACCTTCGCGGTGACCGGCTTGGGCTCGAGGATCGTGCTCTTCAGCACCAGGAAGACCACGGTGTCGATCACCCAGGTGGTGCCGCCCACGACGCCGAACTTGATCAGTTCGCGGTGCTGGATCGCCATGGAGCGGTACGGTTCGGGGATCCAGCCCAACGCCGTTTCGATCATCGCCACACCGGTGAGTCTAGAAGATTGCTCCTCCGCACCGCCGACTAGGCTCTCCGGCTCGTGGACCCTCGCACCCGAACACCCGTCGTCGGCATGGTCGGGGCAGGCCAACTGGCGCGCATGACACACCAGGCCGCGATAGCCCTCGGACAGTCCCTGAGGGTGCTCGCGACCGGGCGTGACGACCCCGCCGCGATGGTGTGCCCGGACGTCGTCCTGGGTGAGCCCGACGACCCCGTCGCGCTGGCGAAGTTCGCCCAGGGGTGCGATGTGGTCACCTATGATCACGAGAACGTGCCTGGTGAGCAGCTTGCGGCACTCGCGGAGGCGGGTGTGCCGCTGCGGCCCTCGCCCGAGGCGCTGGTGCACGCCCAGGACAAGCTGGTGATGCGCGAGCGGCTCTCCGGTCTCGGCATCCCGTGCCCGCCCTTCGCGGCGGTCGAGACGCTCGCCGACGTACGCGGGTTCGCCGCCGAGCACGGCTGGCCTGTGATCCTCAAGGCACGGAGTGGCGGATACGACGGACGGGGTGTCTGGCAGCTCGGTGACGTCGACGAGGCCGCCGAGGTGCTCGACGAGATCGCCGGCGCCGCGGCCCCGCCGCCGTTGCTGGTGGAGCAGAAGGTGGCGATGCGCCGGGAGCTGGCGGCCCTGGTCGCCCGGTCCCCGTTCGGTCAGGGCGCCGCGTGGCCGGTGGTGCAGACGGTCCAGGATCACGGGATCTGCGTGCAGGTCATCGCGCCGGCTCCCGATCTGGCCCCGGAGCTCGGTGAGGAGGCCCAGCGGCTCGCGCTGCGGATCGCCGGCGAGCTCGGGGTCGTGGGATTGCTGGCCGTCGAGCTGTTCGAGGTCGGGGCCGAGTCCGGGGAGGGCACCAGCCTGCTGGTGAACGAGCTGGCGATGCGCCCGCACAACTCCGGGCACTGGACCATCGAGGGCTCGCGCACCTCCCAGTTCGAGCAGCACCTGCGCGCGGTGCTGGACTACCCGCTCGGGGACACCACCCCGACCGCCCCGGTCGTGGTGATGGCCAACGTGCTCGGCGGCGACCCGCTGCCGGAGATGGGCGTGGACGAGCGCCTGCACCACCTGTTCGCCCGCTTCCCCGACGCCAAGGTGCACCTGTACGGCAAGGCCGAGCGGCCGGGGCGCAAGATCGGACACATCACCGTGCTCGGCACGGACCTGGACAGGACCCGTGGACGGGCCGAGCTGGCGGCGCAGTGGATGTCGGTCGCGCGCTGGGCCGATCACTGGGAGGCCACACAGCACTGGAAGGCGCACTGAAATGGACCTGACCGACAACCCGGTGGTCGGCGTGATCATGGGCAGCGACTCGGACTGGCCGGTGATGTCGGCCGCCGCCGAGGCGCTGGCCGAGTTCGACGTCCCGCACGAGGTGGCCGTGGTCTCGGCCCACCGCACCCCGCGCCGCATGCTCGACTACGCCTCCGACGCGGCGGATCGCGGGCTTCAAGTGATCATCGCCGGCGCGGGTGGGGCGGCGCACCTGCCCGGCATGGTCGCCTCGGCCACGCCGCTTCCGGTGATCGGGGTCCCGGTGCCGCTGGCCAAGCTGGACGGGATGGACTCGCTGCTGTCGATCGTGCAGATGCCGGCCGGGGTCCCGGTGGCCTGCGTGTCGATCGGCGGCGCGCGCAACGCCGGCCTCCTCGCCGTCCGGATCCTGGCCGCGGCCGATCCCTCGTTGCTGGCCAAGGTGGCCGATTTCCAGGCCGACCTGGCCGCGCAGGTGGCCGCCAAGGACGCCGCGCTCCAAGCCTCCCTACTCGACTGACCCCGGCCCCCGGCCCCCGGCCGTCAGCCCACCGACGGTCGTCCTCGCACACTTCGCACGGTCGTCGCCCTCGCCAGGGAGTGTGTGAGGCCGGGCGAACGGTCGAGGGTGGGGCTCGCGACGCGAAAATCTCCGTGGCGCCTCGGTCCGTGCGCATCTACTGTGGCTGTACACAGGAGAGGAGGTGGTCCAGCGTTGAGTAGTCATTGGACTTGTGAGGTGGCTGTCCGCTAGCACCGAGAATCCTGACGGTCGATGGAAGCCGGTCCGGTGCCGGTAATCCCCGACAGTCACCCGGCCCCCGGGCTCCGAGCCATAGTCCCGCTCGGCCACTCGAAAGAGTGGAGCAGCCCGGGGGTCGTCTCATATATGCCTCAGCCTCGGCAACAAGACGTGATGAGCGTTACGGTCACCTCACCGCCGTATGTCCGGGGAGGGCGATGATGACGACTACCAGCAACAGCCAGCAGGACAGCACAGCCAGCCAGGTCACCGAGAAGCAGGCCCGTGAGGTAGCCGAGGCCGCCCGGGAGACCGACTGGAAGAAACCGAGCTTCGCCAAGGAACTCTTCCTCGGCCGATTCGATCTCGACCTGGTGCACCCGCACCCCACCGGTGACCCGGCGATGATCCAGAAGGGCGAGGAGTTCCTCAAGAGGCTCCGCGCCTTCTGCGAGACCGAGATCGACCCCTACGTCATCGAGCGTGAGGACCGGATCCCGGACAAGGTCGTGCAGGGGTTCCGCGACCTGGGGTGCTTCGGCATGAAGATCCCCACCGAGTACGGCGGTCTCGGGCTCTCCCAGGTCTACTACAACAAGGCCTGCGCGCTGGCCGGCTCGATGCACCCCACCCTGTCGACGTTGCTGTCCGCGCACCAGTCCATCGGGGTGCCGCAGCCGATCAAGATGTACGGCACCGAGGAGCAGAAGAAGAAGTGGCTGCCCCGATGCACCAAGGAGATCAGCGCATTCCTGCTCACCGAGGCCGACGTCGGCAGTGACCCGGCCCGCATGGGCGCCACCGCCACCCCCGACGGTGACGACTACATCCTCAACGGCGTCAAGCTGTGGACCACCAACGGTGTGGTCGCCGACCTGCTCGTGGTGATGGCCGTGGTGCCCAAGAGCGAGGGGCACCGGGGCGGCATCAGCGCGTTCGTCGTGGAGTCCGAGACGCCCGGTGTGGTGGTGGAGAGCCGCAACTCGTTCATGGGCCTGCGGGGCATCGAGAACGGTGTCACCCGGTTCACCGACGTCCGCCTGCCGAAGGCCAACCTGATCGGCAAGGAAGGGCAGGGCCTCAAGATCGCGCTGTCCACGCTCAACGTCGGCCGGTTGTCGGTTCCGGCGGTCTGCACCGGCACCGCCAAGTGGTGCCTGAAGATCGCCCGGGAGTGGTCGCGCGAGCGCGTGCAGTGGGGCAGGAAGGTCGGGGAGCACGAGGCCGTCAGCGGCAAGATCGCCTTCATCGCCGCCACCGCGTACGCGCTGGAGGCCGTGACCGACCTGTCCAGCGAGATGGCCGACGAGGACCGCAACGACATCCGCATCGAGGCCGCGCTGGCGAAGCTCTACGCCTCGGAGATGGCCTGGCTGTGCGCCGACGAGCTGGTCCAGGTCCGCGGTGGGCGGGGCTTCGAGACCGCCGAGTCGCAGGCCGCGCGGGGTGAGAGGGGTGTGCCCGCCGAGCAGATCCTGCGCGACATGCGGATTAACCGGATCTTCGAAGGCTCCACCGAGATCATGCACCTGCTGATCGCCCGTGAGGCGGTCGACGCGCACCTGTCGGTGGCCGGGGACATCATCGACCCGGAGGTCGAGCTCAAGGACAAGGCGAAGGCCGCCGGCTCGGCCGGGGTCTTCTACGCCAAGTGGCTGCCGAAGCTGGTCACCGGCAAGGGGCAGGTGCCGCGCGGATACTCCGAGTTCGGTCCGTTGGCCACCCACCTGCGCTTCGTCGAGCGTTCCAGCCGCAAGCTGGCCCGCAGCACGTTCTACGGGATGTCGCGCTGGCAGGGGAAGATGGAGTACAAGCAGCGCTTCCTGGGCCGGATCGTGGACATCGGCGCGGAGCTGTTCGCGATGGCCGCGGTGTGCGTGCGCGCGCAGCGTGATCCCGAGGGCGGTTCCGCCGAGGAGCTCGCGGCCGCGTTCTGCCGCCAGGCACGGGTGCGCGTCGACAACCTGTTCAGCGATCTGTGGAACAACTCCGACGACAGCGACAAGGTGCTGGCGCGCCGGGTCCTAGAGGACCGCTACACCTGGCTCGAGGAGGGTGTGCTCGACCCGTCCATCGAGGGCCCGTGGATCGCCCAGGACGCCGGGGGCAAGTCGAAGGAGAACGTGCACCGGAAGATTCCGCAGGCCTGATCACCGGCCCGCGAGGGGTGCGTCGGCATCTGGAGAGTGTTGGCGCACCCCTTCGTCGCGATCGGGGATGTCCCCGTTGCGTGATCGGGGGATTTTGCCTGACCTGAGATCCACGTTTCGGTGGATGAGCGGACTTCGAATGTCCGTTCCCCCGCCGAAACGTGGATCAGCAGGGGTTCCGGCGGCCCACCACGTCGTCCGTGCCGGGGTGCGGGGCTCGGGAGCGGCCGCCCGGATGGGGAACGGTGGCCCGACAGCTACAGGCGGGGGCCGATGCGGGCGTCCTCGGCGGCGGACGTGGTGAGCGGCCAGTAGGCCCAGTCACCACCGCGACCCAGCAGTTCACCCTCGACCAGGCGGGGCCTGTCGATGTGCACCCGGGCGAGTCTGGCGTGCAAGCGCTTGCTCTCCCGGCACGCGTCCACCCCCAACCAGAGGGCGACGCCGATCAGCAGTCCGAGGAGAACCCATTCGAGTCCCATGCATTGGGAAACGAGGACACGCGCTAACGGGTGTGTGCTGGGCGACATCCGGCCAATAGTTCACTCGGCCGGTCTAGCGGTAGCGAGGATGTAACACCCGATTCATCTTTTCGGAGCGCTGAGCGACGAGCGGTTCGCTCGAAAGGCCGAGTGGAGTTGTTCCCTCCAATGCGGGGGTGGTCGCAGACCGGCTGCCGTCCAAGATCGACCGGACAGCACGGAGTACGCGGGCCGGGGGGCGGGGCGCGGGAAACGACCGGAATCGCACGGCCGGACCCGATCCGGATCCTCGTCGAGCTCCTCCAGCACCGCCCGCGCCAGCTCGTACCAGCTCGCCGACCCGCCGCCCGTGAGGTGGTAGGTGCCGAAGGGTGCGCCCGACACCGCGAGCTCGACCAGACCACGGGCCAGGTCCGCCGACCAGGTGGGACAGCCGCGCTGGTCGTCGACCACCTCGAGGATGTCGCGTTCGCGGCTCAACGCCGCGATGGTCTTCACGAAGTTGCGCCCGCCGGCGCCGTAGAGCCAGGCGGTGCGCACGATGTAGTGGCGGTCCGCGGCGGTTCGCACGGCACGCTCACCGGCCTCCTTGGTGCGGCCGTAGACGCCCAGCGGGTCGACGGGGTCGTCGGTCTCGTACGGGCGGGTGCCGGTCCCGGGGAACACGTAGTCGGTCGACACGTGCACCAGCGTCGCGCCGACCCGGGCGCACGCCGACGCCAGCCGGGCGGGCCCGTCGGTGTTGGCGGACTCCGCGCCGACCGGGTCGGACTCCGCGCCGTCCACGTCGGTCCAGGCGGCGGCGTTCAGCACGACCAGCGGCCGCCCGCCGGCTCCGTCGGCCCACTCCCGCAGCTTGGCGGGCAGTGCCGGTGAGCAGAGGTCGAGCTCGGCACGGCCGGCGGCGGTGACGTCGTGGCCGGCCAGCACGGCCACCAGGTCGCGGCCGAGCATCCCGTTCGCCCCGGTGACCAGCCAGCGGGTGCCCTCTATGCCCGGGAGCCCGCCGCCGGTCACGGAGCGAGCACCGCGGGGGCGACGCGCGTCTTCAGAGGCTCCCACCAGCTCCGGTTGTCGCGGTACCAGGCGACCGTCTCCGCGATGCCCTCGTCGATGCCCACGGTCGGTGCGTAACCCAGCTCGGCGGCGATCTTGGCGGTACTCACGGAGTAGCGCCGGTCGTGCCCGAGACGGTCGGCCACCGGTTCGACCATCGACCAGTCGTGGCCGGTGGCGGCCAGGAGCCGCCCGGTGAGCTCGCGGTTGGACAGCTCCGTGCCGCCGCCGATGTTGTAGATCTCACCGGCCCGGCCGCGCTCGGCCACCAGCGCGATGGCCCGGCAGTGGTCCTCCACGTGCAGCCAGTCCCGCACGTTCTCACCGTCGCCGTAGAGCGGCACCCGACGGCCATCGAGCAGGTTGGTCACGAACAGCGGGATGACCTTCTCGGGGAACTGGTGGCTTCCGTAGTTGTTCGAGCACCGGGTGATGCGGACGTCCAGCCCGTGGGTGCGGTGGTAGGACCGGGCGATCAGATCGGAGCCGGCCTTCGACGCCGCGTAGGGGGAGTTCGGTTCCAGCACATGGTCCTCGGACCACGACCCCTCGGCGATGGAGCCGTACACCTCGTCGGTGGAGACGTGTACGAACGTGCCCACCCGCTGCTCCAGCGCGGCTTGCAGCAGGGTCTGGGTGCCGCCGACGTTGGTCGACACGAAGTCCGACGCGCCGGTGATCGACCGGTCGACGTGGGATTCGGCGGCGAAGTGCACGACCAGGTCCACTCCGGCCATCGAACGGCTCACGAGGTCGGCGTCCCGGATGTCGCCGTGTACGAACCGGAACCTCGGCGAGTCCTGGACCTGGGTGAGGTTGGTCAGAGTGCCCGCGTAGCTGAGAAGGTCGAGCACCGTCACATGGACATCGGAAAAGGCCGGGTACGCTCCGGCCAGTGTCCGGCGCACGTAATGCGAACCGATGAATCCGGCGCCACCGGTTACCAGGATGCGCATGCGGGACAGTCTGGCATGGCATCCTGCGAGCGGGCGTCGTCACGACTGCACCGTCATGGCCGAGGGTGCGTAGACACGGACCGGGGGGTCTGGCACACCGACTCGAGACGAGGAGACAGCGGGGATGCGGCGAGCCCTGTCCACCGCGTCGGGCAGACGAGCTGCCCTGCGTGTCCTCGTGGCCGCCGCGTCGGCGTTCGTCCTGGTGGCGACCGGTATCGGCTGGCACCTGTTCCGTGACCTCACCGGCGGCATCAGTACCACCGACGTCATCGCCGGACGGCTCGGGGGATTCGGCAAGCCACCGGGCACCGATCAGAACATCCTGCTGGTCGGCGTGGACAGCCGCACCGACGCCAAGGGCCGGCCGCTGTCGAGGAAGATCCTCGCCGAGCTGCGCAGCGGCGCCGAGGACGGAGTGCTCAACTCAGACACGATCATCGTGCTCCACATCCCGGCCGACGGCAGCCGGGCGGTCGGCATCTCCATCCCCCGCGACAGCTACGTCGACATCCCCGGCGAGGGCAAGAACAAGATCAACGCCGCCTACCCCACGGTGAAACTGGAGACGGCCGCGAAGCTGCGCGAGGAGGGCGAGGACCCCGACGCGGTCGAGGCGGAGGCGGGGACCGCCGGCCGTACCGCGCTTATCAAGACCGTCGAGAAGCTCACCGGGATCACGATTGACCACTACGCCGAGGTCAACCTTCTCGGCTTCTACAACCTGACGAACGCCATCGGCGGGGTCGACGTCTGCCTCAACTCGAAGGTCAACGAGCCGTTCTCCGGGGCCCGGTTCCCGGCCGGGCGCCAGTCGATCAGCGGGGGAGCCGCGCTGGCCTTCGTCCGTCAGCGCCACGAGCTGCCGCACGGGGACTTCGACCGGATCAAACGCCAGCAGGTCTTCCTGGCCGCCGTCGCCCACAAGATCCTCTCCGCAGGCACCCTGACCAACCCGTCCAAGCTGCAGGGCCTGGTCGACGTGGCGAAGGAGTCGGTGGTGCTGGACACCGGATGGGACGTGCTGGCCTTCGCCCGCCAGGCCTCGGACCTGGCCGGCGGCCGGATCGAGTTCATGACCATCCCGGTGAGCGGCGCCGAGACCAACTCCCACGGCGACGTGGTCCTGGTCGACCCCGACGAGGTGAAGGAGTTCGTCGCCGAGAAGACCGGTGTCGCCAACGACGCCAACAGCTCTCCGAGTGCCACCCCGGCGGCCCCCGAACCCGATGCGGTGTCCCCGGCGTCGCTGACCGTCGACGTGCGCAACGGCACCGGTCGCAACGGTCTGGCCAGCCAGGTCGCGCGGAAGTTCAGCGGGTGGGGCTACCGCGAGGGCACGGTGAAGAACAGCGCGGCGCAGACCCGGTCCTCCGTGCACTACCCGCCGGGAGAGACCGCCGCCGGGGACCAGGTCGCCCGCAAGCTGGGCGGGATCGACGCCGAGGCGGACAGCAAGGTGCCGACCGGCCAGGTCCAGGTGTACCTCGGCTCGGACTTCTCGATGTCCGACATCGCCGACAGCGACGACAGCTCCAGCTCGGAACGCACCTCGAGCAGCCGCGCGACCTCGTCATCCTCGGCGGAGCCGCCACCGCCACCGATCACCGCCGACGGCGTCCCGTGCATCGACTGAGCCCGTCCGAGCTCATCCCGTCCCTGCCTGTCCTGACCTTGCCTGTCCTGACCCTGCCTGTGAGGCCCGCATGACGCTCACCGACGACCTGCTCGGGCCGAGGCTGGCCACCGATGCGGCCGCCCCGCTGGTCACCTACTACGACGACGCGACCGGCGAGCGCATCGAGCTGTCCGGGACCACCCTGGCCAACTGGGCGGCCAAGACCGCGAACCTGCTGCGCGACGAGTGCGATCTCGAACCGGGTGGGCGGGTGGCCGTGCTGCTGCCGGCGCACTGGCAGACCTTGGCTGTGCTGCTGGGTGCCTGGTGGTGCGGGGCGGAGGTGGTCGCCGACCCGCAGGGTGCCGACGTCGTCTGCTGTGACGCCGACCGGCTCGCACTCGCCGGCGCCGCCGGTGCGGGCGTGACCGTCGCGCTGTCGCTGCACGCGTTCGGCAAGGGACTACCCGGGCTGCCGCCGGGCGTGGTCGACTACGCCACCGAGGTGCGGCTGCATGGCGACGTGTTCATGCCCGATGGCCCGGGGGATGCCGCCGCCCTGACCCTCGAGGGTGCGGACACCGCGGCGGTGCTCGCCGCCGCCCGTGCCGCCGCCCGGGCCGAGGGGCTGGCCGGCGGTTGCCGTGTGCTGACCACACGCGACTGGTCGGTGGCCGACGGTCTGATCGAGGTGCCGCTGGCGGTGCTGGCGGCCGGCGGATCGCTGGTGCAGTGCCGCAACGTCGACCCGGCCGCACTCGACCGCAGGGCCGCCTCCGAAAACGTAACCCACCGCCTCTAACCCGCCCCCGCGCCCCGCGCGCCCGGCGCCCCGCGCGCCCGGCGCCCGGCGCCCCGCGCGCCGGCTCGTCGCACACCCACTTCGTGCGCCGCACACCCACTGCAGCACGTGTGCCGGACACGAAGTGGGTGTGCGGCGCGGCCTGCGGCCGTGCGGCGGCCGTGCCTCGGCCGTGCCTCGGCCGTGCGGCGGCCGGGCCTGCCGCCGGGCCTTGGCGGCGAGCGCACTCTTGCGCCCGTTCGGTAACGGCGTTACGGTTTGGGTAACGTCGTTACGAAACGGGGAGTCGGCCATGGGCAACACCTATCTCGAAGGCAACTACGCGCCGGTGCGCGACGAGCTCACCGTCACCGAACTGCCGGTGACCGGGAGCATCCCCGGTTATCTCGACGGGCGGTTCCTGCGCAACGGCCCGAACCCCATCGCCGACGTCGACCCGGCCACCTACCACTGGTTCATGGGCGACGGGATGGTCCACGGCGTCCGGCTGCGCGATGGCCGGGCGGAGTGGTACCGCAACCGCTGGGTCCGCACGCCGGCGGTCGCCCGGGCGCTGGGCGAGCCGGACCCGTCGGCCGGCCGCCGCCCCGCCGCCCCGCTGACCTCGGTCGGACCGAACACCAACATCATCGAGCACGCCGGGCGGACGCTCGCGCTCGTCGAGGGCGGCGTGGCGAACTACGAACTCACCGACGAGCTCGACACGGTCGGCCAATGCGACTTCCAGGGGACCCTGACCGGCGGGTACACCGCTCACCCCAAGCGCGACCCGCTCACCGGCGAGTTGCACGCGGTCTCGTACTTCTTCGGCCGGGGCAACACCGTGCAGTACTCGGTGATCGGCACGGACGGCAGGGCGCGGCGCACGGTGGACGTCACCGTCACCGGCAGCCCGATGATGCACGACTTCTCCCTGACCGAGCGGCACGTGATCTTCTACGACCTGCCGGTCACCTTCGACCCGCGCCAGGCGGTGGCCGCCACGCCGATGCCGAAGCTGCTGCGGGCCCCGGCCCGGCTGGTCATGTCCAGCCTGATCGGACGGGTCAAGGTGCCCGACCCGATCACCGCGCGCCTCGACAGCGGGGTTCCCGGCAACTCCTCGCTGCCCTACGCCTGGAATCCGGACTACCCGGCGCGGATCGGGGTGATGCCGCGTGAGGGCGGGGACGCCGACGTCCGGTGGTTCGAGGTCGAGCCGTGTTACGTCTTCCACCCGATGAACGCCTACGACAGCGA
>Ga0310811_10001193_pt1 | contig 33307 bp, 27 predicted proteins | sample YCmetagenome_FD_207642 | JGI IMG/M metagenome (GOLD analysis project Ga0310811, IMG submission 207642) | Soil microbial communities from experimental microcosm in Duke University, North Carolina, United States - YC | ecosystem: Engineered > Artificial ecosystem > Soil microcosm > Unclassified ...
CGGCGAAGCCAATGTGGTCGGTGTCTCCGTGGGTGAGGATCAGCGCCCGCACGTCGTCGAGGGTCTTGCCAAGCTGCGCGAGCTCGCTGTTCAGATGCTTCCAGTAGCGAGGCAACCCAGCGTCGATGATCGTTACGCCGTCCGTACCGACGATGAGGTAGCTGTTGACGATGTCCGAACCGATGCGATGCAAACCCTTGGCTATCTGCATGTCGACGCCTCTCAGGTGGACATTTAAGGCTATGAGGGTTAGCCTTCGTAGGGCTACGATAGTTAGCCTTTGCGGCCTCCTGCAATAGAATTACCGCCGTTCACTAATATTTCGCTAACAGGGAACTGGATGCCCGCGCACGCACAGACCTCGACCGGCGCCATCGTGGCTGCCGGGCGGCGCCTGCTGGAAGAGCGCGGCATGGAGGCCCTGACCATGCGGGACGTGGCCAGCGCCGTCGGGGTGCGCGCGCCGTCCCTCTACAAGCGGGTTCGCGACCGCTCCGACCTCATTCGGCTCATCCTGGAGGACGTGGCCGACGAGCTCACCGCGACGCTCGACGCGGCGGCAAGCTCTGGCGACCCGGTCGCGGACGCGCGGGCGATGACATCGGCCTACCGCAAGTTCGCGCATGCCAACCCGGTCACGTACTCGCTCATGTTCGCCGCGCAGGCCGGCGGCCCCGGTGCGACGGGACGGTCCGTGCGCTCTTCGGCCACTTTCCTGCGCACCATCGCTGAACTCGTCGGCCAAGACCGTGCACTGCCGGCGGCGCGCATGATGGTGGCCTGGGCGCACGGTTTCATCACGATGGAACTCGCGGGCGCGTTCCGGCTGGGCGGCGACGTGGAAGAGGCCTGGGACTTCGGCCTCGAGCACATCTTGACGGCTGTCCGATATGCCTGATCCGAAGAACGGAGGCAGTACGGTGCTGGGATGGAGTTCCCTGCGTACTGGCTTCGCCGGCCTGAACTGCTGGCAGACACTGAGACGCTGACGGCCTTCGACCGGCTCCTCGACCAGGCGCAGGCACATGGCCCGGATCGCCCCATCGACTACCAGCTCAGCGCGCCGAAGTGGCAGTTCCTCTGCCATGCGGCGGAGCGGGCGAACCTTGTGCTGCACGGCTCAGGGGATCCCGGCATCGGGCAATTCGAGCCCCGCCAGCCGGCCGACTCGCTTGAGTTCAGCAACCGCCGCGCCGTCTTCGCGGCGACCGACGGGATCTGGCCGATCTACTACGCCGTCCTCGACCGCGAGCGCTACCCGATGATGCTGTGCAACGCCTGCGTCCGCGCCTGCCTGGCGACCGGCGAGGTAAGCGACCCACATTATTTCTTCTCCATCAGCGACACGGCGCTGGCGCAACGCCCGTGGCGTCCCGGTGTCGTCTACCTGCTGCCGGCGGGCAGCTTCGAGACCCAGCCGCCGCTCGCGGTCGGCGATGTCCGCGTCCAGGTGGCCCAGGCCGCCAGTCCCGTCCCGGTCACCCCGGTCGCTAAGCTCATGGTGGACCCCGGCGACTTCCCTTTCCTCGAGGAGATACGCGGTCATGATGACGAACTACTCCAAGCACGCATCGCTGCGGATCCCGCTGGGTTCCCCTGGGCCGAGGAACGCGCGGACCGACTCCGGTAGTGGCGCTTCTGGCACTATGGGCACCATGACGGATAGCCCAGAGTGGATCACCCTCGCGGCTTATGAGAACGTGGCCGGGTCCCCGATGCCTGCGGCGTGGGTGCGAGCTTGACTGCGCGAGCGCGGCATCGACTGGATGCCCTTCCAGGAAGATGAAGTCCTCATAGACCTCGCTTGAGGCCCCGATCGCGTCAGCGGTCGCTGGCGAGGCTGGTTCAGCATCCGGGTCGAAGCTGATGCGCTTCGACGGCTCGGCCTTCATCCCGAGCAGCCCACCTCAAAGATCATTGGCCCGTCCCCGCCTAAATGGTGGCACGCCGCAGCCGAACGCGCGGCTAGGCCAGCGAGGCGATCGCATCGCTAGCCCGGGACCCGTGCCCTTATCAGGGTGACGCGTCACGATGCGCTGCCCTGGCGCCTGGGTCCGCTTCCAGCGCCGCAAGGTCGCGTACGGCGTAACGGCGGTGCTCGCACTCCTCCTTCATGACCACGCCCAGGCAAAGGCCGACTGAGCGTGCTTCCTCCGGGTACCCGGGCGCGGGCAGCCGCGGGCATACCCGTTCCAGGTCGTCATCGGTGAGCCCGTCGACGATGCCGCGCACCAGCGCCACGCGGGTGCCGCGTGCCTCCAGCGCCTCTGCCAGCGACGGGCGCGCGTCGAGGTCGATGCCGAGCGCTGCGGCGTCCGCGGGCGGGAAGCCAGGCTGGGGCAGGCCGAGCGGGTGGTAGGGCGTCGGCTTGTTGAGAATCATGTAGCCGGCCCACCTGTCGGTGGCCATGACGAGATGGCGCAGCGTCTCGACGAAAGACCATTCGCCGTCGACTCGCTGGTGCAGGGCAGGTTCGGGCAGCCGCCCGGCGCGGGCGACGGTCGCGGCCCAGAGCCGCTCGATCGTGTCCCACATCGCGCGGTAGTCGTCGGCTGTCCGCATCTCTCTCAGCTGCACGCGTTCGGGGTGGCGCTTGTCGAGCTCGCCTTCCACGAATGCCGTGACGTCAACGTCGTTGACGACGAGGTTGCTGACAAGCCCGGACAAGCTGACGTCAACGAGCCACGAGTCAGTGATCTTGACCTGGCTCAGGTCACAGTCCCGGAAGTTCGCGCCGGTGAAGTCCGTGCCGGTGAAGCCGGCACCGCGAAATTCGTCGGTGCCGTCGTAGTCAATCCCCGCCATTAGGGCTGGCGGCGGAGGCGGTAGATGATGAACAGCGGTACCCCGACGAGGTCCGCAAGCTCGTCCGGGTAGCGCTGCACTGCCTCGGGGGAGGGCTGGGGCTCGCTGATCCGGTCCACGGCGAAACCCGCGTCGGCGAATGCGTTGAATACCGCGTTCAGTGGGCGGCGCCAGAAGGACTGGATGACCTCCACGTCTCCCTTGCGCCACGTGTCGGACACCAGCTCGGTGTCAAAGTACCCGCCTTGCTGACCTGGCAGTGGCGCCCCGAACGGATGGTCCGAGGAGATGATCGCCCAGCCTCCCGGTCGCAGCGCGGACGCGAACGACCGCAGTGGGACGCTCCAGTCCGCTACGTAGTGCATCGCTAGCGAGCAGGTGATGCCGTCCACCGAATTTGGCTCCAGCGGCAGGGGCGCCGCCAGGTCCGCGACGAAGAACCGGCCGCGGCGGCCGCAGCGGCGTTCGGCCTCCGTGACCATCCCGGGGCTCACGTCAAATGCGGTGACCTTGGCGCCCTGGTCGAGCAGCCATTCCGCCTGCGCGCCCGAACCGCACGCGGCGTCGACGATGACCTTGCCCGCCACGCTTCCCGGTATCAGTGCCCGGAGCGCGGGCCGCTCCAGCCATCCGTTGAATGGCCCCTCGTCGGTAGTCGCTGACCACACATCGGACAGCAGGTCGTATGCCTCACGAGTCTTGCGCGTGTGCTCGGCCTGGCCGGCCGGTCCGGGGGTTATCACTCACCGAGCATAGAACTGGCCAGAATGTCAGGCCAGCCATAAACGTGACCTTGTGTTCGGCCAGGATGCGATCCTGTTGGAATGCGACAGGTCACCGTTCTCGGCAGTTGCGGCGCGTTTCCAGAGGCCGGGCGCGCGTGCAGTGGCTTCGCGGTGGACTGGGACGGTTACCGCCTGGTGCTGGACCTCGGATACGCAACGCTTCCCCGGTTGCTTGCCCACTGGCCAGACGGTGCCGTGGACGCTGTCGCCATTACCCATGAACACCCCGATCACTGCATCGACCTGCACGGGCTGTTCCGGATGCGGTACTACGGGCCTTCCGTTGAAAGGCGGTTGCCGCTGTACTGCCCGCCAGGCGTGCTCGACCGGCTTGCGGGACTGGAACCGGACGTAGACCTGGCCGCGGTCTTTGACCTGCATCCGCTGCCTGGCAGCTACCAGGCAGGGCCGTTCGAGCTGACCGGCGTGCCACTCCCGCACTGGGTGCCCAACGCCGGCATCCGCGCGCGGGCCGACGGGACCGCCTTCGCCTACTCCGGGGACACCGGCCCCGATCCACTCCTTGAGGAACTCGGCCGCGACACCGACCTGTTCATCATCGAAGCCACCGACCGGGTCGGCGAGACTGAGCGTCCCGTGCGGAACCTCATGACCTCGGCCGAGGCCGGTCACTGGGGTCGGCGCGCAGGTGCCCGCAGGCTCATGCTCACCCACTTGTGGCCAGGCAACGACCGGGCGGCGGCGCTAGCCACTGCCTCCGCCGCTTTCGGCGGTGAAGTCCTAGCGGCTACAGAAGGTCTCGCCGTGCAACTCGGGCAGTGAGCCCGTGCGTGGAGTGGGTTCCACGCTTTGGCCCACGATCATGCGCGAGCTGCCCCACGGAACGACGTGCTTCGTCACGCGGTTCAGGCCGGCCTTGTTAGCCCGCGCCAGCCACCTGGGAAGCAGCACGCGCCAATGCTAACGAGTCCGTTCACGGATGACGGCGTAGCCACCGGGCGGCAGTTCCAAGGTGCCTGTTACCTCCAAGTCGGTGAGCAGGTCTACGCCGGAAGCGGGGACCGAAGCAGGGCCGTCGCCGTGGTTGAACGCGAACAGCCACGAGCGGCCGTCGGAAGCCTCGCGGCGCGTGACTGACACCCTAGGCGGCGAACCGACGATGCCGGCCGCGCTCGCGATCTCGCCCAGCAAGGCCGTCAGTGCGTCGTCGGACAGCAAGGTGGACAGGTACCACGCCGTTCCTGTGCCGAACGAGTGCTTCGTGACCGCGGGCAGGCCCGCCAGATCGCCCGAGTCGTAGCTGGCGAGCACCGCGGCGCCTTCCGTCCGGAGCCGCTCGGTCCACAAACGCCCCGTCCACAAACCTCCCGTCCGCAAACGCCCCGTCCCCGAAGAGCCAGCCAACCCAACCGACGACGCAGGCTGCAGCGGATGGAACTCCTCCACCCGGATCCCCAGCACGTCGCGGAGCACGCCCGGGTACCCGTCCAGCCAGATCCGGTGCTGCTCGTCCGCGATCCCGCTGCAGAACGTCACCACCAGTTGCCCGCCGCCCGCCACGTACGACCGCAGGCAAGAAGCCGCCGACGAGGACAGCAAGTACACGGCCGGCACCACGACCAGCGGGTACGCCGACAGGTCGGCGCCGGGCGCGACGACATCGCACCCGATCCCCGACCGCCACAGGGCACCGTGCAACGCACGCGCCACGTCCAGGTGACGCACATGCGGCGACGGAAGCCCCCGTGTCTGCAGCGCCCAGTGCGACGCAGCGTCTACCAGCACGGCAGCAGATGACGGAACCGAGACCGACCCGGCAACCTCGCCGAGCCGCGACAAGGTCGCACCCAGCGCGACCGTTTCCGCAAAGATCCGGCTATCCGCCCCCGCATGCGGCACCAGCGCCGGGTGATACATCTCCGCCCCTGCGCGCGACGCCCGCCACTGGAAGAACAGCGCGCTGTCCGACCCCCGCGCCACGTACCCGAGGCTGTCGGCGAGCATCCGCCCAGGCGACCGATGCGAAAGCACCCCATCAGCGATGACCGTGCTAGGCGCCTGCTCCATCAACAGCCAAGGCCGCCCAAGACCCACGCCGCGCGCCCAGTCCGACACGAACGCGATGTCTGCCGCACCGGCCAGCGGCGAGACAGAAGACAGGTAGTGGTCCACCGAAACGGCGTCCACCTCCTGCCCCCACGACCACGGGTCCATCACCAGGTTCTCCGGCCCCATGAAGTTGGTGGTGACCGGAACATCAGGAGTGTGCGAGCGCAGCACGTCCCGCTGTTCGACATAGCGGGCGAGCAGCTCATCCGACCAGAACCGCCGGAAGTCCAGCGACTGCCCCGGGTTCGGCAGGTACTGCGTCGCACGCGGGGGCAGCACCTGGTCCCAGGAGGAGTAATGCTGGCTCCAGAACGCGGTGCCCCACGCTTCGTTCAGCGAATCAAGCGACCTGTACCGCGCCCGCAGCCACGCACGAAAAGCCGACGCCGCATGGTCGCACCAGCACATGGTCCCGTACTCGTTATGCACGTGCCACATCGCGAGCGCCGGATGCGAACCGTACCGTTTCCCCAGTTCAGCAGCGATCCGCAGCGACGCCTCCCGGTACGCGGGCGCGGCGGCGCAGTAGGTGTCCCGGCTGCCGTGCCACAGGCGCGACCCGTCAGGGCGTACCGGCATCGCATCGGGGTGAGCGAGGGTGAACCACGGCGGTGGCGACGCGGTCGGCGTCGCCAGCACCACCCGTACCCCATTCGCGTGCAGCCGGTCGAGCGTCGCGTCGAGCCAGTCGAACGAGAACGAACCCTCCGACGGCTCGAGCAGCGCCCAGGAAAACACCCCAACGGTGGCGGTGTTCACCTGGGCCGCGCGCATCAGCGCATCGTCGGACGCCCAGGTCGCGGCGTCCCACTGCTCGGGGTTGTAATCCCCGCCGAACAAGATCACAGCTCGAACCAGTCAAGACGCACCGGCCCGTACAGCGCCAGGTACACCGTCCCGGCCGACGCGGGCACGGCCACCGCGGCGGCGACCGATGCGAACGCGTACATGTCGCCCGTGCACGGCACGGGAACGCTGGTCAGCGGCTCCCCGCCATCACCTGGCGGCGTCAGCCACACCTCGATCCGCCCGCCAGCCGGCGCTGCGCACGCGACGCGGAAGGCCGGCGCCGCGAGCCGCGCCGGATGAAGGTTGTCGTACCGCGCCCAGGCGGTCCGCGAAAGGTCCGCAGGGGTAATCGCGTCGCCTGCAGAACGGCCGGTGTCGGTGAGGGTCACGTTCCCGTAGTCGTCAAAGTCCGCGCCGGCCACCCGGGCGGGCCGTTGCGAAGAGAACTCAGCAGGCAACGCCAAAGACGCGGTTTGCCGGATGTCCTCGCTGGACGCCCCGGCCAGGATCTCGACCGGGCCAGGCAGCGCCATCCGTCCGGCCGCGACATCCCACAGCTCCAGCCGGTGCGCCGGTACCGCGATCGTCACGGCCGCCGTCTCACCGGGCTCAAGCGCAACCCGGGTGAACCCGATCAGCCGCCGCCGCGGCTGGTCCGCCCCGGGATACGACGCGTACAGCTGCACGACCTCGCTCCCGGCCCGGTCGCCGGCGTTCGTGACGTTGAGCAGCGCGGTGACCGAGGTGACCGACGCCTCGACGGAAGGGGCGTCAGCGCCAGCGGCGAAAGCCCCGACCTGCAGCGGCCCGTAGGAGAACGTCGTGTACGTGAGCCCGTGCCCGAACGGGAACCGTGCTGGCGTCGTCGCGTACTGGTACGTCCACCCGGCCTTGATGATGTCGTAGTCGAGCGCCTCCGGCAGGTCCGCATCAGAAGCCGGCCACGCCTGCGGCAGCCGCCCCTCGAACGCATGCTCCCCGGTGAGCAGCGCGGCGAGCGCGCGCCCGGTCTCCTGCCCCGCGTGCGACGTCCAGACGATCGCGGGCGCGTCCGGCGTGATGTACGGGTAGCTGGACATGATCACGAGCACGGTGCGCGGGTTGGCCGCCGTGACCTCGCGCACCAGCCGCGCCGAGGCAGCCGGCAGCGAGAGCGTCCGCCGGTCGTGCGCTTCGCGCCCGCCGATCATCGGGTCGTTCCCGACCACGACGACGGCGACGTCCGCCGCGCGGGCCGCGGCGACCGCGTCGGCGATCCCGTCGGTAAGGGGCTCCCAGCGTGTCCGGAACGTCTGCTGCGTTGCCGTCGACTGCAGGAACGCGGCCCCGCCCGGGACAAGCGTCAGCCGGAACGTCTCGTTCACGATCCAGCCGTCGGGCTTGTCCGCGGTGACGGCGAGCTCGCCGTCGCGGGTCACCGTGAGGTACTTCCCGCTCTTGGCGGACCGCAAGGTGACGATGTCGTCGTCCCAGCGGAAGACATGGAAGTCCCCGAGGTCGGTGCGCACGCGGTCGGCGCCCTCGTGGGTGACAACGGACCCGAAGGCCTCGCCGAGCCCGTCCGCAACGGTCACCCCGTACGGCAGCGCCGGGCTGTACCAGTCCTCGTAGAGGGTCGCGGCGAGCGGCCCGACGACTGCGACGTTGCCCCGTGCTTCGCTGCCCTGTGTTTTGCGGGCAAGGGGCAGCAGCCCGCCCTCGTTCCGCAGCAGCACCGCCGACCGCCGCGCCGCGACCAGCGCCAGCTCCCGGTGCTCGGCCGAGTTCAGCACCCCAGCGGAAGCGAACGGCCCGCCGTCCGGGGCGAACTCCCCGAGCCGCAGCCGGATCAGCAGCTTGCGCCGCACCGCCCGGTCCACGTCTTCCATGCTGATCAGCCCGCGCTTGACCGCCTCGGTAACGTGCCCGGCGGTGAAGTCCCCGCCATCGCCCTCCTTGTCGGTGAAGCTGTCCATGCCCGCAAGCAGCGCGGCGGCGTGCGCCTCCGGGTAGTCGTCGAAGTAGTGCTCGGTCCGCACCAGGTTCGACGGCGCCCACGCGTCGCTGCACACCAGCAGCTCTTGCGCGGTCCACTCCCTGATCAGCCGCAGCAGCGGGCTGACGTGCGCGGGCCGCCCGTTGACGAGGTTGTACGACGGCATGACCCCGGTCGCCGCATCGGCCGCGAGCGCCGCGCGGAACGGCACCAGGTCGTACTCGTGCAGCACCCGCGGCCGCAGCGACGACGAAGTCAGGTCGCGGAAGTCCTCGTTGTTGTACGCCAGGAAGTGCTTGAGCGTGGGCGCCGTCAGCAGGTACCCGTCGTCGCGCTCGCCAGAAAGCCCGTGGCTGAACGCGGTCCCCAGCAGCGCGGAAAGCAGCGGGTCTTCGGAGTAGCCTTCCTCGTTGCGCCCCCAGCGGGGGTCGCGCAGCAGGTTCACCACCGGTGCCCACACGTTGAGGCCGATCTGCGGGTGAGCGTCGTGCAGCGCGCGGTTCTCCCGGCCGGTGGCGCGGCCGACCGTGCGGGCGAGCTCCGGGTCCCAGGCGGCGGCGAGCCCCACCGGCTGCGGAAACACAGTCGCCGGCAGCACCTTCCCGGTGCCCGCGTGGTCCCGCCAAGACGCGCCGTGCACGCCCTCCATCCCGGTGTTGAACACCGCCAGCCCCAGGCGCGGGACTTCGGGCGAGCGCTGGTGCAGCATCGCGATCTTCTCTTCGGCGGTGAGCCGTTCTAGGAGGTCGTCGGCCCGCTCGTTGAACGAGAGCGCCGGATCGCGGTAGCGAATCGCTTCGATTGTCGTCTCCCCAATCGCTTCACGTGGCGGCAGAAACATAACAGCAGATCACAGAGTCCACCATCGCGAGTGCCGCAAACTAAGTGTTTCCGGACTATTGCGCTCAAGTCAATGCCGGTCTACATTCCTCCTAATTCTGCGAAGCGCTTCGACAGTCAGCCAGGCCACCCCAAGGACGAAGGTGTACCGACGATGACTTCACCCATGAGTAGACGCGGGTTCCTCACCGCCTCAGCCGGCACTGTCGGCGCGGTCGCCGCAGCGCCGCTGCTCGCCGCCTGCGGGCACGCCGGCGGCGATACCGCCGGGGCGACGAGCGCCAAGAAGCTGACCCAGATCCTCCCGGACTACGTCCCCGCGAACTCCGTCAAGGCGGACATCCCCAGCCTCAACGGTTCCGACCCTGGCTTCATCAGCTACCCCGCGAACCCGGTGCACACCGTCACCGAGGTTCCCGGCGCGGGTGGCACCTTCTCCACGATCACGCCGCTGTGGGGGTCCATCCCGCCGGCGGGCAACCAGTACTACCAGGCGGTCAACCAGGCGCTGGGCGCCAGCGTGCAGATCAACCCGTCCAACGGCAACACCTACGCGCAGACCCTGCCGACCCTGTTCGCCGGCAGCAAGCTGCCCGACTGGCTGCAGGTCCCCGGGTGGAACGAGGTCAGCGTCGCGAACTTCGGCAACGAAGTCCAGGCGAACTTCACCGACCTGACCCCGTACCTGTCCGGAAGCAACGTCAAGAAGTACCCGAACCTCGCCGCGCTGCCCTCCGGCGCCTGGCAGGCCGGGGTCTGGAACAACAAGCTCTACGGCATCCCGGTGTACCCCGGCACCAACATCTTCGCCGAGCAGTTCTTCTACCGGGCGGACATCCTGCAGAAGCTCGGCCTCGGCACGCCGGAGATCAAGTCCGCGCAGGACCTGTTCGACCTCGGCAAGGAGGTCAACGACCCCAAGCACGGCCGGTGGGCGTTCGACGACCTGTGGCAGGCGCTGTACCAGCCGTTCGCTTTCCTGGGCGGACCGCCGCTCATGTGGAGCACCGACGACAAGGGGGACCTGCAAGCCAACTGGGAGATGCCCGAGATCATCGAGGCGATGAACTGGCAGGCAAGCACGGTCAAGGCCGGCCTGGTCCACCCGGACGCGCTCGCACTGCAGACCTCCAACGCCAAGCAGCGGTTCTGGAGCGGCGCGGTCGTCATCGAGGGCGACGGCGGCGGTGCCTGGGTGGGCAGCGACGCCGTGTCCGGGCTCGCGGCGAACAAGGGCTACAACCGGCAGTCGTTCGCGCCGTTCACCGCGAGCGGTACCGGCACCCCGGTGTACTACCTGAACAACAGCTGCAACATGTTCAGCTACCTGAACAAGAGCCTGTCGAAGAGCCAGGTTGAGGAGGCCCTGCGGATCGCCAACTACCTCGCCGCGCCGTTCGGCTCCTACGAGTACACCCTGATCAACTACGGCGTTAAGGGCACCGACTGGAGCACGTCGGCCAACGGCCCGCTGCTCACCGCCACCGGGCAGAAGAACGTCACCAACACCTACTCGTTCCTCTCCACGCCGCTCAACGTGCAGAACGTCCAGCAGGGCTACACCCAGGTGGTCAAGGACGACTGCGCCTGGCAGCAGGCGGCGGGCAAGTACGCCAAGAAGCCGCTGTTCTGGAACATGAACGTCTCAGTTCCCGCGAGCCTCGCCACCGCGTGGAACGCCGCGACGTTCACCAACACCACCGGCAACATCATTCAGGAGGTCGTCCGCGGCAAGAACACCATCGGCGACTACCAGGCCGCCGTGAAGTCCTGGCAGAAGAACGGCGGCGACAAGCTGCGGACCTACTTCGACGGCATCCGGTCCAAGTACGGCACTGCCTGATGGCTACCGAGGCATCGCCGCGCTCCCGCGTTTCGCCTGCTCCCCGCGAGCGGGCGGCGCGGCGAGCGCGGCCCCGGCGCACTGAAGGCAGCGGGCGTACCGGGCCGTCCTGGCGCGTGCGGCTGCGCCGGGACAAGACGCTGATCCTGATGACGCTGCCTGCCCTGGTCCTGCTCGTGGTTTTCGGCTACGCGCCGATGGCAGGCCTGGTGATGGCGTTCCAGCAGTACAACGTCTACAACGGGATGCTCTACAGCCCCTGGGTCGGACTCGCGAACTTCTCCGAACTGCTCAGCGACCCCGCGTTCTGGCACTCCTTCTGGAACACGCTGCTGCTGTTCTCCGTGCAGATGCTGCTGTTCTTCCCGGTGCCGATCGCGCTGGCGATCCTCCTCGACGGCCTGCTCAGCACCAGGATCAAGGCGCTCGTGCAGAGCGTGACCGCGCTGCCGCACTTCTTCTCCTGGGTGCTGGTCATCACCATCTTCCAGAAGATGATCGGCGGGGCCGGGCTGCTGCCGCAGTTCCTGCGCCAGCACGGGGTGGCCAACCCCGTCGACCTGATGGCGAACCCGAGCACGTTCAAGTTCCTCGTCTCCGCACAGCTCATCTGGAAGGAGGCGGGCTGGAACACGATCGTGTTCCTCGCGGCGCTCGCCGCGATCAGCCCCTCCCTGTACGAGGCGGCCGCCGTGGACGGGGCCAGCTGGCGGCAGCGCACCTGGCACATCACGCTGCCCGGCCTGAAGGGCATCACCGTGCTGCTGCTCATCCTCAACCTGGGGTACGCGCTGACCTTCGGGTTCGAGCAGATGCTGATCCAGCGGGGCGCGGTCGGCCCCAACAGTGCCGAGGTGCTGACGACGTTCTCGTACATCTACGGGATCGTCAACGGGAACTACAGCTACGGCGCGGCGGCGGGACTCTTCCTCGGCCTCACCTCGCTGATCTTGATCCTTGCCGCCAACCGGGTGGCGCACGCCTTCGGAGAGGACGGGCTGTACCGCCGATGACCACCACCCTCACGCGCCCCAGACTCAAGCGCACTGTCCGCTCGGCGTTCGGCACCGCACCGCGCCCGGCCTGGCAAGAGCGGCCCAAACCCGCCACGCAGACGGCCAAGGGCGCCGGCATCATGGTGATCCTCGCCGTGGTCCTCGTGCCGCTTTACGCGATAGCGCTGACCAGCGTCTCCACTCAGGCCTCGATCAACATCGCCGGCGGGCTCGTGCTGTGGCCGCACGGCATCACCTTCACCGCCTACAGCCTGATCATCAGCGGCGGCGTGGTTGGCCGCGCGCTGCTCGTCAGCCTCATCATCACCGTCGTCGGTACCGCGTTCTCCATGCTGATCACCATCCTGGCGGCCTACGGGCTGTCCCGGGCGGGATCGTTCGGGCATCGCCCGATCCTGCTCACGATGATGTTCACGATGTTCTTCAACGGCGGCGTGATTCCGCTGTTCCTAGTCGTCTCCGCCCTCGGCGGATACGACCAGTACTGGGCGCTGATCCTGCCCAGCGCGGTGAGCGTGTTCAACATCCTGGTGATGCGGTCCTTCTTCAGCAACATCGCCATGGAGCTGATAGAGAGCGCCCGCATCGACGGGGCCAGCGAGTGGATGATCCTCTGGCGGATCGTGCTCCCCGCGTCCAAGGCCGTTACCGCGGTCATCGCGCTGTTCTACGCGGTCGGCTACTGGAATTCCTGGTTCAACATCATGCTGTTCATGCCGGCCGACAGCAGCAAGTGGCCGCTGCAGATGGTCATGTACAACTACGTCACCGAGGGCATGTCGATGGCGGGCAGCGGCATCACCAATATCGGCTCGAACCTCGGCCAACAGCAGATCGCCCCGCTGTCCCTCCAGATGGCCGTCGTGGTGCTGACGGTGGTCCCGATCCTGATCGCGTACCCGTTCGTGCAGAAGCACTTCACGAAGGGCGTGCTCCTTGGCGCGGTCAAGGGCTAACCGCAGATGACGAGAGGGACCCTGCTCACCGACACCGTGCCCGCGGACTGCTGGGAAGACGCTTTCCCGGTGGGCAACGGCAATCACGGCGCGCTGGTGCACGGAACGCCGGGAACCGAGCGCGTCATCGTCACGCATCACCGGCTCGCGTGGCCGGACGCGCCGGCTGCGCCGGGCGGCCCGCCCGACCTCGCCGGGCGGCTCGACCGCGCCCGCGACCTGCTGCTGTCCGGCGACTCGAAGCGCGCGCTCGCGGTATTCGGCGGCGACTGGCCGCGCTACCACCCGCGCCCGTTCCACCCGGCGTTCGCGGTCAAGCTGACCGAGGACATACAGAACGGCCGGTCGCTTCGCGCGTACCGCCGCACGCTGAGCTACCGCACCGGGGTCGCGGTCACCCGCTGGCCGGGCAGGCGGCACACCTGCTTCGCCTCCCGCGTCCGCGACCTCGTCGTGCAGCACGTGCGCGGCACTGATCCCGTGCACAGTGCTCCCTTCGCCATCGCCGTTACGGTCGACCCCCAGCTGCCCGGCGCCCCTGACGGGCTGCGGGTCACCCGGGAACTGCACAAGCTCGGTGACGATGACGCGGTGATCATCACCATCGTCGAATACCCCGGCCGCGGGAACGGCGGCTACGCAGGCGCGGTCCGCGTTACGGTCCCCGCGGCGGCCGTCGTTCCCGACTGGCACGGGGTCCGGGTCTCCGGCTGCCGGGAGCTGACCCTGCTTACCCGGGTCGAACCCTTCCGCGACGCCGCCGGTAAAGCGGCGGCGCGCGACAACGCCCTGGAAGCGGTCACCGCCGCGCCAGGATTCGAGCCTCGGCTGCTGCTGGCCGAGCACGCGCGGGCCCACGCCGCCGCATTCGGCGAGGTCGCCCTGGACCTGAACGTGCCCGCGCATGAGCGCCGCCTGCCCGTTGCCTGTCTCCTCGACCGGCAGGCGGCGCAACCAGACACGCCGCTGCCCGCGCTGCTTGAGAAGCTGTTCGACTCCGGGCGCTACCTGCTGCTGTCCGCGAGCGGCGCGCTGCCGCCCCGGCTGACCGGGCTCTGGCCGGGCGACTGGGATTCGGCCTGGTCCGGAGCGATCACCACCGACGCGAACCTAGGGCTGCAACTCGCCGGCGCCGTCACCACCGATGTCCCGCAGGCCGTCGACGCGGTGGCGAACCTGGTCGCCGGGCAACTGGAGGACTGGCGGGTCAACGCACGGCGGCTGTTCGGGACCCGGGGGATCGTCGCCCCGGCGCACACCGACGGGATCAGCGGGCTCACCACGCACTTCGAGCCGCGCTGGCCGCTGCACACCTGGACGGCGGCGGCGGACTGGCTGCTGGTCCCCGTGCTCGACGAGGCGCTGGCGCGGGCCGAGCCGGGGTACGCGGCGGCGCGGGCCGGGGAGGCGCTACGGGAGCTGGCCGCTTTCTATGCGGACTTCCTGGTGCGGGAAGACGGAGACGGGCACGTGGTCTTCGCCCCGTCGTACTCCCCGGAGAACGCCCCGGCCGGCTGGGCGCCGGTGGCGGTCAACGCGACGATGGACATCGCGGCCGCCCGGCACGCGCTGCGCGCCGCGGCGCGGATGCCGGGGGCAGCGCACGCGGCCGTTCTGAAATGGAATGAGCTCGCGGACCGGCTGCCGCCGTACCGGCTCAGCCCTGACGGCGCGCTCGCGGAGTGGGCATGGCCGCCCGAAGGCAGCGGCGAGCCGCCGCTGCCCGGCGATGACGAGCACCGGCACGTCAGCCACCTGTACCCGGTGTGGCCGCTGCACGAGATCACGGTGGCCGGCACCCCCGCGCTCGCGGCGGCCGCGCTGCAGGCGCTGCGGCGGCGCGGCGCGCAGGACGACTCCGCGCACGGCTACCTGCACAAGGCCCTTGCCGCCGCGCGGCTGCGGGACGCCGGCCTCGCCGGGCGGCTGCTGGCCGCGCTGACCGGGCAGGCGTTCTTCTTCCGGTCGCTGATGAGCAGCCACTACCCGAAGCGGACCGTCTACAACGCCGACGCCGCCTGTGCGCTGCCCGGGTTGCTCGCGGAAATGCTGGTGGATTCGGCTGCCGGCTTGGATGAGACTTGTCCCAGCCGGATCGACCTGCGCTGTATTGACCTGCTCCCTGCCGTGCCCGCGTTCCTGCCGTCTGGCCAGTTGCGCGGTGCCCGGACGCTCGCCGGGGTGCGGGTGGTTTCGCTGCGGTGGGACGCCGCCACCGGGGAGGCCGAGGCGGTGCTGGAGTCCGCGCGCGGATGCGCGGTTGAGATCAGCTGCTGGGGGTCGGCCGCGCGCCGGCGGGTGACGCTGCCCGCCGGGACGCCGGTTCGGCTGAGGTGGGGAAGCAACAAGGAGGTGGGGGATGGCGACACTCGCTGACGTGGCCCGGCAGGCCGGCGTTGCGATGAGCACGGTCTCGTACGTGCTCAGCGGCAAGCGGTCGGTGTCCGACGATACGAAGGAGCGGGTGCACCGGGCCATCGTGGAGCTCGGCTACCACCCGCACGCCGGCGCGCGGGCGCTGGCGAGCAGCCGGTCGAACGTGCTCGCGCTTATCGTGCCGCTGCGCAGCGACACGTACGTGCCGGTCATGATGGAGATCGCGATCGGCGTGGTGACGCAGGCCCGCGGCTACGGCTACGACGTGCTGCTGCTGACCAACGACGAAGGCCCGGACGGCATCCGCCGGGTCGCCTCAAGCGCCCGCGCCGACGCCGTCATCCTCACCGACATCGGCATGGAAGACGAGCGCATCGCGACGCTCGCGGAAACCGGGGTCGACGCGGTCCTGATCGGGATCCCCGCCGACCCGGCCGGGCTCGACTGCGTCGACCTCGACTTCGCCGCGGCCGGGCGGCTGTGCGTCGAGCACCTCGCCCAGCTTGGGCACCGCACGGTGGCGTTCATCGGCGAGGCCGACGGGGTCTACCAGCGGCAGCTCGGCTTCGCCGAGCGCACTTTGCGGGGAGTGATCCGCGGCGCGGCGGACCTGGGCGTCGACCTGATGCACCGGCCGTGCGACGGCACGTTCGAAGCCGCCGCCGGCACCCTCGCGCGGATCCTCGAGGAACGGCCGGGCACCACCGGGCTCATCGTGCAGAACGAGGCCATCATCCAGCCGCTGATCTCCCTGCTGCGCACCGGCGGGCGCGCCGTCCCGGAAGACATGTCGATCGTCGCGCTGTGCCCGGACCACGTCGCCGAGCAGACCGCCCCCCGGCTGACGTCGGTGACGATCCCCGCCGCCGAGCTCGGCACCCGGGCGGTCGACCTGCTGATGCGCCGGATGGACAACGGCATCGCCAGCGAGGTGCAGCTCATCCCGCCAGCCCTGACGGTCCGGGGGAGCACCGGGCCGCGCCGCAGCTTATTTCCTGATTAGCCGACTAGTAACTAGAAGGGCGACTTAGTGAGCACCGTCAGCGAGATCGGTCCCGGCATGCCCGGCTTCGAGTGGTTCTCCGGCCAGGAGACCCTGCGCGTCGAGCCGTGGGGACCGGACGCGATCCGCGTCCGGGGCCGTGTCGGCCCGGTCCTCGACGAACTTCCCGGGGCACTGCTTGAGGGCGCGCCGGCGCCGTGCGAGGCCAAGGTAGAGGTCACCGGACCAACCGCGCGGATCGTCAACGGCCGGGTCACAGTCGAGCTGACTACCGAGGGAGAAGACCACGGGCAAGGGATGCTGCGGTTCACCGACACCGCCACCGGTGAGGAACTGCTCGCAGAGCAGCCGATTCACTTCTGGTGGCCAGGCCCGCGGCTGTTCACCCCGGTGGGCAACGGCTATCACCGGCTTGAGCAGATGTTCCGCGCCTACGACGGGGAGCGGCTGTACGGGCTGGGCCAGCACGGGCACGGGCTGCTCGACCAGAAGGGCGCCGTCCTCGACCTGGCGCAGCGCAACGGCGAGGTCACCATCCCGTTCATGCTGTCGAACCGGGGCTACGGCCTGCTGTGGAACAACCCCGCCATCGGCCGCGTCGAGCTGGCCGCGAACGGCACCCGCTGGGTGGCCGACAGCGCCAGGCAGATTGACTACTGGGTCACCGCCGGCACCCCCGCCGAGATCCTGAGCCGGTACGCGGACGCCACCGGGCACGTGCCCATGCTGCCCGACTGGGCCAGCGGCTTCTGGCAGTCCAAGCTGCGCTACCGCAACCAGGACGAGCTGATGGAGGTCGCCCGCGAGTTCAGCCGGCGCGGCCTGCCGTTGTCGGTCATCGTGTCCGACTACTTCCACTGGACGCACCTGGGCGACTGGAAGTTCGACCCGGCTGAGTTCCCTGACCCGGCGGCGATGACGGCTGAACTGCGCGCGATGGGCGTCAAGCTGATGGTGTCGGCCTGGCCGTCGGTGTCCCCGGCCAGCGAGAACTTCCCGGTGATGCGGGACCAGGGGCTGCTGATCGGCACCGAGTACGGGCCGCTGGCCCAGGCGACCTGGCCGGACAAGGGCATCCCCGCGCCGGTGGACGTCGCGTTCTACGACGCGACCAACCCCCGGGCGCGGGAGTTCGTGTGGGGCAAGGTGCGGGACAACTACCTGCGCCCGTACGGGATCGACGTCTGGTGGCTGGACGCGTGCGAGCCTGAGCTGCGCCCTGGCTTCCAGGGGAACCTGCGCTACCACGCCGGCCCGGGGCTTGAGGTCGGGAACATGTACCCGAGGGAGAACGCGCGGGCGTTCTTCGAAGGGATGGCCGCGGAAGGAGAGCCGGTCACGGTCGCCTTCTGCCGTTCCGCCTGGGCGGGCAGCCAGCGGTACGCGGCGGCGCTGTGGTCGGGGGACATCCCGGCCACGTTCGCCAGCCTGCGCGCGCAGATCCGCGCCGGGCTGAACGTGGCGATCAGCGGCATCCCGTGGTGGACCACCGACATCGGCGGTTTCCACGGCGGCGACCCGGCAGACCCCGAGTACCAGGAGCTGATGGTCCGCTGGTTCCAGTACAGCGCGTTCTGCCCGCTGTTCCGGCTGCACGGCAACCGGGAGCCTGTGATGCCGTTCGGCCTTGACCAGACCGGCGGGCCGAACGAGCCGTGGTCCTACGGGGAGGAGGCCTACGAGCACATCAAGGCGACGCTGTTCCTGCGGGAGCGGCTGCGCCCGTACATCATGAGGCTCATGCGTACTGCGCACGAGGACGGTACCCCGCCGATGCGCCCGCTGTTCGTCGACTTCCCGCTGGACGAGTCGGCGTGGGTGGTGTCGAACGCCTACATGTTCGGGCCTGAGCTGCTCGTTGCGCCGGTGGCGTCCTACGGCGCCCGGTCGCGGCTGGTGTACCTGCCGGCGGGCAGCATATGGACGAACGCGTGGACCGGGTCAATGCATGACGGGGGAACGACGATCAAGGTCGACGCCCCGCTGGGGCAGATCCCGGTGTTCCTGCGGGACGGCGCGTCGCTGCCCATCGCTGGCTAGCCCACCTGTAGGAACCGGAAGCCGACATCGCCGTCCCAGGACGGGTGCGCCGGGCCCGCGCTGGGCAGCGCGGCCCCGGCGCGCCGGATCCGCTCCGCGCAGATGTCTGCGATCGTCGTGAAGCCCTGCTTGTAGGCGGCCGAACGCGGGTGGCACCGCTCTGGCAGCTGTACCGCGATGAAAGCGCGGCTGCCGCCGTCCGCCGCGTTCATTTCCAGCACCGCCTGAGCCATCGTCCCGGTCCCGGCGAAGAAGTCGAGCACGACCGAGGACGGGCCCGTCGCATGCTGCAGCACCCGCTTCATCAGCTTCACCGGCTTCGGGTTGTTGAAGACCTTGCCGTCGATCAGCGCGGCCAGGTCCCTGGTGCCCTCGTCGGTGTGCCCGGCGTACTCGTGGCTCCAGAAGTCCGTCGGCGTCAGCCCCCGGACCTCCGACAGGAACATCTTGACCGACGGCACCGGGCTGCGCCCGTCGGTGCCCCAGTAAAGAAGGCCGTCTTCCGCCAGCCGCTCGTACTCGGCCTGCGCGCGCCGCCAGGCGTGCGTCGTCGGCCACGTGACCCACCCCGTGTTGGGGTTCGTGATCGGGTAGCAGAGATTCGGCCGCTGCGCGGGCGGCAGCGGGTTAAGGAAGGACGCTGGCTTCCACGGTCCACGCGGGTCGTTGTCCGGGTTCGCGTACCGGGCGTCGGCCGCCGCCGTCCGGGGCAGCAGGTTAACCGTGAACGCGGCGCTCTTGGCGAAGACCACGATGTGCTCCACGACCGTGGTGAAGTCCCTGGTGTTGTTGCTGCGGGTGTACCGCTTCTGCCAGACGATGTCGGCGCGGAAGTTGGCTTCGCCCATCACCTCGCAGAGCAGCTGGATGAGGTGGGCGTGCTCGGTCAAGCCGATGCTGACGAAGATCGCCCCGTCCGCGGTGAGCAGTTCCCTGGCCAGCTTCAGCCGCGGGTACATCATGCTGAGCCAGTCGGCGTGGCGGCGGCCGAAGTCGTCGTTGTAGACGTACTCGTGTCCCGTGTTGTACGGGGGGTCGATGTAGATCAGCTTGACCTGGCCGGCGAAGGACGCCTGCAGCAGCTTGAGCGCGTCGAGGTTGTCACCCTCGATAAAGAGGTTCCGCGTGGCGTCGAAGCCTACCGATGCGGGGCGGTCCGGCTGGAGCGTCTTGGTACTGGGGGCGTGCGCTGCGTCGGCAGCGGCCTGCTTCCCTGGCCAGTGGAGCTGGACCAACTTCTCCATCGGCACAGGTTAGCGACCTGGCCCCTTGCGTAGCAGTAGGCCACGCCCGGCAGTAACGACACACAGCCGCAAATATAAATAATCCTGTATTCACCCGGAACTATCGCAAAGCCACGCATTCTCCGTCATGATATGGCGCTAGAACCACACCAAAACCAGACATGTACCAACCTGTCCGGTCAGGCGGCTCTTTGTCACGCAAGGGAGTATGGAATGCGTCTACGCCATGTGATGGCGGCCCTCACGCCTGTCGGTGCTGCCTCGGCGCTTGCGGTCTTGCCACTCGGTACCTCGGTCGCGCCCAGCGCCGCCGCGGTGGCAGGCCACATGACGCCGGCAGTCGCCGCGCCACATGCCTACGCATACGTCGGCAAGGCCGGCTCGGCGCCGGCCGGCTCCGGCTTCCTGTTCAGCTGCCAGGAGCCCGGGGCCGCGCTGAACTGCTATACCCCGCAAGAACTCGCCACCGCCTATAACATCCCCGCCAGCCTGACTGGTGCCGGCCAGACGATCGTCATCGTGGACGCGTTCGGCGACCCGACGATCGCACAGGACGTCGCGGCCGAGGACAGCGTCTTCGGGCTGCCCGCCGCGAACCTCAACGTCATCTACCCGGACGGCCAGCCGGCTTTCGACCCGACCAACGCCGACGAGGTGAACTGGACCGGCGAGATCGCGCTTGACGTCGAATCCGCGCACGCCATCGCGCCAGCCGCCAAGATCGACCTGGTCATCGCCAAGAGCGACGCCGACGCCGACATCACGAGCGCGATCCGGTACTCCGTGACGCACCACCTCGGCAATGTCCTGTCGCAGAGCTTCGGCGAGGCCGAGTCCTGCGAGGCTAAGTCGATCGTGAACCAGGACCACGCTATGTACCTGGCCGCTGCGGCCCTGCGCATGACGGTGTTCGCTTCCTCCGGTGACGACGGCGCGGCCCAGCCGAACTGCGACAACACCAGCTACCTCCAGTCCGCCGGCATCCCCGCCTCCGACCCGCTGGTGACCGGCGTCGGCGCGACGAGCCTCACCGCGGCGCAGCCGGCCGGCACCTACGAGTCTGAGACGGCGTGGAACGACGAGTACGGGTCGAGCGGCGGCGGCTACAGCACGCTGTTCAAGCGCCCGGCCTTCCAGAACGGCATCGCGGCGTCGGCTTACCGGGGCGTCCCTGACGTCGCCTACAGCGGCGACGTCAACAACGGCCTGCTCGTCGCCTGGTCCGGCGGCGACCCGACCCAAGTCGGCACCTTCTACCTGTTCGGCGGCACCAGCGCCGGCTCACCGCAGTGGGCTGCGATCACCGCGCTCGCCGACCAGAAGGACGGCCACCCGGTCGGCTACCTCAACGACGAGCTCTACTCCCTCGCGCACGGCTCGCAGTACAACTACGTCTTCCACGACATCACCAGCGGCGACAACACCGTTTCGCTGGCCGACTCGAATGGGAACCCGGTGAACATCACGGGCTTCGCGGCGGTCAAGGGCTGGGACCCAGTGACTGGTCTCGGGACCCCGAACGTCGCTCACCTGCTCCAGTACCTGAAGTAAGGCTCCCTCAGGTCAATAGCACTGAGTGACGGAAAGACCGAAAGCCCTCGGGTTTCAACCCCGGGGGCTTTCGTGGTTGCCGTAGCTAGGAAGCCGTAAAACCGGGAAATAATGATCAATGTCCGCCATGATGTGACACTGGACTCGCATCGGAACCGGACATTGCCTGGATATGTCAAGCGGTGCGGTCCCTTGTTCATGTGAGGGAGCGGGAATGCGTTTTCGTCATGTCATGGCGGCATTGACACCGGTTGGTGTCGCCGCGGCGTTCGCGGTGCTGCCGATCGGCGCATCGGCAACGGTGGACGGCGCGGCTACTGGTCATGTGACCCCGGAGGTCAGCTCCCCGCTGGCGTACAAGTTCGTCGGCAAGGCCGGCAAGAGCTCTGCCAACGACGGCTACCAGTTCACCTGCCAGCAGCCGGGCGCCACGCCTAACTGCTACACGCCGCGCGAGCTTGCGACCGCCTATGACATCCCGAGCAACCTGACTGGTGCCGGGCAGACCATCGTCATCATTGACGCCTACGGCGACCCGACCCTTGGCCAGGACCTGAACACTGAGGACACCACGTTCGGCCTGCCGCACGCGAACGTCGCGGTCATCTACCCCAACGGCCACCCGGCTTTCAACCCGAACAACGCCGACCAGGTCGCCTGGACCGGTGAGATCGCCCTTGACGTGGAGTCCGCGCACGCCGTCGCGCCGTCCGCCAAGATCGACCTAGTGATCGCGAAAAGTGAGAACGACCCTGACATCTTGAACGCGCTGAAGTACGTGGTGGCGCACATCCCGGGCTCGGTCCTGTCGCAGAGCTACGGGGAGGCGGAGTCCTGCGAGACCATCGCCATTGAGCAGGCGGATCACACACTGTTCGCGCAGGCCGAGGCTAAGGGCATGACAGTCCTCGCGGCCTCCGGCGACACCGGTGCCGCCATGCCGAGTTGCAACAACAAGACCTACATCAAGTCGGTCGCCCTTCCCGCCGCGGACCCGCTGGTGACCAGCATCGGCGCGACCAGCCTCACCGCAGCCCAGCCGGGCGGCGCCTACAAGTCGGAGACGGCGTGGAACGACGCTTACGGCGCGAGCAACGGCGGCTTCAGCGCACGGTTCGCCCGCCCGTCCTACCAGTCCGGCTTCGACACCAAGAGCGGCCGCGGCGTCCCCGACGTTTCCTACAGCGGCGACGTCAACAACGGCCTGCTGATCGCGTGGTCGCAGGGTGACCCAAGCCAGGTCGGCAACTTCTACGAGTTCGGCGGCACCAGCGCCGGCGCACCGCAGTGGGCCGGGATCGTCGCGCTCGCCGACCAGAACGCCAAGCACAAGCTCGGCGGCATCAACGCCAAGCTCTACTCCCTCGCCAAGACCCGGTACACCACGGTCTTCCGGGACATCACCGTCGGCCACAACACCGTCGTCACCGGCGGCGCCGCTGCCGTGCCCGGCTCCGCGAACACCGACACCGCCCGGGTGCGCATCGTCGGTTACCCGACGGCCAAGCACTGGGACCCGGTAACCGGCCTTGGCTCCCCGATCGTCCAGCACCTGCTGCAGTACCTGAAGTAACCCGTCCGCAAGTAATCCGTCCGCGCGGCGGGCCGAACAGGGTGGATAGTCCTGCCCACCCGTTGTGCAGGACTATCCACGCTCCCTGCTTTACTCCCAGCGCTGCGGGTTCCGGCTCGGCGGGACGTTCGTCGGCTGGGACGGCGGAGCGGGCCGCGGCTGCGGCGGGTACTGGATCTGGCGCCCCGGATATCCCTGGTCGGGCACACGCCGCTCGTAGCGAGCGTCGCCGTTGTAAGCGTCGAGCGGAGGCGCCGGCGGCACCGGCCGGCGGATCGCCCGCGCGGCCACCGTCGTGAGCAGCGTCGTGATCGCGATCCCCAGCACGAGGTTGACGACCGCAGTGGCGGCCTTCTGGTCAAGCGGCGCCGACGTGCTGAACGGGTACACGACCGCGGCCAGCGTGGCCAGCCCCATGATCCAGTCGAAGAACAAGTTCGGCTGCGGCGTCCCGAGCATCAGCAGGTAGAGCAGGCCGGCCGCGACGATCGCGATCAGCGCCGCCACCAGCGCGTACTCGGCGGTATGCGCATTACCCCACGCCCCGTCCCCCGTCGGGGCCAGGATCGCGATGTTCAGCGCCCACCGGCAGACAAGGATGCCGACAAGCGCGATCAGCGCCGCGACGACCGCCGTCGCCGCAGCACCCGCCCAGAACCGAGCCGGATCAGGCCGAACTCGGTTGGTCCCCGCCTCGCGCGACGATGCAGGATAAGTCATGAACTGCTCCTCGGACTAATGAAAGTCCCGTCCCCCTACCCTTGAGGATCCCGCGAAACAGCTCTCCAAAAACCCAAACTAAAAGCTCAAAGAGGCAGCAGAACGGGTTCTTGCTCCGCCCGCCAGCCCGACTTTCTGTCAAAGGGGAGGCGGAAACGCGGAGCAAGAACCCGTTTTGGGTAATGGTTTTTGACTACTGAAGGAGGAGGCGACGGGTGGCCGCGACAATCACTGCGGCCAGGACGATCGTCAGGCCGAGGACGGACACCGGCAGGGAGACCCAGAGCGTGGCGACGCCAAGGCCGACGACGGGGATCGCCACGCCGATGTAAGCCCCGAGGAACAGCCCGGCCAGCCCCTCGCCGCGCGCGGACGGCGGCGTGATCGAGATGACGGTGGCGACCACCCCGCGGAACGCGATGCCCGCGCCGGCGCCGGCCACGATCCCGCCCACGAGCAGCAGCCAGAACGACGGCAGCCAGACCGAGGCGGTCACCAGGGCGAGTCCGGCGAGTACCGCGGCGATGCCGACGCCGACCTGCGCGCGGCGGGAGGTCTTGCCCAGCAGGATCTGCGCGACCCCGGCGGCCCCGAACACCGCGAACGCGACCACTCCGGCCACCGCGTGTGACTTGTTGTGCAGCACGTCGGCGAGCAGGCTCGGCGAGACCGAGGTGAAGAGTCCGAACAGCGCGAACACCGCGCCGCCCGTCACTGTCGCTGCGATGAAGCGGGGCCGGTGCGCCGCCGGCACGGAAACTCGCTGCGGCCGGTAGGCGGGCCGCTGCGCGCCGCGCAGCACGTTCGCCGTCTCCGGCGCGGCCGCCAGGGCCAGCGCGCCGGCCAGCATCAGGGCCTCGGCGACCAGGTAGGGGATCACCAGCGCGTGCCCGGCGTACTGGGCGAGCAAGCCGGCGAGCAGCGGGCCGAGGCCGATGCCGCCGAGGTTCGCCGCGGTGGCGACGATCTCGCTGCGGCCGCTGCCCGCACCGGGCCGGGCGGCGGCGTGCAGCTCGTTGAGGTACGCGGTCGCCGTCGCGGTCAGCATCCCGATAGAGACGCCCGACACGACCCGGGCGACGATCAGCCCGGCGGTCGCGGGCCACAACAGGAACAAGACCCCGGAGAACATGTTCGTCAGCACCGCGAGCAGCACCATCCGGCGGCGGCCCACCCAGTCGGACAGGTGCCCGGCGAGGAACAAGCTGGCCACCACGCCGACCGCGTAGGCCGCGAAGATCACCGTGATCATGAACGTGCTGAAGTGATCGCGCGCCTGGTAGAGCACGTACAAAGGGGTCGGCAACGCCGAGAACGCCATCGTGACCGCGAAGGCGTAGCCGACAATCCAGAACGCAACGTTATGACGACGGCCGGCAAGGCTGGTCTGGGCGGCTACCGCCCCGGCTCTTGTTTGTGTCGAAATGCTCATGACCGCAAAAACCGGTACGGACAGTAAGACATTTCGGGGCGGTAATGACAATCCGTGAACCTGGTTATCTCGGAAGCAGATAGCCCAGCTCCTTCAGGAACGCCCGTGCTGCTGCTGAAGGGCGGTGGCTTGCCGCCGTCGCTACCTGAACCCGCCAGGTCATCGCGGGGGAGTCCACCGTGACCTGAGCGACTTCTGGCATCTCGGCCGCGGCGGATGCGGGGACGAAGGCGATGCCGAGCCCGTTGCCGACAAGGCTGGCGGCCGTGCCGTAGTTGGCGACCTCGAAGGCCACCTGGCGCTCGACGCCAGCCGCCGCGAACGCCCGGTCGGTGATCGCCCGCGTGCCCCAGCCGACGGGAAAGTCCACGAAGGTCTCGTCGCCGAGCTGGTCGACGGAAACGTTGGGGGACCCCGCGAGCGGGTGCCCTGCCGCGCAGATGAGCACCATCGGCTCCTCTTCCAGTTGCCGTACCTCGAGCCCGGCCGGCGGCTCGCCGGGCAGGGAGAGCAGCGCCAGGTCAAGGGAGCCGTCCGCTACCGCGCGGGCCATTTCTGCCGACCCGCCTGGTGCTTGCCGCAGCCGGACGGCGACGCCCGGGTGGGTCCGGTGGAACCGGGACAGGACCTCGGAGACGTCAACGGCACCGGTGGAGATCATCGTGCCGACCCGCAGCGTGCCGCGCAACCCCGCCGTGGTCTCGGCGACCGCGTCGGCGGCGGCCTGCGCGGCGGCGAGCGCGGCCCGCGCCTCGGGCAGCAGCGCCCGCCCGGCTTCGGTCAGCGCGACCGCGTGCCGGTCCCGGTCGAACAGGGTCGCCCCGAGTTCCCGTTCGAGCGCCGCGATGACGCTGGACACCCCCGACTGCACGACGTGCAGCCGCCGCGCCGCCTTGGTGAACGACAGCTCCTCGGCGACAACCACGAACCTCCGGAGCGCTTCGAGGCTCGGCAGCTGGGCTTTGGTGATGTCATCCCGCCGCTCGTGCCCCGTGTACTGCGGCGGAGTGCCCTCCACGTGGTCCCCCGCTAGCTGTGGACGACGTCGGTGTGGTGGCAGAAGTGCACGCGGGCGGGTGTCATCGAGCGGACGCGGCCGATCGAGGATTCCCATGACGGCCGGTCGGCGGCTTGGCCAGGCGGGAGCTTCTGGTCCAGCGGGCCGGTGTACTCGCGGGGCGTGTAGGCGGCGTCCCCGATTAGCAGGTCGGCTGCGTCGGTTTCGCCTAGGGTTTCGCCGTTGGCCTGGACGACGACGCACTGATGGCCCGCGGTGTGGCCGGGGGTCGCGATGACCCTGAGGCCGGGCAGGATCTCGGTGTCGCCGTCCAGCAGTTCAAAGCGCGCGTCCATGAAGTCGAACCAGCCCGCCAGGTCGGGCGCCTCCCGGCGGGCGCGGTCCAGTTCGGCTCGCTGCACGTAGAACGGGGCGTGCTTGAACACCGCGTTCTGGCCGCAGTGGTCGAAGTGCAAGTGGGTGTTGATCACCAGCGAAATGTCGGCGGGGGACATGTCCAGCTCGGCCAGGGCATCGGCCGCTGCTACGTTGACGACCCGCCAGTCATTGAGCATGCGCTCCGGGCCGCCCACGCCGGTGTCGACCAGGACCGCGCCGCTCGGGTGGGTGATGACGAAGCCGTGCACCGGCCACTGATCTTTTGCGCTGCCGGGCGCACTTAGCTTGGCTAGGTGCAGCCGCTTGATCTCCAGCGACATGGGCGCGCCTCCCACGTTCGTGACCGTTTTCGCCTGTGGGTTCCGTTGTATCAGCCGGGGCGGCCGACAGCACGCAAGTGACGCTCAACGGCATCGGTGACGCGGTCGGTGTCGCCGGTGGCGAGCAGGTCGAGGAGGGCGCCGCGCAGCACGGCGAGCAGCAAGGTGCGCTCCGCTGTGTTCTCTGTGCTTGTGTTCGCTGTGCTGGGGCTGGCGGCGTGCTGGCGTTCGGCGAGCAGGTCAAGCCAGTCGTCCACCGTGTCGCGGCCGAAGTCGGCCCACGGTCCTGGCTCGCCGAGGAGCGAGCGCGCGTACCCCTCGACCCACAGGGCGAGCAGCGCGCGGTGCGCCGGGTCCGCCAGCCACGCCCAGACGTCCCGGCCCGTCGCGGCGAGGCTGTTGTGGTCGTCGCGCAGTGCCGCGAGGTACCGCAGTTCCTCCTCCCGGGCCCGGGTGAGCAGGGCGCGGATCAGCCCTTCCTTGGACCCGAAGAGGAACAGCAGCACGCGCGGGCTTGACCCGATCTCCTTGGCGAGCGGCCGCAGCGACATGTCCGCGAGCCCGTTGCCGAGCACGTACTGGTAGGCGGCTTCCAGTAGTTCCTGCTTTCGTGCGGAGTCGGTGGTCACGCGGGCATTCTCGCAGGCGGTGGTCACAGGTCGAGCTCGTATACCTGGCCGGTCAGGTCGACGCCGAAGCTGTGATGCGGTTCCTCCTCCGTGCGGGTGAAGCCGCGGGACAAGTAGATCTTCCGGGCTGCGGCCAGCGGGTGGTTGGTCCACAGCTTCATCCGCTTGTAGCCGGCTTCCCTGGCGAAGCTCAGGCACTCGTCGACCAGTCGCGCGCCGAGCCCGTGTCCCCGGGCGGCCGGGTCGACTAGCAGGATGCGCAGCTGCGCGGTCTGCTCGTCCGCCGTGACGCAGTACACGCACCCGACGCGCTGCCCGTCCAGCTCGGCGATCCAGGCCGCCTCGCGGGTGTCATCGTGGCTGGCGGCGTAGTCCGCGACGATCTTGGCTACTAGCCCCTCGAAGCTGGTATCCCAGCCGAATTCGCTGGCGTAGATCTCCCCGTGGGCCATCACGGTCCAGCCCAGGTCCCCCGGCTCACCCAGCCGGCGGATGGTCACCTCTGCTGCGGGCACCGTCCCCTCCTCGCCATCTCGACCTTGCCGTCTCGACCTACTGAAACAGTCGTTTCAGTAGAACCATAACACGTGGATATCCGGTCGCGCGCCCGCCGCCCGCCTGGCACCGTGGGTGTCATGCCTACGACCTTGGATGCCGCCCGGCAAGCCGACGAAGTCCGTCCGTTTCGCCTGACCGTGGCGGAAGCAGAGCTGGCGGACCTGCGTGCGCGGCTGGACCATGCCCGGTGGCCCGACGAGTTGCCGGACGCGGGCTGGGACTACGGAATCCCACTGGCCGAGGTACGGGAACTGGCCCGGTACTGGCGGCACGAGTACGACTGGCCGGCGGCGCTCGCCAAGCTTGAGGAATGGCCGCAGTTCACCACCGAGATCGATGGCGCGCGGATCCACTTCGCGCACCTGCGCTCGCCAGAGCCCGACGCGGTCCCGCTGCTCATGACCCATGGCTGGCCAGGCTCCTTCGTGGAGTTCACCCACGTGGCCGGGCCGCTGACGAACCCGCGCGCCTACGGCTTGCCGGGCGGCGATGCGTTCCACCTCGTCTTGCCGCACATCCCTGGCTTCGCGCTGTCCGGGCCGACCCGCGAGCGCGGCTGGGAGCACCTGCGGGTGGTGACCGCATGGGACGAGCTGATGCGGCGTCTCGGCTACGCGACCTACGGCGTGCAGGGTGGCGACTGGGGCGCGCTGATATCCAGAGAACTGGGGCGGATCCACCCGGAGCGGGTGCGCGCCGTGCACCTTAACCTGCTGCCGGGCGCCCAGCAGGCAACGGAGCCGTCCGCCGCGGAACTGGCGGAACTCAGCCCGGACGAGCGGGACCGCACCCAGCAGTCGTGGGAGCGCATGCGGCGGTGGACCCGCGACAAGCAGGGCTACGCCGACCTGCAGTCCACCCGTCCGCAGACCCTGGCGTACGCCCTGCTTGACTCGCCGGCCGGGCTGCTCGCCTGGATCGCGGAGAAGTTCACCGAATGGAGCGACCCGCAGCACGGCATCGACCGCGACCTGCTGCTGACCAACGTGATGCTCTACTGGCTGACGGGGACGGCAGGCTCCGCGGGGCGGATCTACTACGAGCGTGCGCACGCGGACTACGGGGGCCGGCCGCCCGCTCCGTCAACGACGCCGACCGCCCTCGCCGTCTTCCCCCACGACAACTTCATCCCGCTGCGCCACATCGCCGAGCGCAGCAACAACATCGTGCGCTGGACGGAGTTCGACCGCGGCGGCCACTTCGCGGCCCTGGAGCAACCAGAGTTGCTGGTCACCGACATCCGCGCGTTCTTCCGTCCTTTCCGCCAGCCGACGAACCCGGCCTAGCCCATCAGCGTGGGTCAGCCGGGGAAAACCCCAGGTAGGGGGCGAGCAGTTCGGCGGTGACCGTGCGCAGCCGGGAGCGGGTCGCTGGGTCGTAGGTTCCTTCATGTGCCCTGGCCCGGGTCACGCCGTCGAAGTAACGGCCAGTGGCCGTCCCGTCCGGGCCGGTTGCCAGGTTCAGGACCGCTTTAACGCCGGCGGACACGGTGGACATAGGCGGGATCATTGATTCCCGGACCATGTGGGTGTTCATCAGGGAAGCCGGATGCACGCAGTTGACCGTGATTCCGCTGCCTTCGAGTTCTTCGGCCAGGTCGAAGGTGAACGCGGCCAGGGCGAACTTGCTGCGGTAATAGGCCTGGGCTCCCGTGTAGCCAGCGTCCATCCGCAGGTCAGCGAAGTCGACGGGGGCCTGCCCGACCGAACCGACGTTGACTATCCGGGCGGGCGGCCGGTTCTTTAGGGCCGGGATCAGCCGTCGCGCGAGCAGCGCCGGAGCGAGGTAGTTGACGGCGAGGCGCAGCTCGTGGCCGTCGGCGCTGAGCTGCCGCCTGCGGTATGGCGGCCTTCCGGCGCCAATCCCGGCGTTGTTGACCAGCAGCGCGATGCTGCCATGGTCGGCGGTTACCCGGTCCGCCAGCGAGCGGACCTGATCGAGCGAGGCCAGGTCGGCGAGCACGGCCTGGGCCGTGCCGCCAGAGCTGGTGATGCTGTCCACGACGGCGGCCGCGCGCTTCGCATCGCGGCCGTGCACTAGGACGTGCATGCCACTGGTGGCGAGGGCTACCGCGACCGCCCGGCCAAGGCCAGCGGTCGCACCGGTCACCAGGGCGATGGGTGTGTCAGCCATGACCATTCCCCTTCGTTCTCATGGCGGGTTCGAGGCTTGGCCGGCGGATGGCGGATAGTTCTCCACACCCGGGTATGGAGAACCATCCACCATCCTTGCCATGGCCGTGGCTAGCCGGCGAGGGCCGTAGGCGTTAGGTTGGAGCCGCCGGTGCATTCCAGGACGGTGCCGGTGACGAAGCCGGCGCCGGCCAGGTAGGCGATGGCCTCGGCGACGTCTTCGGGCTTGCCGACCCGGCGCGTCGGCGTGATGGCCGCGGCTGACTCGAAGTAGGCCCGCCGCTGGTCCTCGGGCATGGCGCCCCACCAGTGCGTGTCGATAACGCCGGGCGAGACCGCGTTCACCCGCAGCGGGGCGAGTTCCACCGCGAGCGGGGCGACGATTGTTTCCAGTGCCCCGTTGACTGCGGCGAGCCCGGCGGTGCCGGGGAACGCGGCCCGGGCTGACGCCGCGGTAACCAGGGTCACCGAGCCGTCTTGGCGCAGGTGCGGCAGCGCGGCCTGGATCGCCTTCACGTGCGCGAAGAACTTGCCGTCAAACGCCTGCCGGAGCGCGGCCTCGTCCAGGGTGGCGATCGGGCCGGCGCCCACAGCGCCCGGGCTGGCGCACAGCACCAGATGGTCGATCGTTCCGGTAGCGGCGAAGAAAGCGTCGAGCGCCTCGCGGCTCGTCGCGTCGAGCTCGGCGACGTGGACGGGGTGGCCGATCCGCTGCGCTGCCTGGTCCAGGCGTTCCTTGGAGCGCCCGGTGATGGTCACCTCCGCGCCCTTTGCCGCGAAGTCCGTGGCTGCCGCTTCGCCTATCCCGGCGCTAGCGCCGATGATCACTACTCGCTGCCCGTCGAATGACATGGTGTACAGCCCTCCGTTTGTCGAGACTGACCGTCTCTTCAAACCTTACCGGTACTGCGAGTCTCGTCAAATTGGTAAGCTGCCTGGCATGGATGACGGTCCCCGCCGGCCCCATACCGGCAGGCGGCGCAACGAAGCGGCGCAGGAAGCGATCCTCGACGCCGCCTTTCGGCTGCTCAGCGACCCCGGAACCGAGGCCGTGACCATCGACGCGATCGCGGCGGAAGCCGGGGTAGGGCGCCAGACGATCTACCGCTGGTGGCCGTCGAAGGGCGCCGTGGTCGCCGATGCCCTGGTCCGCCACGCGCGGGTGATCGTCCCCGAACGGGACACAGGTTCGTTCGCTGGGGACCTGACGGCGTTCTTCATCGACAGCTTCGCTGGCCTGGAGAACGAGGGCTACGCCGACCGGCTCCGGCAGATCGTCACCGAAGCGCAGCACGATGAGCACGTCGCCCGGGTGCTCGCGGACTTCACCACCGTCCGCCGGGCGGCGCTGCGCGCACTGCTCGAGCGAGGCCGGGACGCCGGGGAACTAGCGGCCGACGCGGACCTCGACATGCTGGTGGACATGGCCTACGGCGTCCTTTACTACCGCCTCCTGATCGGCCACGCCCCACTCGACGAGAAGGCGGCCCGCACCCTGGCCGCCGAACTCATCAGGCGACCCGGGCGGGATTAACGGGTAAAGGGCAGTGAATCGGCGCGGCACCTATCATCAGCTAATGGTCGAGTACGTACGACATGTCGCGACGAATGACGTGAGGTAAGCTGATGGCGTCTATTCGATCAAGGAAGTAGCGGCTGATCTATCATCGGCTTTGCGTCCAATCAATCAGCAGATAGCCGTCTGATCTATCAGCAACCTTGCGTCCAATCCGTCAGATAGCCCATTGAGCTGGCATGATGAGAGTGTGGCAGACATGGCAACTTCTCCCATTGGACAGGTCCTTAAGAGGCACGCGGAGCGGGCGATCAGGGAGGCCTTGGAAGACACGCGAGTGGTCCTCGTCAACGGTGCACGCCAGAGCGGGAAGAGCACGCTGCTGCGTCAGGTCGCCCGTAGCGATTCAGCGGAATGGCGGGACCTGGACTTGCCGCTGGTCAGGCAGGCAGCAGTCGCTGACCCCGTAGGGTTTGTCGATTATCCAGACATGATGGTGATCGATGAAATCCAGCGCGTCCCGGAACTCTTGCTGCCCATAAAGGTCCAGGTGGACGGAGATCCTCGTCCAGGTCGCTACCTGCTGAGCGGCTCGGCCCGCGTGCTAGGACTCCGCGCGCTGCCGGACACGCTACCGGGACGGATGGAAACGATCGAGCTCTGGCCGTTTTCGCAGGGTGAGATTGACAAGGCACCAGACCGCTTCATCGACGCGGTTTTCACCCAGGGTGACGAACTGAGGCACGCGTCGGCGGTCACCCGCGCCGAGTATGCCGAGAGGATTGTGCGCGGCGGCTTCCCGGAGGCGGTAGCCCGTACCAACGCCCGCCGTCGGCAGCGATTCCACGACTCGTACGTCGCAGACCTGGTCGCGCGGGATGTCACCCAGCTCTCAGATATCGAGCGGACCACGCAGATGCGCGCGCTAATCAGGCTGCTCGCCGCGCGCAGCGCGCAGTTGCTTGTTGCTGCGACAGTTGGCAATGAGGCTGGAGTGTCGCAGGCGACCGCGCTGCGGTACATCGGCCTCCTAGAGGAAGTATTTCTGATCAAGCGGGTACCCGCGTGGTCGAGGAACCTCAGGACCAGGGCGATCGCTACGGCGAAGCTCGCGTTCGTCGACTCTGGCATAGCCGCGAACCTGCTGGGCGCCGACGCCCGATCGCTGATTCGGCCCGGAGGGCCGTTCGGGCCGTTGCTAGAAGGATTCGTCCACATGGAACTGGCCCGGCAGGCGACCTGGTCGGATACGCGGGTGGACCTCTTCCACTACCGGACAAAAGACAAGGTAGAGGTTGACGTGGTGCTTGAGGACCGCCAAGGGAAAACGGTTGGTATCGAAGTGAAGGCGGCATCCACGGTGGGGCAGGACGACTTCAGCGGCCTGCGTCACCTCGCCCAGCGTCTCGGGGACGACTTCGTCGTCGGCCTTGTCCTGTACACGGGACAGCAGACCCTCTCCTTCGGGCCGCGCCTGAGGGCCATGCCCGTAAGTGCGATCTGGGAAGTGCCTGTGGCTGATTGACCGGGTTACCCCTGAACTCGATGCGGAACGCGTGGTAGCGGTGCTCGTCGAGGTTCTCCACTGAGTGCGGGCCCTCGGGGTCCATCCGGTGGACGCTCGTCACCGGCTCGGGTCCGGTCGCCTCGGACTCAAACAGCACCATGCCTGCCTGGTAGTACCGGATCCGGGCCGGCTCGTCCACGATCATGAAGCTGGGCGCCTGGTGGGTGTGCT
>Ga0310811_10001194_pt1 | contig 33297 bp, 29 predicted proteins | sample YCmetagenome_FD_207642 | JGI IMG/M metagenome (GOLD analysis project Ga0310811, IMG submission 207642) | Soil microbial communities from experimental microcosm in Duke University, North Carolina, United States - YC | ecosystem: Engineered > Artificial ecosystem > Soil microcosm > Unclassified ...
TGCGGTGTCGGAGTTAGCGCCGAGGATGAGGACGGTTTTCATTTTCTTAGGGTTTTGTGTATACAACGATCCCGTCGGGGCCGGCGGTGATGGCTTTGTGGGCCATATTGAAGAAGAGGGAGTGTTCGAGGACGCCGGCGAGGCTGGTGACGCGATCGTTGAGGATGCCGGGTTCGGGGAAATTCTCAAACCAGTTGTCGATGAGGAAATTTCCGCGTTCGGTGATGACGGCACCGTCCTTTTTGTCGCTGAGTCGGAGCTCGGACCGTATGGGATTGAAATATTCTTTCAGGCGGGCGGAGACATAGGCCAGGGCTTCGGGGATGACCTCGACGACGAGGGGGTAGGTGTTGGTGAGCTTATCTACCCGTTTGGCTGCGTCGCCGACGAGGATGAATTGGTTGGCCATGGCGGCGAGGACTTTTTCGGCGGCGTGGACGCCTCCCCCGCTCTTTAGTGCCGTGAGGCGCCAGTCGAACTGGTCGCAGCCATCGAAGTAATAGTCGAGGCGGGCGAGCCAGCCTGATTCTTTGACATTGAAACCTTCCCTGAGGAGGGTTTGTCTTGTGGCGAAGGAGGAGCTGGCGACGGTGAGAGATTGGGTGAGGTTGGGGATGGATCTTATGGCGTTGATGAGATGTGTCATCGTTGAACCGGCGCCGAGACCGATCGCAGAGCCGGGTTGGATGAATTTGATGGCTTCTTGAGCGGCTTGCTGTTTATAATCGGGCATGGTTTGCTGTTTTGCCTGCAGGTCGGTTGCGGGAGTTATTCGGGGTATTTTTTTGCAATGGACTGATAGAACGACTGGAGAGTGTAAAAGGCTTTCTTTCTTATCCCTTGTTCGGAAATCAGGCCTTTACGGTTCCAGAAGTTCTGATAGATGGGGTGCTGGCGGCGTGGGCTGCGGAAATCGCAGAGGATCCAGGGGGTTATGCCGCGGAGGGCGCTAATGCCCGAGAGCATTTTTAATTGGTTGTCGTAAAGCGCTTGTTGGTATTCCTCGCTCCAGCGTGTCTGGGCATCGGCGTGGAAGCCGGCAAGGGCGTCGCCGCCGAATTCGGTGATGACAACGGGCCGGTCATATTTGATCGTGAAATGATAATTGGGGAGGTCCGTGGGTTTGTCGCCCCAGTACCAGCCGGCGTATTCATTGAAGCTGACGAGGTCGAGCTTTTCACCCAGGGGATCGTCGACGATGGCATCGTTGCCTTTGCGATGCACTTCGAGGGCGGCGGAGACGAGGCGGGTGTTGTCGAGCGCGTGGGCTTTTGCGGCGAGGCGGCTCATGAAATCGAGCCGGGGCTCGCTGAGCGGGGTCTCGTTGCCGATGGACCAGATGATGACAGAGGCGCGGTTGCGATCACGGTTGATCAGATCGCTGAGCTGTTTTTCCGCATTCGCATAGGTGTCGGGGTTGGTCCAGGAGATGGTCCAGTAGACGGGGACCTCGGCCCAGACCATGAGGCCCAGCTCGTCGGCGAGCCGGATCATCGTTTCGTTATGCGGATAATGGGCGAGGCGGACATAGTTGCAGCCAAGCTCTTTGGCCCAGGTGAGGAGCATGCGGAGGTCGCCTTCGCCGCGGTTACGGCCGGGGATGAGGGGGTTCTCGTCATGGATGGAGATGCCGCGAAGAAAGGTGGGTTTGCCGTTCAGCAGGATATCCTGCCCTTTGACGGCGATGGTGCGGAAGCCGATGTTATCGGCGACCTGGTCGGTGGAGCATTTGAGCTCGACCGCGTAGCGTTTGGGGTTGGTGGGGGACCAGCGTGTGAGGGCTTTGACGGGGATGGATATGTTTGCGCGGCCGGAGGCATCGGTCCGGACCGTGGTGTGGATATTGGCTTCGGCGATGTCGAGTGTGACGGCCTGGGGCGCCGACGGCTGACCGGCGAGCTGGACGTAGCCCGAGATGAGCGCTTCGGCCGTCTTCGTTGGCGTGAAGCTTTTATCGAGCTGCAGCTGGTAGTCGCTGATGAAGGTCTCGGGGGTGGAGGCAATATAGACGTCGCGGGTGATACCGCCGTAGTTCCACCAGTCGGTGTTGACCGTGGGGATCTCGTCGGGGTGACGCGTGTTATCGGCTTTTACGACGAGGGAGTTGTCGCCTTCCTTTAGCTTATCGGTGATCTCGAACTGGAAGGGCGTGAAGCCGCCCTTGTGTGTACCGAGCTTTTTTCCGTTGAGATAGATATGGGACTCGTAATTGACAGCGCCGAAGTAGAGAAAATAGCGGCGGTGCGGCTGGAGTGTGCATTGAAATATCCGCCGGTACCAGAGGGTGCCTTCATAATAAAGCAGCTTATCGTCCTGGGAGTTCCAGTCGCCGGGGACCTTGAGGGTGGGGCCGCGATCGAAGTCGTATTCGATGAGCTGGCCTTTGTCGGTTTGTTTTTTGTCGTCGTAGAAACCGCCGGCGCCGGAGGCGGATTGATCATAGGGTTGGTGGCGATAATCGTAGAAGCCGTTCTCGTAGGGGTCGACGAGGTAGTTCCAACGGCCGTCGAGGTTGAGCTCGACACGGGCGGCGATGTTTTGGACGATGGTATGTTGGGCGGGAAGGGGACGGACGCCTGCGATGAGAAGGAGGACAAGAAACGCGTATTTCATTTACTGAGAATTTCTGCCGGCAGTTGTGTAATGGATTGGATGCGGATGTGCCGGTAGAAGACCTCGGCGCCCTCGGATTGTAATTGGATCTTGCCTGATGTCAGGGGGGAGAGCTGGCCGTTGTCGACCTGGGCGCAATGGTAGAGGATCATGACCGTCTTCCCGTTGACGACATGGACGGCGGTGTCCCCATGGCAATAGAGATCGAGGGTGTTCCACTGGCCGGTAGGTTTCTCATTATCCCCGGCTTTTATACAGTGGCGGCCGGTGCGGCCGTCGGCGCGAAAGGTGTAGAGCGAGCCTTCCGGGTTGTAGACATAATCGGTGTCCTTTTTTATAGCGGGGATGTCGGCGGTGGCGCCGGCGCAGCCCCAATAGTCGCCGGTGTTGGTCTCTTCGACCTGGAATTCCTGGCTGCGCATCCAGGCCCCGTTGTCTGCGCCATAGGCGCCGACGGAATGATAGAGCAGGCCGCTGTCCTTTTTCTTTCCTTTTTTCGACCCCCAGGTTTGGGAACCCCATTTGAAAAGCAGCTGGAGGTGATAGTTCCGGTATTCTTTTTTGGTGGAGATGCCGCCGATGGTCTCGCCGGAGACGCGGATGCATTTTTGATCGTCCTCTGTGGCGACGGTGAAGACTGCTTGTGGAGACGGGTTGAGGCCGACTCCTTTGAGATAGACGTCCCAGCCTTCGAGGTTGGTGCCGTTGAAGAGGGAGGTCCAGCCATCGTGGAGGTTGGCGACAGGCCGCAGCGAGGAAGCGGGTCGCGTGAAAGAGGCGGTGGCCAGCAGCAGGATCAACAGGTAGTAGTGCTTCATAAATTGAAAGTAGTGAAAAATGGTGATTTTCCGGTGCGGCTTTTTTGTGCCGCAGAATGCGTATCTTACGCGCTTTAAATTTTTCGCATGAGAACATTTCGATTCGTTGGGGCTTTGCTATTGTGTATAGGGACGGCAGCTGCCCAGCCGGTGGCGAGGCCGAAATTGGTAGTGGGCATTGTTGTGGACCAGATGCGGTGGGATTACCTGTATCGTTATTCGGCACGTTATGGGGCAGGTGGGTTCCGGCGACTATTGGACGAAGGTTTCTCCTGTGAAGACACCTATATCAGCCATTTGCCTTCCTATACCGCCGTGGGTCATACGACAATCTTTACGGGGAGTGTACCGTCCGTTGATGGGATTGCGGGGAATGACTGGATCGACCAGGCGACGGGTAAGGATGTGTATTGCGTCGAGGACAGCACGGTGCAGCCGGTGGGTGGGACATCGCCGGCGGGGAATATGTCGCCGCGGAACCTGCTGGCGACGACGGTGACGGACGAGCTGATGCTGGCGACGAATTTTTCTTCGCGCGTGGTGGGCGTTTCGCTGAAGGATCGGGCGTCGGTCCTGCCGGCGGGGCACACCCCGACGGGAGCGTTCTGGTTTGATGACGTGAAGGGGGTGTTCAGCACAAGCAGCTGGTATATGAAAACGTTGCCGGACTGGGTAGAGGCCTTTAATGCGAAGAACGAGCCGGAGAAGCTGGTGGCGGAAGGATGGAATACGTTGAATCCGCTTAGCACCTATACGCAAAGTACGGCCGATAATGCATCGTGGGAAGGGCTTTTCAAGGGTGAGACGGCGCCGGTGTTCCCGCATGATCTTGCGAAGGCGTATAAGGAGGATCATGACAATATCCGGAGCTCGCCGTTCGGTAATACGCTGACGCTGGATTTTGCGAGAGCGGCGATCGAGGGGTACCAGCTGGGGCAGCGGGAAGCGACCGATTTCCTGACGATCAACTGTGCATCGACCGACTATGTGGGCCATAAATACGGACCGAATTCGATCGAAGTGGAGGATGTTTATTTGCGATTGGACCGGGACCTGGCTGCGTTCTTTTCTTATTTGGACGCGCGGATCGGGAAGGGAAAGTATACGGTTTTCCTGACGGCGGATCATGGCGCCTCGCATGCGGTATCTTTTATGAAGGATCATAACCTACCGGCGGGGTTGTCGGGGCTTCGGGCGATGATGCGCGCGTTGAACGATACGCTGGCGACGGTGACGGGAGTGAAGGACCTGGTGATCTCATCGACGAATTACTATGTGAATTTCAATTTTTCGAAGCTGCGGGCTTCGGGGCTCGCCTTCGATTCGGTGAAGCGGGTGGCGATGGCCTTTCTTTCGCATCAGCCGGGATTGCAATATGTCATCGATATGAGCGATGTGGCGGCGGCGAATTTGCCTGTAAGGATACAGGAGATGGTGGTGAACGGATATAACCGGAAGCGGAGCGGAAGTATTTTGTTGTTGCCGGAGCCGGGTTGGTTTGACGGTGGGCTGACGGGGACTACCCATGGGACCTGGAATCCGCAGGATACGCATATCCCATTGGTGTTTATGGGTTGGGGGGTCAGGCATGGGGTTTCCTACCGGACGCTGCATATGACGGATATTGCGCCGACGGTGGCGGCGTTGCTGCATATCCAGATGCCGAATGGGAATGTCGGCGAGGTGATCGGCGAGGTGTTTAAATAGTTGGGCGCCCCTGCTGGGGAGTGGGCGACGAGGGGCGTTTGAAGCCGATGGCTTCCCGGTCCTTCCCCGGCGTCTGAAACTGAATTTTTGCTTGGGGTTCGTCGAGGGTGATGAGATCGTCGGTGTCGCCTAGGATCTCATCGATGAGGCCATATTGTTTGGCCTCTACGGCGTTCATGAACCGGTCGCGCCGAAACATTTCCTCTATTTCCTCTCGGCTGTGGCCGGAAAATTTCCCGATGAGGTAGAAAATCTGGTTTTGGAGACGTTCCTGTTCTTTATAAGCAATGCGGACGTCTTCGGTATAACCTTTGGCGCCACCGCCGGTGGGGTGCATATGGATGGTCGCGTGGGGCAGGGCATAGCGTTGTCCTTGTTGTCCGGCGGTCAGCAGCACGGTGCTCATGCTGCCGCAGAAACCCATTGCTACCGTGGCCACGGGGGATTTCAGCTTCCGCATGGTGTCATAGATGGCGAAGCCGCCATAGACCAATCCGCCCGGGCTATTGAGATAGAGCATGATGGGGTTGTGGTTCTCGCTATCCAGGTAAAGCAATTGGGCGACGACGAGGTTGGCGACGTTCTCCTCGATGGCCGTCCCGAGGTAGACGATGCGTTCCTTCAGGAGCAGGCTGTAGATGTCGTATGCTCCGCGGGTGGCGCTGTCGATGACGGTAGGGATGATCATGTTGTTGATTTTAGCTGACGGGCGAATGCGGGTTCCTGGAGCAGTTGTTGATAGATCGCTTCGAAGCGCCGGAGGTGTTCCTTGCGGGCGAACAGCCGGACGAGGCGGTGGGTGATGCGTTGCGCTTCTACCCTTTCGGCGAGGGGGCCATTGGCCATAAGACTTGCTTCGAAGGTTTGCGTATCCTCTGTGCTGAGCTGCCGGAAGAGATATCGGTCGATCAGTTGGATCTCGTTCAATTCGCTGCGCATAGCTCTGTTTTTATTTCGTTCCGGAGTTTCTCCAGGCATTTGTATTTCTGGACGGTGGCGGACCGGCTTCCGTTGAAGCCGAATCGGGTCGCGATGTCCTGCATGGAGGAGTTGTCGTAATAAAAGGCTTTTAGGAGATGGAGGCATTTTTTGCCGGTTCGCAGGAGGGATCGGAGCAGGTTCTCTTCCATCTCGCGGCTTTCGGGTTGATCGGGGGACTGTTCCAGGGTATCGGGGAGGGGCATCGATGGTTTGTTCTTCAGCGTTTGCAGCCAGCAGATCCTGGCGGTGCCGAGAAGGTATGCTTTTGGCGTGGAGTGGAGGTGCAGGGTTCCTGCCTTTTCCTTTTCCAGGTAGATCAGCAGGGCATCGTGGAAGCTGTCCTTTGCCTGTTCGAGGGAGCCACCCATGCGCCGGACGAGCCGTGCGAAGTCGGGGAAGCTGTCCCTGTAAAGGGAGGTGATTGGATGGTCCATATTTCGCATCTTATTTTACTATAAGTGTCGAAAAAGGTAGGATGATCACCGGGAAATACAAAAAATATTAGCGCACCAGGATCACCGTGCCTTTGTACACCTGGTGGCCGCCGCCGGCGTATTGCATGACCACCATGTAGATGTAGGTATCGGGCGGGGCGGGTGAGCCATGGATATAGCCCTTCCAGCCGAAGGCGGGATCACCGGGAGGCGCATCGTGGACCTGGAAGAGGCATTGGCCCCAGCGGTTGAAGACGGCGAACTCTTTGATCAGGCTGCCGGTGGGTCCGCCCAATACATAGAGCACATCGTTGTGGCCATCGCCGTTTGGCGAGAAAGCGTCGGGGAGTCCGAGGGGAGTATAGATATTGACGGTGATGGGTCCGCTGGCCTTGCAGCCCCCATAGGAGGTGACCGCGAGCGTATAGGTGATGGTCGCGGTGGGATCGGCGAGGGGATTGCGAACCGTGGTATCGGAGAGCCCCGTTGCCGGGGTCCAGTTGTAGGCTGCTATGCTCCCGGTGATCCTGGGGTCCAGCACCATGCTCTTCCCATAGGGAATATCGAATACCTGGTCGGGCGCCACTGCGGGCAGCGGGTAGACGGTGACCGGGATGGTATTGGATTTGGCCAGTCCGCAGGAGGCATCGCTTGTAATGAGACAGTAGACGGCCTGTGCACCGACGGTGTTGCTGTCGATCCAGGTTGCCGTGTTGTCGCCGACGGTCTTCCCATTTGCCAGCCATTGGAAGACGGGGGATGCGGATGCGTTTGTCGCGGTGGCGTCGAAGGTGATGGGGGTACCGATGCAGACAGCGGTATCGGAAGCGGTGATCTCGACTGTGGCATGGCCCTGGGGATCGACGGACAGGGTGATGATGTTTGAAGTGTCGGTAATACGGGTCGCCGAGCAACCGGTGTCGGTGGTCATGATACAGTAAACTTTATCGCCATTGGCGAAGAGGTCGTTGGTGTACTGGAGGCTGTCGCCGCCAACGTCGACGCCGGTTACCTGCCATTGATAGTCGACTACGACCCCGGGATTGACGGGTGTCGCGGTGAAGGTGACGGGCATGCAGACGGCAACATTGGTGGCCGTTGCGGTGACCGAGATAGATGACGGGGGACCGGAGAAAGGGCTGTTGATGATGAGAGGTTGGGTGGTTGTTGTATCGTCGTTGAGGTCGATGACCATGGCGGAATACCGGCCGGGGGAAGAGGGGGTAAAACTGGAATCGATGATCGTTTGGCGTTCGAATTCGAGGATGGATTGGCGGTCGACTTCCCCTAGATAGATATTGCCCCGGACGTCCATCCAAAGACCGTTTACGTACGGAGAACTATAGTTGGACCCTGCCGGGAGACCGGTGGTCAGGATGGTCTGCCAGCTGTTTCCGCCGTGGGCCCATAGGGTCACATCGCCCGAGACATTCGGGGCGGCATAGATGTCGCCGGATTTTGTTACGACCATGCCCCACGGCTCAGAATAAGAGGTGCCCGGCATTAGCGAAACGCCCGAGGTGGCGCCAGGTGCCCATTTGCTTATACCGCCATAGCCGAGACAATCGATGTACTGGTTGCCGGCGCCGTCGAAGCCGACGCAAACCGGGCCGGTCAATTGATCGTCATTGGAGCCGGTTCCATTGCCCCCCGCGACAGTTACACCTGTTGAGGCACCTGGCGCCCATTTCTGGATACGATAATTTTGGTTATCCGCGACATAGAGGTCGCCGTTACAAGCTACAAAGACGCCCATTGGATACCGCAATTGATTGGCGGCCCCGCCGGCGCCGTTGCCGCCTGCGACAGTTACGCCGGCTGATGCGCCGGGCGCCCATTTCTGGACCCGGTTGTTCAACGCGTCTCCTACGTAGATGTTGCCGGCGGGGTCGACGAAGACGCCCACTGGGTAATTCAGCTGATCGGCGGCTGAACCCGCTCCATGGCCGCCCGCAACGACTGTACCCGTCCCTGCACCCGGCGCCCATTTCAGTACCCGGTGATCGTTTTCGTCGGCGATGTAAATATTCCCGGCGGTGTCAACGAACACCGCACCTGGCATGAACTGGTTTGTGCCGGCTCCCACACCGTGGCCGCCCGCAACCGTTTTTGGCTTGGGGTTGAAGCTATTGGTCCCGGTGACCGTGCCGACGATGGTGCTGTCCTTGTACCAGATGATCTTTTGGAGGGCGTGGGAGGACTTGACGATGAGGGAGGAGCCGATGCAGTTGTTCTTATTGGTGATAAGCGTTGCGCCGTAGCCGCATTGGGCGTGGCTGACATGCGTGATAAGCAGTAACAGGAAAGGTATAGGTAGGGATCTCGGCCGCATAGGGATCGAAGATCGGTATGCGGCCGAGATGGTGGATGTTAAAGTTTTTTAAAATTGCGCTGCTAGGTCGCGGCGACAGCCTGCGCTTTTTCGGCGGCTGGGCTTGGCAGTGCTGGAGGTTCGTGATTGAGCCGGAACCATTCCTTCGAGTAGGGCTTGAGGAGCGCATTTGCTGATGCGGGCCCCCAGGTACCGGATTCGTAGAACTGCAATTGTTTTTTGGGGTTCTTTTTCCAAGCATCGAGGATCGGCATGACCACTTTCCAGGCCCATTCGATCTGATCTGCGCGCATGAACTGTGTTGCATCGCCGTCGAGGACGTCGAGGAGGAGGGCTTCATAGGCTTCGGGCAGGGATTCGATATAGGCGTCCTTGTACATGAAGTCCATTTCCATCGGCAGGAGCTTCATGTGGAGACCGGGGACCTTGCCTTCGAAGATGAGGCCGATCTCGAGCTCGGGCTGGATGCTAATGATCAGCTGGTTGGGCGTGATATCGTCCTTGAAGATCTTATGCGGGGAATCCCTGAACTGGATCATGATGGTGGTGGACTGCTTGGTCATGTTCTTGCCGGTGCGGAGGAAGAAGGGGACGCCTTTCCAGCGGGCGCTGTCGATGAAGAAGCGGGCGGCCACGAAGGTCTCGGTGTTCGAGTCGGGCTTGACCTGTTCTTCTTCGCGGTAGGCCTTGCGGGGCTGACCGCCGACGATACCCGCGGAGTACTGACCGCGGACGACGTTCTTGAACACCTGTTCGCTGTTGTATATCTTAACGTCTTTCAGCACTTTTATCTTGGCGTCGCGGATGGCTTCGGCCTCGTAGGCTTTTGGGCAGTCCATGGCGATGATGCAAAGGAGCTGAAGGAGGTGATTTTGGATCATGTCGCGAAGGGCGCCGCTGCTGTCGTAGTAGCCGCCGCGTTTGCCGACGCTGACCTCTTCGGCGACGCTGATCTGGATCTGATCGATATATTTATTATTCCAGAGGGGTTCGAAGACATGGTTGGCGAAGCGGAAGGCGAGGATGTTCTGGACCATCTCCTTGCCGAGGTAGTGGTCGATATGATAGATCTGTTTTTCTTTAAAGCGTTTTGCCAGGTAGCGGTTGAGCTTTCGGGCGGAGTCGAGGTCGGTGCCGAAGGGTTTTTCGACGACGATGCGGTCGAGGGCGTCGCGGTTGCAGAGCTTTTGAATGCAGAGGGCGTCGGCGATGACCTCGATGAAGCGGGGCGCGACGGCGAAGTAGAACATGCGGACGCCGCGGATGTTCTCCTGTTTTTCAAATTTCGCGATATGGGTCTTCAGATCGTTATAGGTCTCCTTCTTCATGAAGTCGCCCTGGACATAGGTGATATGTTTGGCAAATTCGGTCCATTTCTGCGCGTCGGCGCGGCCGGTGCGGCTGAACTCGTTGACGCCGGACAGGAGCCATTCGGTGTAGGCGGCGTTGTCGACGGTGAGGAAGTCGACGCAGAAAATGTGGAATTTTTGATTGAGATGGTGATCGATGTAGAGATTGTAGAGAGCGGGGATGAGCTTACGCCAGGTCAGGTCGCCTTTTGCCCCGAAGATGGTGATCGATGCGGGGAGAACTTTCTTTTCGGCCATAAAATTGAGCTTATGTGTATACAAATATAACGAAAAAGCCACCCTTTCGGGTGGCTTCTTATGTTAAGGCTTGAAAGTGTTATTGGAGGGGTCGGTGTCGGGGAGGCGTTGATCGGGGTCGATGGTGACCTGGGTGATCTTGCCGGTGGAGGGGTAGTGGAATTTCCAGGTCCCGCCTTTTTCCCAGATCTCGACGGGGAGCTGGATGCGGTTGGTGTTCCCATTCTCTTCTTTCACCTCGATGGTAACGGGCATGGGCAGCTTTTCCTTGTTCTCGATCGTGATGGTAGCGCCCTTTGCGGGGTCGCCGCCTACATAATCGAGGCCGGTGACGGCCTGGTCGATCTTCCAATTGTTGAAGACCCAGCCGCGCCAGAACCAGTCGAGGGTCTCACCCGAGGCGTTCTCGATGGCGTGGAAGAAATCATAGGGTGTGGGGTGTTTGAAGGCCCAGGAGTGGACATAGTAGCGGAAGGCATAGTCGAATCGTTGTTTCCCGAGAATTTCTTCGCGGAGCAGCTCGAGGCCGGTGCCGGGTTTGCTATAGGAGAGGGTCCCCCATTCCGGCTGGCTGCGTTCCTGGTCGGGGATCGTCAGCATGGGATCGGGAAAGTTGAAATAGGGCTGGGCCATGCGGGTGCGGCTCTTGATGGGGCGATAGAATTCGCCGTTGTTGAAGGCGGAGTCGGCCACTCCATTGATAAAGGTATTGAAGCCTTCGTCCATCCAGGAGTATTTGCGTTCGTTGCTGCCGACGATCATGGGGAACCAGTTGTGGCCAAATTCATGGCTGGTCACGCCCCAGAGACCGCGGCCGCGGCTGCGGTAGCTGCAGAAGACGATGCCGGGATATTCCATCCCGCCGACGATGCCAGCGATGTTGGTGGCGGAGGGATAGCTGAAGGGATAGAGATATTTGGAATAGAATTCCAGGGCTCCTTTTACAAATTGCGTGCTGCGGCCCCAGGCGGAGTCGCCGGCGCTTTCCACTGGATAGAGGGACTGGGCCATGGCGTGGGTTGGACGGCCGGCGATGTTCATCCGGGCGCCGTCCCAGATAAAGGCTTTGGAGCAGGCCCAGGCAACGTCGCGGGTGTTGGTGCATTTAAAGCGCCAGGTGAGGCGTTTGCCCTGCGGGCGGCTGGCCGGGTCGGTGACCTCGCTGAGACTGCGGATGACGACCGTCTTTTCGCTGTTCTTTGCTTCGTTATAGCGTTTGAGCTGGACCGGGGTCAGGACCTCGGCGGCGTTGAGAAGCTCGCCGCTGCCACCGACAAGCATTTCGGAGGGAACGTTGACATTGTATTCGATGTTGCCGTATTCGAGGTAGAACTCGCCCTGGCCGAGATAGGGCAGGGTGTTCCAGCCGACAACGTTGTCGAAGACGCACATCCGGGGATACCATTGGGCGATGTCATAGACCCAGCCATTCTTTGTTTCGAGGCGACCGCAGCGGTCGGTACCATATTGGGGGACGATGAATTTGTAGGCGATCTTTAGCTTGAGCGTGGCGCCTGATTTGAGAGCTGTAGGGAGCTTCACCTGCATACGCGTATCGGAGACGAGATAGTCGACGTTTGTCGCGGCGTTGGTAGCGGCGTTGAGCGTCTGGACGGACTCGAGGGTATAGCCGCCGTCGAATTGGTCGCGGTTGGCCCAGCGGCCGCCGGAGAGATCGGTGATGGCTACGCCGCGGGATTTGAGGTTGTAGATGTTCTGGTCGAGCTGGAGCCACAGGAAGGGCAGGTCGAGGGGGCTGTTGTTCTTATACGTGATGACGACGGTGGCGGTGATGCCGTGGGTTTCGGCGTCGAGGCTGGCGTCGATCTTATAGTCGGCGCTGTTTTGCCAATATTTCGGACCGGGGGTACCTGCCGCGGTGCGGACGTCGTCGCCATAAGCGGGATAGAACAGGGGGGCGAAGGCATCGTGGGGGTCATAATTGGAGGCCGATTGGGCTTGCGACCGTTGCTGTGTGAGCAAAAGGGAAGCCAGGGCCAGGAGGCCGAAGACATTTCTCATGGTGAATTCAGTTTTTTTATTGCCATCGCCACGCAATGAAAATTTAGCGTGGCTCGGCAAACGGTTTATGATGGGCCTTGCGGCCAAGGCGCCCGTGGCGCCTTTTTGTGCCCGCGAAGGTAGGGAACGACAGCGCTGTGCGGCCGAATTTAAGGATGTGTGGAAAAAAAGAAGGCTGTTTGGGCTTCGGGGCGGATAAATACGCCGTTTGCGCGGGTATAGTCGCCGAGGAGGCCGGCGACGTATTCATCTATGGGCCGTTCGTAGACTTCGCGGGGTGGTCCTTGCTGGACGATGCGGCTGTCTTTCAGAACGATTATTTTATCGGGCCATGATAGGGTGTCATAAGGGTCGTGGGAGACGAAGATGGTAGTGATGTCGAAGGCATTCGTGATCTTTTGGAGGACGGTTTTGAGGGTTCGTTTATGGATCATGTCCAGGTTGCTGAAGGGTTCATCCAGCAGGAGGAGGCGGGGTGGGTGGACGAGGAGCCGGGCGAGGGCGATGCGCTGGCGTTCGCCGCCGGAGAGCTGGTCGGTGCGGCGGTTCAGAAGGTGATCGATGTGACAGAGTCGATAGAGATTTTGGGCGTCTGCGGGTTCGAGGTCGTTGTTGTAGTCGAGGACTTCGGCGACGCGGTAGTTGTGCCAGAGCTCGAAGTGCTGGGAGAGGTAGGCGATGCCGGGTTGGCCGGGGATGAGGCGTTCCTCTGGGGGGGTGACTTTTACTCCTTCAAAGAAGACGGCGCCTTGCTTTGTGGCGGCGGCATTTGGGGCGGCGGGCTTGGGGGCGGCGGGCTTGGGGGCGACGGGCTTGGGGGCGGCGAGGCCGGCGATGATCTTCAGGAGGGTGCTTTTGCCGGAACCGGTCTCGCCGGCGATGGCGAGGCGTTGGTTTTTTTGTAGGGTGAAGTGTATATTTTCCAGCGAGACTTCGAGGAATTCCATGGGCGCAAAATTAGAGTAATTCGGCTTATCTTGCCGGCTTGTTATGAGTAAGGCTATTTCTGAATTAAGGACGGTTGCGGTGACGCGGTATGTCACCCCGCTACGGGAGGGCGGTTCGCTGCCGGCGATCGCGGAGGCGGACGATGGATTCCTGTATGTGTTGAAGTTTCGTGGTGCCGGCCAGGGGGTGAAGTCGCTGATTGCAGAGCTGATCGGCGGGGAGATTGCGCGGTTGATGGGACTACGGGTGCCGGAGATGGTGTTTGCTTCGCTCGACGCCGCTTTTGGGCGGAGCGAGCCGGACGAGGAGATCCAGGATCTGTTGAAGGCGAGCGTCGGGCTGAATTTGGGCTTGCATTACCTGCAGGGGTCGATCACTTTCGATCCGGTCGTGAACCGGGTGGATTCGCTGCTGGCGTCGAAGATAGTCTGGCTGGACTGCCTGCTGACGAATGTGGACCGGACGGTACGGAATACGAATATGTTATTTTGGAACAAAGAACTGTGGTTGATCGACCATGGCGCCGCTTTGTATTTTCATCATAGCTGGGACGGTCATTCGGAGGCGGCTGTCCGGCCGTTTGCCCAGGTGAAGGATCATGTGCTGTTGCCCTACGCGTCGCGGCTTGCCGAGGTGGATGCCGAGTTTAGGGGGTTGTTGACACCTACATTGATACGGGAGGTTGTGGAGCTGGTGCCGGAGGAGTGGTTGACGACGGGTATTTGGACAGAATCGCCGGCAGCCGTGCGCCGGGTGTATAGTGAATTTTTAAACCGAAGAGTCGAGAATTCTTCGGTGTTTGTAGAAAATGCCATCCATGCCAGAAAAACAATTGTTTGAGTATGCCGTGATCCGGGTCGTGCCGCGGGTGGACCGGGAGGAGTTCCTCAACGTGGGGGTGATCGCGTATTGCCATTCCTCGCGCTGGCTGGGGATACGGTATAGGGTGGATGCTGAGCGGCTGCGGGCGTTGGATCCCAAGCTGGACCTCGACGAGGTGCTGGCACACCTGAAGGGTTTTGAGGAGATCATTGCGGGGTCGGAGGCAGGTGGGCCGATCGGTCAGCTGGACAAGGCATCGCGGTTTCGATGGCTGACGGCGACGCGGAGCACGATCCTTCAGGCGTCGAAGGTGCATCCCGGTTTTTGTGGGAATATGGACGGTGAGCTGCAACGCCTTTTTACGACGATGGTACTTTAATCTATTTTATGAGTGAAATAACTGACACGATCCAGGAATCGGCGGAGAATGCCGGGAAGAGTATGATCAATTCGAGGGTAGCGCTGTTTGTGGCGATCACGGCCACTTTTATGGCGATCTGCAATGTAAAAGACGGAAACATTGTACAGGCGATGGACCAGGCGCAGGCGCATTCGCTGGACTCGTGGTCTTACTACCAGTCAAAGAGCACCAAGCAGGCGACGATCGAGAGCGTGCTGGAACTGGCGAAACTGCAGCGGGCGCCGGGTGTGGATACCATTATCCACCGATATGAGGCGCAGGTGGCACGGTATGAGAAGGAGAAGGCGGAGATCAAGAAGCAGGCGGAAGATTTTTCGAAACAGTATGATGACCTGAACTTGTTTGACGATCAGTTCGATATGACGGAGGCGTTGCTGACGATCTCGATCGCGATGCTTGGGATCGCGTCGTTGACGCAGCGGAAGTGGTTGTTGTGGTTTGCGGCCGGCATGAGCTTGCTGGGGATCGTTTTGGGGCTGGCCGCGTTTATGAAAGTGAGCTTACATTCCGACTTTGTTTCGAAGATACTGGGCTAATGTTTGGCCCCAGGGACCTCGAAATAGGAAGCGGGGACCGTCTTTACCTGGGCGTTGGTGAGGTTGACGACGATATCGCCTTCTTTTGACCGGACTACGACGCCTTCACCGCCGGCGGCCTTCAATTTTTCAAAGAGGACGGAACCGGCGGGATAATAGTCGAATTGTGAGAGCATGACGACCTCGGAGGCGCCGAGCTCCTTTGTGATCCAGAGATCGACAGTGGTATTCTTTATTCTTATGGCGAAGTGCTGGCATTTGTAGGGATCGATCTGCTCTTCTCCCACCAGCGTTATATTGATCTCATCAACTTTTGCCTTATCGTTGCGGTCGTTGGTCACAGGGGCCAGGGCCGAGGTGGCGATATCGTTGTGGTGCTTGCCGATGCGGGTCGCTTTTTTTGTTTCGAAATCAAATAAGATGGGGTCTTGCTCCTTGGCTTCCTTGATGTCGGCGATGCCGTTCTTCATGGGGTAGATCTTTGCTTCCAGCAGGACCTTTGATTTGGACTCGTAGATAGTGGTGAGGGTTTTGTTCCTGATGGTGCAGTCATACATCAGGACGCCTTCGAATTGGGCGTAAGCGGAGGTTGCCAGGCTGAGGAATATTGCCGCTGCGGTTAGCTTTTTCATATTTTATTTTGCTCCTATATCTATTGGGTCCAAGGACGAAGTTAAGGGGTTTCGTCCATCCACCGATAAAGACGGGGTATTCGCCCGAAATAGGCTTTAGGGGGTTAAACTTACGGCTACCTTCGTAGTCAGTCCGGCAATTCCCCAGCTTATGAGCAAGCCGTTTGTTTTCCTGGTACTTTTTCTTGTTTCCTTTGGGTTTTCTGCGCGTTCACAGGTGGTGCGGGTGCGGGGTACGGTTCGCGGCGTCGTGGCGGATACGGCCGGCAAAGCGCCGATGAGCGATGCGACGGTAAGCGTGACGCCGGAACGGGATACGGCGGACGCCCAGTTTGCGATCACGGATAAGCGGGGGGCTTTTTCTTTCAAGGGGCTTGATCCGGGTCCCTATCATTTGATCATTACGTTCCAGGGATACCGGCATGTGCGGAAGGAGCTCGTCATCGAAGCAGCCCATCGGGATGTCGATGTGGGGACGGTGCTGATGCAGCGGGCGCCGGATATCCTGGCGGAGGTGGTGATCCAGCGGCCGCCGATGCAGATCAAACAGGATACCATTGAATATAACGCCGAGAGCTTTGCGACGAAGCCGAATGCGGTGGCGGAAGATCAGTTGAGAAAGCTGCCGGGGGTACAGGTGGACGCGAGTGGCAATATTACAGCCCAGGGAGAGAAAGTGCAGCGGGTGCTGGTGAATGGGAAGAGATTTTTCGGGAATGACCAGAAGCTGGCTACCCGGAATATTCCGCCGGAGATAGTGGAGAAGTACCAGATCTTTGATGATCTTGACGATCAAAGTAAATTCTCAGGGTTCGACGACGGGAACAGGATCAAGACGATCAATATCATAATCCGGCGGGACAAGCGGCAGGGATATTTTGGGCGGGGGATCGCGGGGGTGGGATCGGATCAGACCTATAACGAGAGCGTACAGGTGCATCATTTCAACAATGACCGGCAGGTGTCGCTGTTGGAAGAGGGGAACGATATCAACAAGCAGAATTTCACGGTCCAGGATGTGCTGGGGGGCAGCGGGAGCCGCAGGGGAAGCGGCGGAGGGCCTTCGGCGGCGGCCAATCCCAGCGCCGCGGGGATCACGACGGTTTGGGCGGGAGGCCTCAACTATCGGGACAGCTGGGGGAAGTTTGACGGCTATGGCAGCTACTTTTATAACTTTACCCATGTGTCGGCGAATACATCGAGCCTGACGGAGAAGTTCTTTAGTACGGCGGATGACACTTCCAATATCACAACCCGGGCCAACCCGGCGATCTCGCGGAGCACCAACCAACGGGTCAATTTCAATTTTGAGAATAAGAGTGATAGCGGTAATTCCTTTGTTTTTCGCCCCAATATCATGTGGCAGCATACGAGTCCCAATTCTTCTTCTGCCACATCGACGGTCGACCAGGACGGACGGCCGGTGAGCAGCAGCGTTGGAAATTCGTACAGTAGCAATGACGGCTTCAATATCAATGGGTCGAACCTGACCTTGAGGCATCGATTCAGGAAACCTTACCGGACGATCTCGCTGGATGTAACGGGGACGGTGAACGTGAACGATGGGAGCGGCTATTATAACTCGGCCAATAATTTCTATAAGCTGGACTCTTTTCAGCACCTGCGGCAATATTACAATGATTCCCTTCATTCGGTGAACCTCGCCCCTACCCTATCTTATACCGAGCCGTTGTCGAGGCATTCGGTGCTGGAATTGAACTATAATCACACCTATGACCGGAGCCGGACGATCAATAATACCTATGACTACGTTCCAGCGGCGAAGGAGTATTCGGCCTTCGACAGTCTTTTCAGTAATTCATACCGGTTCGAGAGCAACAGCGACCGGGTGAGCTTGAGCTACCGGCTGCAGTTCCCGAAGATGAATGTGAATATGGGGAGTGGCGTGCAATGGATGAATTTCGATAGCCGGAATACGACGAAGGGGATCGATGTGTCGCACAATTTTGTCAACTTCACACCGACGGTGAATTTCACGTATTCGTTCACACAGCGACAGCGGTTGAGATTTTACTACACCGGGCGGACAGGGACGCCGAGCGCCAGCCAGTTGCAGCCGTTGACGACGACGAGCGACGATATCAACTATACGGTGGGTAATCCGGGGCTGAAGCCGCAGTTCACGCATAGTATGCGGATGCTCTACTCCTCTTATAACCCTGCCACGCAGAATGTGATCTTTGCTACACTTAACGCCAGCACGACCGTCAACGATATCCAGAGCGAGATCATTCCCAACAATAAGGGTGGGCAAACGACGACCTATGTGAACCTGAACGGGACCTGGAGCGTTGCGGGATATTTTGACTACGGGTTTTCTTTGAAGCGGCCGAAGTCGAATCTGAACCTTATCTCCAATATCAATTACTCGCAGAGCCAGACGCTGGTGGCTTCGGCTGTTTCGCCGGCAGATCTGCAGCATGATTATTCACGGAATACGTCGCTTACGGAGACGGTGTCCTGGACGACGAATATCCGGAAGAACTTTGATATGAATTTGAGCTCGGCCCTGAACTACAACATCGCGCGGAATTCGCTGCGGCCGGCGGCCGATTTTGATTATTTTTCCGAGGTGGTGAATGCGGATCTTACCGCGTATACCAATAGTGGGTGGCTGGTGGCTTCGGACTTTACTTATACATATACGGATAATCATGAGCCGGGGTATAATGCGTCGATCCCTTTGTGGAGTCCGTCGATTGCGAAGCAGTTGCTTGCGAAGAAGCAGGGGGAGCTGAGGCTGACCTGTTTTGATATCCTGAATCAGAATACGATGGTGAGTAAGCAGGTGTCGTTGAACCAGGTGAGCGTCAACAGGACGACGACGTTGACGAGGTATGTGATGCTGACGTTTACCTATAATCTGAACAATTTTGGGCAGAACAGGCAGCGGCGTCCGGGGATGCCGCCTGGCGGCGGGAGGTTTCGGGGGGATCTTCCGCGAGGGGGTGGCGGCGGATTTGGTGGGGGCAAGAGGAGCGGCGGTTAATGATAATTTACAAAATTTCCGGCGAAGAAAAAAGTATATATTCTTTATTTCGACGCAACCCGGCTTAGCAATTGTATGTCTTGTGTATAGGAGATCTTTTGTTATGAAAAAGATGTATGCGGCGTTCGAAAGCCTTTTCGGTGGGGGAAGGTTTTTTGCGCCCACCAGTCAGTCATCCTCACCGGTAACGATTACCTCATTTTCTCAGCCCAATGTCCTTCGTAAGAAAATGGAAGAGGAAAAAATGTCCCATGGCGGCACTGTGACGGCAAATTTATCGCCTGTCAGACTGGATATGGACCATGGAGCGGTGGTTATGTATTTTTGCCCGATGAAGACCATCGAGGTGCTCAATGTCAAGAGTGAAGGGGATGGAGGGATCATCCCGCAGGAAGCCCGCATTGAAGGGCTGAACGTTCCAGGGAACCTCAAGTCGGGATATTATGATCTTCGGAATGTGGAGCTCACTTCCAACGGGGCAATGCTTGTTAAAGCCACTGAAGCGACGAGTTGGGAATTGATCGAAATGGGATTTCCGGATTGATCCGGATGAAGACCCGCTCGTTGAGCGGGTTTTTTTGTTATTGGCGTTTTGTATTGTCCGTTTGTCTTGGGGAAGAGTAGACGGGATAGCTGCCGCGTTCCATGTATATGCTGCCGGAGATGGAGAAGGTGTGAGCGTCATTGGTGTACATGAGGCCACCCTGGATGCCGGCGTTGATGCCGAGGCCCCGGGTGAAGTCGCTGCCGGAGAAGGGTTGGTTGAACGGTGAGGGGGCATAGAGGCTGCCGGTGCTGAATACGGTGGGCGCGGCGGTGACGCCGGCGAAGGCGGTGACGTTGGGGGTTAGCGGGTGGTAGAGCGTCAGGCTGAGGGGCGCTGTGACGTAGGAGGCTCCCCCGTGATTGAAGGAGATGTATCCCGCGGAGAGACCGGCGGAGGGCCGGAGCTGCCATTTGGCATTGGTGAGGGGGGCGGCGGGCATGGGAAGCGGCTGCCAGGGGGTAAAGCCATAGCCCCAGGTGGGGATCGGGAGATGCGATTGCGCTCTCGCAGAGAGGAAGGTGAGAGATACCATTATAGCCAGAACTGTGCGCATCGTCGCTGATTGTCTTATAAAGTTAGGGGTTTCGGGGTTTTCCGGGGGCTTTTTTCTTGTAGTAATACCTTCTCTTGAAATAGTGGCTGCCCCAGAGGAGATACTTTTTGCGTTTTGAGTAGCGGCTGGCCCGGGTGACCTTTTTCCCGGTGTTGCTATTGGCCGGGAATAGCTTGTGGTGGCCGATATAAAGCGAGGTTTGATAGTCGATCCGGTTGCCGTTAGGTGTGAGGCTTTTTACGGGCATGACGTCAAAACGGTGGTAGGGCCGTTCGCTGTCGGGCTCTTCTTTATCGAAGAGGATATAGAGTTTATTGCCATCGACGCGGTAGTGCCCGGTCGCCTTTTCATATTCCAGATCACCCTGGAAAACATACTGCAGGGTACTGTCCGCGTTTAGCTGGATCCTTGTGGTGAAAAAGCCGCCGATTGCAAATTTTGAGCGATAGGTTCCGGTGATGTCATTGGAGGTGCCGCATGCCGTCAGCAGGGAGGAAAGGATGGCGAGGCAGAAAAGGGCTTTTGATGCGGGTTTTAACGGGGGGCGGAGGTTAAAATGGGGCAAATTCATTGAAAAAATCGCATATTTAGGATATGAATAAGATAACTCTCTTTCTGGTCATTTTATTGCTCGCCGGGTGCGCGTCGGCGCAGACCTATTCACCGGAGGTGGAGAAGAAGATCAGTGCGGTGGAGTCGCATCTCGGAACGCCGGATCATCTCCTGCACACGTTGAAGGAGCGGATGGCTTTTTACCGGGTGCATGGGCTGACCATTGCCGTAGTGCACAACTTTCAAATGGAGTGGGCACGGGGTTATGGATGGGCGGACAGTGCGGAGAAACGGCCGGTAACGGTTCATACCTTGTTTCAGGCGGGCTCGATCAGCAAGTCGTTGAATGGCGTCGGGCTGGTGCGGCTGGCGCAGGAGGCGACAATCGACCTGTATGTCAATATCAACACCTATTTACGGAGCTGGAAATTTCCTTATGATGCCCAGTCAGGCGGAAAGACGATCAGTGTCGCCAACCTGCTTAGCCATACGGGCGGGCTGACGATCCATGGATTTCCGGGATATGAGCGGGGGGTGACTTTGCCGACGGTGGCGCAGGTGCTGAATGGAACACCGCCGGCCAATACGGCGGCGGTGCGCAGTATGTATGCGCCGGGGATCAAATCGGAGTACTCGGGTGGCGGAACGACGATCTCGCAGGTGCTCCTCGGGGATGTGACGGGCGAGGCGTACGACCGGTGGATGGGGGAGCATGTGTTGCGGCCCCTGGGGATGAAGGAAAGCTCTTATACTCAACCTCCGCCCGCAGGCAACGCGGGTGTGCTGGCGACGGCCTATCATGCGGATGGATCGGCGGTGCCGGGGAAATATCATATTTATCCCGAGGAGGCGGCGGCGGGGCTTTGGACGAACCCGACGGACCTTTGCAAGTATATCATCGAGACGCAGCTTTCGCTGGCGGGCCGGTCGGCGAAGGTGCTGGATGCTGCGCATACGAAATTGCGGCTTACGCCCTATATTGACAGTAGCGCGGCGCTTGGGGTGTTTATCGTGCGTGAAGGGGAGCGGAAATGGTTTCAACATAATGGCGCCGATGAGGGGTTCCGGGCCGCCTACTTTGGCTCGCTGGAGGGTGGCGATGGCGTTGTGGTGATGGTGAACAGTGACAATGGGGGGATCCTGAATGAGGTCGTCCGCGGGGTGGCGACGGTGTATGGGTGGAAATGGGAGTAGCGTGGCGGAAACGGCCAATTACCTATCTTTAGAGGAATCAACACTACTGCTATGCGATTCCTCCTTCTTTGCTTGTTGCCGGTGACGGCGTTTGCACAATCTTTTACGGCGGATGTTCAGAAGTATATCGACTATCCCGGTGGGACGATCGCTATTACGGATGTAACGGTGATCGACGGGACGGGGGCGGCCCCAAAGGGGCATCAGACGGTGGTGTTTTCTGACGGGAAGATCGCGGCGTTGGGATCGGCGGGGAGCGTGAGTGTGCCGGCGGGGGCGACGGTGATCGCCGGGAGTGGGAAGACGGTGATCCCCGGGCTTGTGATGCTGCATGAGCATTTGTACTATACCATACCGATAGACGGTTTTTTTAATGTCGCGGAGATGCCGGGGTCATTTCCGCGCATGTACCTGGCCGGGGGTGTGACGACGGCGCGGACAGGCGGGAGTATCGAACCGCAGACGGACCTGGCGTTGCGGCGGCTGATCGGCGAGGGTAAAATGATAGGACCGGATATGGATGTCACGGCGCCTTATATCGAGCGGCCGGGTTTTGATATCCCATGCATCAACCTGATCGGCGACTCAGCGCAGGCGGCGCGGGAGGTGGCGCATTGGGCGGACAAGGGTTGTACTTCCATCAAGATGTATATGCATGTGACGCGGGGAGATATGATGGCCACGGTTCGGGAGGCGCATAAGCGGGGGATGAAGGTGACGGGGCATCTTTGTACGGTAACCTACCGCGAGGCGGCGGCGATCGGGATCGATGATCTCGAACATGGGTTTATGGCGGCCTCGGATTTTGACGAGGGACGGGTTGCCGATTCCTTCGACTACCCGAAGGCGCACCAGTCGCTACAGCAGTTGCCGGAGAACAGCCCGAAGATGAAGGACCTCATTGGTTATTTGATCGCACATAAAGTTGCGGTTACATCGACGTTGCCGGTGTTTGAGCCCTACACGGGGCGGGAGGTGATCCTGGGTGGAGGTGTGGATGCCGTGCTGCCCGTGGTGTTGGAGCGGGTGAAGGGGGGATGGGAGCGGCAGCAGGGACGTGACTCGGCGTCGGTTGCGCTTTTCCGCAAGGAGCTGGCCTGGGAGAAGCAGTTCTTCGACGGCGGGGGCTTGCTGGTTGCGGGGACGGACCCGACGGGTGCGGGGCGGACGATCGCGGGATATTCGGACTGGCGGCAGATAGAATTACTGGTGGAGGGAGGGTTTACCGTGCCGCAGGCGATACAAGTGTGTACGTTGAACGGTGCGCGTTACCTGGGGAGGGAGAAGGAGATCGGGACGGTGGGTGTGGGGAAGCGGGCGGACCTGGTGCTGATCGACGGTGATCTTGGTGCGGATGTGAAAAATATCCGGAAGACGATGGTGGTGTTCAAGGGGGGTGTTGGATTTGATACTCAGAGGATCCTTGCCAGTGTGAAGGGGAAGGTCGGGTTGAACTGAGAAATCCGGTTTTTTTTATTATTTTGAGGGGACATGAGAAAATTAACCCTTTCCCTCGCCGTGCTGATGCTAGCGGTCGCTGGTTGTTCCAAACACAATTCCACGGGCACCAACTATTATTTTACGTATAATCATGGGGCCATTCCCTATCGTTCGAGGATCAATGATTCGCTGATCCTCGTCCAAACCCCTAATCAGGGTGCTGCTGCGTTTGAACTGTACAGTTTTCGAACCCAGGAATTGATGGACAGCGCGACCGCGGGATTACTGGCCCTTTCCACCTGGGACCTCTGCGGAATCTACTTTTCCAACCAGGATTCCACGCGGACAGGGACGTATACAACCGATACCCTTAGTAAGCGCCAAGTGTACAATACCGTCTTTCGATTTTATTACAAAAACGATCCTCAACAGGGCAACTACTTTGCAACGCCTGGCTTACCTTTTTCCGTGACGATTACGGCGGCAACGGCTGATTATATCGAGGGCACGTTTGAAGGTAAGCTGGTCAAAGGGGTGAATGTGGATACGACGACTGTCTCGAATGGTAAGTTCCGGTTGCCTCGCAAGTAGGGTCTGGCGTCAGAGCAACTTTGCGCCGTGGATGGGGCAGTAGTTCCAGTTGCCGGGCATGGGCTCCTTGTCGACGGGGCAGAATTTGGGCGGGAGTGCGGAGGCGAGAGGGAGAGACCATTTGGCGGATGCGCCTTCCCAGGTAAGGAGGAAGTGATTGGATTTATCGACATCGAAGGCGGGCTTGCCGTTGCCGCCGGTGCCGTCGAAGAGGAAGACATGCATGCCGTCACCGAACTGGCCGAGGAGCTTGGCCATGATGGGTTGGAACTGGTTGACCATGCGCATGGCGAGAGGTGAGACCTCCTTTTCGGCGAGCGGAAGATAAACATGTTTGTTCGAGTCGACGAGCTTTAGCGTCGGGCGGATGTCGTCGGCGGATCTGAAGACGATGTTCGCACCATCCATCGAATAATCGACGATGCAGAACATCATGTACGGCGACATTTCCTTAACGATCGCGGTGACGGTTTCCGGGGGGATATTCATCTGGGAACCCACGATCTCCCAGAATTGGGCGGGGATCCAAAGAATCATTTGCTTGTGGGGGAGCTCGCCGGTGGACTTCATGCAATCCATGATGAAGTCGTGGGAGGAAGGCTTTGGCGGCTTGATAGTGACTGTTGATGAAGATGGCTGCGCCATTGCGGCCATGAGCATGGCCAGGCAAAGCATGGTTGCTAGAAGGGGTTTCATATTCTATTGGTATTGTTCAGGTGGTAGACCACTAAAATAAGGGAATTCCCTGAATCGGCCAATGCGGTGGGGCGGCGATCGGTGTTGGGGTAGACAGGTTTTTGGGTTGAGGGGCCGTTATTGACCGCAGCGTGCTTGCGGTGAGGTTTGGAGGAATGGTCGGACTGTTACTCACTTCGAAGGCTTTTAACCGGATTGGCGAGGGCCGCTCGTACCGCCTGAAAGCTGACGGTGAGGAGGGTGATCAGCAGGGCGCCAAGGGCGGTGGCGGCGAAGATCCAAGCCGCGAGGGAGGCGTGGTAGGCATAGTTCTGGAGCCAGCCCTGCATGAACCAGGCGGCAACGGGGATGGCGATGAGCAGAGAGATACCGACCAGGACAACAAACTCGCGGCAGAGGAGTTGCCAGAGGTTGATCACGGAGGCGCCGAGGACCTTGCGGACGCCGATCTCTTTTGTCCGCTGCTCGGCGACGAAGGAGGCCATGCCGAAGAGGCCGAGGCAGGAGATGAAGATGGCGAGAGTGGCGAAGAAGCCGGCGAGCTTGCCGATGCGTTGTTCGTCCCCGAATTTTTTTGCGTATTCTTCGTCGGCGAAACTATAGTTGAAGGGTTGGTCGGGATCGTATTGTTTGAAGACTTTTCCGATGGTGGCGAGGGTCTGTTTTACGCCGGCATTGGGGTTGAGCCGGAGGATGACGTTGCTCTTCGCGTAGTCCGTTTGAATATAATAGACAAAAGGTTGGATTGCCTGGTAGGGAGATTCGACGATCATATCTTTTACTACGCCGATGATATGCTTGGGGTGGCCCAGCCAGGTGATGGGCTGGCCGATGGGATCTTTGAGACCCATGAACCGTACGGCAGCTTTGTTGATGATCAGGGCGGTAGTGTCGGTGGGATAGTCGCGGGAGAAGTCGCGGCCTTGTGCGAGTTGCCAGCCGATGGTCTTGCCATAGCCGTAGGTTACGGCCGTGGTGGGCCAGGCGGTTGACAGCGCCGGGTCTTTGCCGGCCCATTCGAAACCGCCGCTGCCGGCTCCATAGCCGTTTACACCGCTCTCCCCCTCGGTCATGTCGAGGATGGCCCCGGTCTTTATCAGATCGGCTTTCACAGCTTCAAAATGATCATGGACCCCATCGGAGATCATGTGGATTATGAGGATGCCGTTGTTGTTATAGCCCAGCGGACGATCCTGCGCATATCGGATCTGGCGAAAGACGACGATCGTACCGATGATGAGGACCACGGAGACGGTGAACTGCAGTACGGTGAGGATCCGACGGGGGATGGCTGCTGCCGGACCTGCTTTGATGAACGTCGGCCAGAGGTTCGTCCCTCGCTCTGACCTCGTTCGGGACCTTGTCAGGTCCCCTTTAAGCACTTTTACCGGGCGGAAAGAAGAGAGATATAATGCGGGGTAGCTGCCGGCGACGAGCCCGGTGAGGATGGTGAAGCCGAGGGTTGCGAGCCAGAAGAAGGGGTTTGTCACCGGCAGGCTGATCTTTTTACTGGCTACGTCGTTGAAGAAGGGCAGGAGCAGACCGACGAGCAGGAGGGCGGCGGCGAAGGCGATCAGCGCCGTGAGAAGCGATTCACCCAGGAATTGGAAGATCAGCTGGCGGCGCAGGGAGCCGATGGCTTTGCGGATGCCCACTTCGCGGGCGCGTTTTTCGCTGCGGGCCGTGCTGAGGTTCATAAAATTGATGCAGGCCAGGAGGAGAACGAAGATGCCGATGGTGCCGAAGAGCCAGACGAATTTTATGTTTCCGCCGACGCTGACGCCATTCTTGAATTCGGAATGGAGCCGCCAGTCGTTCATTGGATAGAGCCAGAATTGGGGGTGGGCAAGGGCATCCCCGCCGGATACATGCTTTAGCTTGGCGTCCTTTATCCGGGCGGATGCTGTATGGATGTCGACGTTATCGTTGAGGACGACTATGGTGTTGAAGGCGTTCATGCGCCAGGGGCTGGGGCGATGCTCGAGTCCCCAGGCATCATAGAGCTGTTTCCAGTTGGCGATATAGTGGAGATCTGAAAAGCTGGTATTCGCGGGGAGGTCGGCGTAAACGCCGGTGACCCTCACCAGTTGGTCTTTGTCGATGTGCATGGTCTTGTTCACGGGGTCTGCGTCGCCGAAATAGGCTTTGGCAACGGAGGCGGAAAGCAGAATAGCATCCGGCGCATCCAGGGAATTAAGACTGCCGTGGATCATTTTTAAACCAAGGACTTTCGCGATGCCGGGTTCATACCAAGCGCCGGACTGGCTGATGACTTTTTGATCGAAGCTAAGGACATGATGACGCGCATAGGAGCCAATGACCACCTGTTTGAAGTTGCTGCCGTAGCGGGTGCGGAGTTCGTTTGCGGTTGGGAAGGGGGTACCCATTCCGGTATTCACGGTCCCGTTGCCGGTCATGTTCTGCATGACCATGGCGATCCGGTCGTGCTGGGAGATGGAGTGATCAAAGGAGAGTTCATCCCAGATCCAGAGCCCGATGAGCATAGCGACGGCCATGCCGACGGCGAGACCGGAGATGTTGAGAAGGCTGTGGGTTTTGTTGGCGGTGAGGTTGCGGAGGGCGACCTTGAAATAGTTTCGTAGCATAGCGGTTAAGTTATGCGAATCGTTCACATCTGGTGCCGGGTTTGCAGGGGACTGGCAATCAGGAGGTTGGTTGGGATGTTTACCAGCTGCACTGTTCGGTTTCGGACAGATTTTGTATCGTTTGCGGACTGCGTTCATGCGGGCGAGTTGGTGCAAGGTGCTGGTGATCAATTTTGTGGGATTGCGGCATGGACTTGGCACCATCGTACTCCGGCTGTGGTAAAATTCATCTTTGACAAAAACTCGGGTATGCTTCAAAACTTCTTAAAGGTTGCCTGTCGCAACCTGTTCCGCGGTAAAGGGTTCTCGTTTATCAATATCAGCGGGCTGGCCATCGGAATGGCGAGCGCCTTGCTGATCCTTATCTGGGTGCAGAACGAGGTCAGCTATGACCGCTTTTATACCCATAGCGACCGATTGTACCAGGCATGGCGCAATGGAAAGGACAATACGGGTCTGCAGAGCTTCAATGTCACTCCTCAGGTGGTCGGTCCGGCGATGAAGCGGGACTATCCCGAGGTAGAGCGAGCCTCACGGGTGTTTTGGGATGAGAATTTGCTATTGTCGCGGGGGGAAAAGAAGATCAATATCCGTGGGACGATGGCGGACCCGGACTTTTTGATGATGTTCGATTTCCCGGTAGTGTCCGGCAATGCGGGCACAGCCCTGACCGATCCAACGGGAATCGTCATCACGGAAAAAACGGCAAAGGCGTTTTTCGGCAATGCGGACCCCATGGGCAAGACGATCCGAGTGGACAGCAAATACGACTATGCCGTCAGCGCGGTATTGAAGGACCTGCCCAATAATACGCAATTCGATTTTGAATTCATCCTGCCGTGGGATTTTCTAAAGAGGCAGGGTGCCACCGACAGCGTATGGGATAGGAATTCGGTCCACAATTTTGTACTACTGAAACCGCATACCGATCTGGCGGCATTCAATTCGAAGACCAAGAATATTTACGCCGAGCATCATGTACCTTATTTTGCCGAGTCGTTCCTGTACCCGGTGAGCAGGCTGCGATTGTATTCGGAGTTTGTCAACGGCAAGCCGGCGGGTGGGCGGATCGAGCGGGTCCGGATCTTTATCGTGATCGCGGTGTTCATTCTACTGATCGCCTGTATCAATTTTATGAATATGAGTACGGCGCGGAGTGAGAAGCGGGCGAAGGAAGTGGGTATCCGCAAGGTATCGGGGGCGCTGCGAGGGTCGCTGATCGGTCAATTTCTCGGGGAGAGCGTGTTGCTCGCCGCTTTTGCAGGTATTATCGCCTTGCTGATTGTGGCGTTTTGCCTGCCTTTCTTTAGCACGCTAACGGATAAGGTATTGACCCTTGGGTTTTCGAATGTTTATTTCTGGCTGGCTTTTGCCGGATTTGTGTTGTTGACGGGGGTGCTGGCGGGGAGCTACCCGGCGTTGTTCCTGTCTTCTTTCCGGCCGGTGACGGTGCTGAAGGGGGGGCTGAGTAAAACACGTACACTGGCCAGTGCGAGAAAAGTGCTGGTGGTGCTGCAATTCAGTTTTTCGATCCTGCTGATCATCTGCACCGTCATTATTGAAAAGCAGGTGACCTATGCGAGGGGCCGGGAAGTGGGGTATGATAAGAGGAATATGATCTGGTGTTTTCTTTCGGAAGACATCAATAAAAATTACCCGACGATCAGAAATGAGCTGTTGAGCCAGGGGATTGCCAGTTCGATAACCAAGAGCAGCGAACCTTTGACGGAGAGCTGGCTCACGGACGGAGCCAAATGGCCGGGGAAGGACCCGAATGACAAAACGGACTTCAATTTTTTCAATTGTGACGGGAATATCGTTCAGACGGCGGGGCTGCAGCTGGTTGCCGGGAGGGATATCGATCCAAAACAGTATCCGACGGATTCCACGGCGGTGTTGCTAAATGAGACGGCGGTGAAAGTGATGGGTTTCTCCGATGCGATCGGAAAGGTCATCGATCACGGCAACTGGGGTGCCGACTGGCATGTTGTGGGGGTGGTAAAGGATTTTATCATCGAGTCGCCGTTTGATAAGGTGAAGCCCATGGTGATCCAGGGGCCGAGGGCCAACTGGTTCAACCTAATGCATATCAAGCTGAGCGAGGCGCGGCCGACAACACAGAGTCTTGCGGCCGTCGAGTCGGTTATGAAGCGATATAATCCGAAGTATCCTTTCGAGTACCATTTTATCGATCAGCAATATGCGAAGAAGTTCGACGACGAGCAGAAATCGGGGACCTTGACTGCTCTTTTTGCGGGGCTGGCCATCTTTATCTCGTGCCTGGGGTTATTTGGCCTGGCCGCTTATATGGCGGAGAGCCGTACCAAGGAGATCGGCGTGCGGAAGGTGTTAGGAGCGTCGGTGGCGAGTATTGCTGGGTTGCTATCGAGGGATTTTGTGAAGTTGGTGCTGATCGCGATGGTGGTGGCATCGCCGGTGGCGTGGTGGGTGATGAGCAAGTGGTTGGCGGGGTATGCGTATCATATTGGGTTGTCTGCCTGGGTGTTTGTGATGACGGGTGGTGGGGCGGTAGTGATTGCGCTGGCGACGGTGAGCTTTCAGGCCATTCGGGCGGCGATGGCGAACCCGGTGCGGTCGCTGCGGAGTGAGTAGCCTCCGCGGCCTGGGCGGTGCGGGTGGCATGATTTTTTTGCCTTGTTGAATTATGCCATCTTCGGTCGTTCGATATTTTAGTTATGACGCCGGGACGCGGCGGCTGCGAATCCATTATGTTTCGGGGGATATCTATGATTATCTGGAGGTACCCCCGAAGGTGTTTGAATCCATGAAGAAGGCGGGGTCGAAGGGAACGTTCCTGAATACCAGGATCAAGGGGAAGTATGCGTTTGAGAAGGTCGGGTGATTGCCTGGGCTATTTTAACGAAAGAACAACCATTGATTAACCAACGATAAACAAGCTATGTGGCAGCCATTGGGCAATTTGCAAGTCGACACCAAACCCCGATTGCTATGCCCTCTCCTGCGAAAAACACCTATTACCTGGGGATGTTCCTCGGCTGCTTTCTTTTGTTCGAAATGTCTGCGCTGGGACAGACGAATGTCGATTCCACGCATCTCCGAAAACATTATCGCTATTCTTCGATCACTCTATTTTCCGGCGCCGAGATGCAATTCTTTGGGCGAAGGCCCGGGATACTGTCCGTCAGCTTTCCTTATTCGGTGACGGATTCTTCCGGATCGACGACTGATCATGTCTTTTCCGGTGAGAATAAGGACATCTATGGGTCACACAAGGCCTACGTCTTGCCGATATTTATCGAACTCGGTCACTTGCATCATTTTGTCCATTTTGGGCTCGCTTTTACCGTTAACCAGGGAGGATTTACGGGCTTACCCTATCTGACGGCGGGATATGGAGGGTTGTGGTATATCGATCCCTGGCGCCGGGGTCGCCCATTCAATAATAAGCGTTGGGTTATCAAGGCTTCACTAAACCTGACTTATACTGCTGACGGGCCCAACAGTAACAGCGCAGTGCTGGGGAGTATCGACAATTACAACAAGACCGTTGATCTTCTTGGAGAGGTGGCGGGCCCCACGTTTACGACCGGCGGCGGGACTGGCCGAGGTTCGACCCCCAGAAAGACGTATATTGTACAGACGCTGCGAGTGTCCTATTCCCAGCGGGAGCTATCGTTATTGCCCAGGATCAGCGTCGCTCTAAATCCTTATAGTGAGTATGTACGGTGGGAATTGATCGCCGGATATTCTATTCCAGTCATCGAAAGGGGAGGACTTTATTTTCAGCAGGTAGCCGCCGGCCAGTCGAAGGGAATATCGAGCGCGGTCAATATCAACAACAGCGACATTTCGGCGAGTTATGATCATCAAACAATCCGATCGACCCCTTATCATTTTGGAGGATTATTTGTCGGAGTCTTGTTTGGTTTCGGGAAGTTCAAAGAGGTGACCCGATGAAGATTTTGCCAGGCGGCGCATTTTCCCTGTTGTTTGTCGGGTTACCCCCCGGGATTGCCGGGGTGTGAACTCTAATTTTGGGGAAATCATTTGCTATGCGTAAACTACTTTTAAAAATGTCGATTTCCGCCGATGGGTTTGTCTGCGGTCCGAAGGGGGAGATCGATTGGATCTTTGCCAGTATGAATGCAGAGGCGGCCAACTGGGTGGTGGAGGTGATCTCCAGGGCGGGACTGCATATCATGGGCAGCCGGACCTTTCACGATATGGCGTCGTACTGGCCTGCCTCGAATGAGGTCTTTGCCAGGCCGATGAATGAGATACCCAAGGCGGTGTTTACCCGGAAGGGGATCGCGGCAGTCGGCGACCGGAGTCAGACGACGACGGCGTTGAAGGATGCGGGACAGATGATGAAAGAGAAGGGGCTGGCCTTTTCGGAGACGGCGGCGATGGAATCATGGACGAATGCGCAGGTTCTGACGGGGGACCTTTCGGCAGAGATCATCCAGCTGAAGCAGCAGCCGGGGAAGGATATCCTTGCGCATGGCGGGGCTTCGTTTTGCCAGAGCCTGGTGGCTACCGGTCTGGTGGATGAGTATCATCTGCTGGTGCACCCGGTGGTGTTGGGGAAGGGCTTGCCCTTGTTTTCGGCGGTGAAGGAGCGGATTGCATTGGAGTTGATGGAGGTGAAGGCGTTTCCGGGAGGCGCGGTGGCGCATAGTTATCAGGCGAAGAAAGGGTAAAGGGCCGGCTTTGAAGGCGCTTATGAAGGGATGGGTTTTTCGAGGACGGCAAGCTCGAGCGTTTGTTTTTGGATACCGAACTTTTCGCCGGCGTGGAAGGGTTGGAGCTCGCCGGTGCGGCGGTAGCCGTGGCGCTCATACCAGGCGAGGAGTTCGGCGCGTGCGGTGATGACGGTGATGTGGATGACTGTGCATTGATGGCGGCGAGCGTAGTCGTCGGCGGCGGAGAGGAGGTGTTTGCCGATTCCGGTGCCTTGTTGGATGGGGAGGACGCTGAGAAGGCCCAGATAGAGCGTATTGGCTTGCTGCTGGAGATAGACGCAGCCGAGGAGGGCGCCGGTGGGGGCGGTGTATTTGAGGATGGTGGCGCCGGGGGTATTGAGGAGTTCTTCGATGCCGGCGGCGTTGGTGCGGGAGCCGGCGATGAGGTGTGCTTCGTGGGTCCAGCCTTGCTGGCCGGCTTCACCTCGGTAGGCGCTGTTGACGAGGGTGACCAGGGCGGGGATGTCCGCGGAAGTTGCAGGAGTGATGACGGAGGGGGCGGCGGGAGGAATAGACATGTTGGTTGTTTGGGCAAAGATAGCGGGATCAGGTACCTGTTTGTACGTCATCCCAGCCAGCATTGCCATCGCGAATAAGCCAATTGAGAACATGGTGTCGCTCCATTAGTATGTCGGGTGACAGCCCGGCGGGAGCGGGATCTCCTTTAATCCTTGCCTCTTCCGTGGCCCAGTGCAGGCGAAGAACGAGATCGGCTTCGTCCAGGATCTCTTTTTTTGATCGAAGCCGGGCTTTCGAACGAAAGGCCGGCTCGGAGAGGTTGCGAATAATAGCTACGTCCGCGGGCACATTACATTCTATATTGGGATAGGATAGCGAATCAACGTATCCCAACGCCCAAAGCAGCGCATGCAGGCTCTCGTAACGCCAGCTGGCATTGGACCGCTGCTGAGACGTTGGATGCGACTCTTGTACAAATTCCTTTTCCTTCGGATGGTATGGTTGCTACAGGTTCTACTTTTTGCGGCCCGCCACCACAGGAAGTCAAAAGGATCGCCGGAAAGAGAAAGGGGATAACTTTCATGCGTTCCAAGATATACATGAATTTTGTAATTTCAAAAGGAGTCAGGTGATGCAAAAAAGGGAGATGAAAATCATCTCCCTTTTCTTTATCGTATGCGGTTCGTTTTAGAGAACGGGCTTGCCACCGAAGGTGATCGATTTGAGCTGGGCGTCGCCGACCTTTACGGCAGCGGCGGACAGCGGAGCGTAGTTCAGGTCGTTGCTGAACTTCTGGCCGTCGTGGATCATCCAGGTGAGGAGCTTCACGAGGTTGGCGGCGCGCTCTTTGGTGCGGCCATTGTAGTTCTGGTCCTTGTATACTACCACCCAGGAGAAGCCGGAGATGGGGTAACCCTCGGCTGCATCGGTGTTGGTGAGGGACACTTTGGTGTCGGCGGGGATGGCAACGTTAGCAGCGGCGGTGACGCTGGCGATGCTGGGGTTGATCCATTTGCCGGACTTGTTCTGCATTTTGGCGTAGGGCATACCAT
>Ga0310811_10001195_pt1 | contig 33267 bp, 35 predicted proteins | sample YCmetagenome_FD_207642 | JGI IMG/M metagenome (GOLD analysis project Ga0310811, IMG submission 207642) | Soil microbial communities from experimental microcosm in Duke University, North Carolina, United States - YC | ecosystem: Engineered > Artificial ecosystem > Soil microcosm > Unclassified ...
ATCCTGGCGCGCATTCTGCTGCAACACCAGATAGCCGTCGGCGATGGAGTTGGCGACACGTGCGGCGAGATCGGGATCGCGCGACTGGAACTCGACGACGATGACGCGGGACTTGTCGACGGCGTAGACGGTGAGCCGGTCGTAATAGGCGTCGAGCACGCGCTCTTCCGGCGTCATCGAGAACGGATCACGGCCGATCCCGAACAACGCCAGCAGCGATTTCAACGGCGACATCCCGCTCAGAACGGGATCGAATTCGGGCTTCTCAGCCAGCTTGTTCTTCTTGATGATCTCGCTCGCGAGCTCGCGCGACTGCACGAGCTGGACCTGACTCGTCACGGCTTCGGCATCGAGCACGGCGCGCTGCTCGTCGCGCTCGCCGTTCGGACGCAGGAACACATTCTCGCGTCCGTCGATCAGGATGCGGGATTCGGATTTGTAGCGGGGCGTGATGAGATTGACGACGGCGAGCGAGACGAGCAGCACCGCGACCGTGGGCACGATGATCCAGCGACGCTGGCGCGACAGCGCCTCTCCCAGCAAGCGCAGATCGATGTCACCCGACGGGGATGCATTGGGCCGCGCTGCGGCGGGCTGAGATACATCAGCAGGTCTTGCAGGAGCTGGCGCAGGCTTCAGGAACGGCCTAGCCGCCTGCGCCATTTCCTTGACCTTACGCCACAACGCAACACGCATCGCACACTCCCGCGGACGCCACGACTCTACCTGAGCTGCCGCGATTACACTCCATTAAGGTTGCCGCTGGGTTAATCCGGTGGTTTTTGGAGCGGGAATGCGACTCGCAAAAATCCCGCAGTCATGTTTTGTTAACCATCAAAGCCCTTAATCGGAATCGATTTTTTCCTGAAGGTTGCCACATGCCCGGCGCACCCGCCGCCGAACGCCGGTCTTGATCATGCCCGCGCCGGATCAACCCCTCCGCATCCTGCACGCGGTACGCGCGCCCGTGGGCGGCATTTTCCGTCACATCATCGACCTCGCCAACGGCCAGGCCGACCGCGGCCACCAGGTCGGCATCATCGCCGACAGCCTGACCGGCGGCGATCGCGCCGATGCCGCGCTGGCTGAGATCGCCCCTCGCCTTTCGCTCGGCGTGCACCGCATTGCCATCCACCGCGAGCCGTGGCCGACCGACGCGTTGGTATGGCTGCGCTTCCGTCAGTTCATCTCCGGACTGAAGCCGGACGTCCTGCACGGCCATGGCGCCAAGGCCGGCGCTTTTGTCCGGCTGAAGTCGCGCGCCAGCGATACCATCCGCATTTACACGCCGCATGGCGGCTCGCTTCATTATCCGCTCAATACGTTCAAGGGTGCGCTCTACGGTCGCCTCGAGCGCTGGCTGATGGACAACACCGATCTCTTCCTGTTCGAAAGCGCCTTCGCGCGCGACACCTATCAGCGCATGATCGGAACGCCGAAGGGGCTCGTGCGCTGCGTCTTCAACGGCGTCACCGCCGATGAATTCGATCCCGTTCCGAAGGCGGATGACGCCACCGACATCGTCTATGTCGGCGAGTTCAGGCGTATCAAGGGCGCCGACATCCTGATCGATGCGGTGGCGCGGCTGCATGCCGACGGCAAGCCGGTCACGCTGACGCTTGCCGGGGACGGCGAGGAAATGTCGGCGCTGAAAGCCCAGGTCGAGCGGCTCGGGCTTGCGAATTCGGTTCGCTTCATTGGTCACGTCAAGGCGCGCTATGGCTTCTCCAAGGGCCGCCTCCTGGTCGTGCCGTCGCGCGGCGATTCCATGCCCTATGTCGTGATCGAGGCAGGTGCGGCCGGCATTCCCATGGTCGCGGCCAATGTCGGCGGCATCCCGGAAATCTTCGGCGAATACAACGACGCACTGTTCGCCCCCAACCTTGCCACCGCCATGGCCGACGCGATCGAGGTCGCCATGGAGAATCCTGACGCGACGCAGGCGCGCGCCAAGGCGCTGCGTGAACGGATTTTCCTGCATTTTTCCCAGAAGGCCATGGTCGAAGGGGTGCTCGCAGGTTACCGCGATGCTTTCGCCAATCATTAACCATCCTTTACCAAGCTAACCGTTTCTTCCGATTTGTCCTCTAAGCCGGGCCTGAGGGAATTCCGCCTCGGCACGCGCGCACCTATGTGCACGCGAAAGATACGGACTTGGACGACAGTGGAACCTATCAACGCACGCTCGATGCTGGATGCGGCTGCGAACGCCGCGGTCATCATGGCCGACGGCCGACCGCAAGTCGAACGCCGGCGGCGGCTCTCGCACGCAGCCCTTGCCGTCTCCAACCAGAAGGTCCGCCCGGCCTATTCGCCGATCGTGATCGCAGGCGTCGTGCGCCTGGGCGATTTCCTGCTGCTGAGCGCCATCGGCATTGCGATCTATTTCTGCTATGTCGTGCCGCTTTCCGGCTTCCGCTGGGCATATGTCGCTTCGATCGTCGGCATGGCGGTTGCGGCCGTGATCTGCTTCCAGGCTGCCGATATCTACCAAGTCCAGATCTTTCGCGGGCAATTGCGCCAGATGACGCGAATGGTCTCGTCCTGGGCGTTCGTGTTCCTGCTCTTCATCGGCGCCTCCTTCCTGGCCAAGCTCGGCGGCGAGATTTCCCGCGTCTGGCTTTCCGCGTTCTTCTTCTTCGGCCTCGTCGCACTGATTGCCGAGCGCGTGTTCGTGCGCACGCTGGTACGCAGCTGGGCCCGTCAGGGCCGGCTCGACCGGCGCACCATCATTGTCGGCGCGGACCAGAACGGCGAAGAGCTCGTGGAAGCGCTGAAGAACGAGGATGACAACGACATCCATGTGCTCGGCGTGTTCGACGATCGCAACGACAGCCGCGCGCTCGACACCTGCGCCGGCAGCCCGAAGCTCGGCAAGGTCGACGACATCGTCGAATTTGCCCGTCGCACCCGCGTCGATCTCGTGCTGTTCGCGCTGCCGATCTCGGCGGAGACGCGCATCCTCGAAATGCTGAAGAAGCTGTGGGTGCTGCCGGTCGACATCCGCCTCTCCGCCCACACCAACAAGCTGCGCTTCCGTCCCCGCTCCTATTCCTATCTCGGCAAGGTGCCCACCCTCGACGTGTTCGAGGCGCCCATCACCGATTGGGACCTGGTGATGAAATGGCTGTTCGACCACGTCGTCGGCTTCATCGTGCTGTTGATGGCCCTGCCGGTGATGGCGCTGGTGGCGCTCGCGGTCAAGCTCGACAGCCCTGGCCCGGTGCTGTTCCGCCAGAAGCGGTTTGGCTTCAACAATGAACGCATCGACGTCTACAAATTCCGCTCCATGTATCACCACCAGGCCGACCCGCTCGCTTCCAAGGTCGTGACCAAGAACGATCCGCGCGTCACCCGCGTCGGGCGCTTCATCCGCAAGACCAGCCTCGACGAGCTGCCGCAGCTCTTCAACGTGGTGTTCAAGAGCAACCTGTCGCTGGTCGGCCCGCGTCCCCATGCGGTGCAGGGCAAGCTGCAGAGCCAGCTGTTCGACGAGGCCGTCGATGGCTATTTCGCCCGCCACCGCGTCAAGCCGGGTATCACCGGCTGGGCCCAGATCAACGGCTGGCGCGGCGAGATCGACAATGAAGAGAAGATCCAGAAGCGCGTCGAGTTCGACCTCTATTACATCGAGAACTGGTCGGCGCTGTTCGACACCTACATCCTGCTGAAGACGCCGCTGGCGCTGATGACCAAGAGCGAGAACGCGTATTAACGTCATTGCGAGGAGCGGAGCGACGGAGCAATCCAGACTAGCTGCGTGGATACATTTCTGGATTGCTTCGCTTCGCTCGCAATGACGACGGTGGTGGGTCCTGTTTCGAGCCAAGTTGCGTAAGCGTGTGAGTCCTTGATGGCGTATGCGGCCACAGCCGAGGTTTCCTTTGTTCCCGCACCGGTCGCCGCGCCCGGCGTGCTGGCGCTGCAGCGGGCGATGGTGTGGCTGGTCGGCGCGTCCGGCGCGATCGTCTTCATCGAGCCGAGCCCCTATGAGCTGGTGACGCTGCTTGCCGCCGTGCTGTTCTTCGCGACCGGCGCGCGGCTGCGGCTGGCGTTCATGCCGCTGCTCTTCCTGATCGTCTCGCTCAATATCGGCTACAGCATCGGCGCGATTCCGCTCTACAGCGAGTCCGACGTCTTCAGCTGGATCATGACGTCCTGGTACATGGCGGTGACCGTGATCTTCTTCGCGGTCGTGCTCTCGGAAGACACGGCTGCGCGGCTCGACATGCTGCGCCGCGGGCTTGTGGTCGGTGCGATGATCGCTTCGCTGGCCGCGATCGGCGGCTATTTCAACCTCGTTCCCGGCGGACACGACCTGCTCACCCTCTATGAGCGCGCCCGCGGCACCTTCAAGGACCCGAACGTGCTCGGCGCGTTCCTGATCCTGCCGGCGCTGTTCGTGCTGCAGAACGTCGTCACCGCGCGTTTCGGCAAGGCGCTGCGCAGCGCGATCGCCTTCGGCATCATGTCGCTGGCGATCCTGCTCGCCTTCTCGCGCGCCGCCTGGGGCGGTTTGATCCTGACCGCCGCTTTCATGCTGGCTCTGATGGTCCTGACCAGCCAATCGCGCAGCGAGCGTTCGCGCATCGTCATTCTCACGATCGTCGCCATCGTCATGGCGGCGCTGCTGCTCGCCGTGCTGCTGTCGTTCAATTCCGTCGACGAGATGTTCAAGCAGCGCGCGAGCTTCGATCAGAGCTATGACGAAGGCCGTTTCGGCCGCTTCGGCCGGCATATCCTCGGCGCCATCATGGCGCTCGATCTGCCGTTCGGCATCGGGCCGCTGCAGTTCCACCACTACTTCCCAGAAGATACCCACAACTCCTATCTCAACGCCTTCATGTCCGGCGGCTGGCTCTCCGGCATCTGCTATCCGGCGCTGGTCTTCACCACGGTCATTCTCGGCTTCAGGCACATCTTCGTCCGCGTGCCCTGGCAGCGCGCCTATCTCGCAATCTTCTCCGCCTTCGTCGGCACCGTCGGCGAAAGCTTTGTCATCGACACCGACCACTGGCGGCATTTCTGGATGATGCTGGGCGCCATGTGGGGCATGTTCGCCGCCGCGCAGCCGTACAAGCGCCGCTCGGAAACGCCGCTTACGGCGTCCGCCGAGGCTTCGTAGCCCGCTCCGGCTTCTCCTTGGATCGCTCGGCTTCGATCGAATTGCGGAGTTGCGTCGTCGCCTCCAGCATCGATTGATAGCTTTCGGTACCGTAGCGGATCAAAAATTTCAGCTCCGCGTCCGAATAGGCCTCGCACTGCTTCTGCATGGCGCGCTTCACGAACTCATACGAGCGGCCCATCTGCATCATCCGCCCCTCGACCGGCACGATGAACACCTTGCGCCGGTCGCTCTCATCGCGCTCACGACGCACATAGCCGGCCTTCTCCATCCGGTCGATCACGCCGGTAATGGCGCCGGTGGTGAGGCCCGTCAGCTCGGCGAGCCTCCCTGCGGTCATCCGCCCCTCGACATTGACGAAATCGATGCAATCCATGTCCGCGCTCGAGATCCCGGCGCGATCTGCGACCATCTTCGCAAACACCGCTCCCTGCGATGAGCCGATCCGCATCGCGTTCTCGAGTTCCTGCAGCAGCACGGCGCGCGGTTTTGTCCTTGACAAGGTCAGTCCTATATCTTAGTTCGCATATATCTTATATACTAAGATATTAAGCGACTGTGAATTCTTAAACCCCTGCGACATCAGGAGCAAGCCATGACCAAGCGTTCCCGCAAGGCCCTCATTATCGGCGCCGGCGTTGCCGGTCCGGTGACCGCGATCCTGCTCAAAAAAGCCGGCTTCGATGCCGCCGTCTACGAAGCCAGGCCCTATTCGATCGGTATCGGCGGCGGATTGCAGATCGCCCCGAACGGCATGCGCGTACTCGCCGAGGCCGGTCTGGCCGACGAATTGATCCGAAACGGTTCCGTCTGCGAATCCATCGATTTCTACTCGCAATCCGGCTCCCCGCTCGGCTCGGTCAATCGCGACATGGAGAAGCGTTTCGGCATGCCCTCGGTCAGCATGCGCCGCGCGACGCTCAACGAGGCCATCGTCGACAAGGCGTGGTCCTCCTGTGTCGAGATGCATTTCGAAAAGCGGCTGGTGCGCATCGAGGACCGGCCCGACCAGGCCATCGTCGCGCATTTCGCCGACGGCTCCAGCGCCGAAGGCGATTTCCTGATCGGCGCCGACGGCGTCCATTCGGCGGTGCGCAGCCATGTCATCCCCGATGGTCCCGCGCCTACCGATACCGGCCTGCTGGGCTTTGGCGGTTTCCTGCCGCGCGCGCTTCTGGATGCCGCAGGCGCCCATCCCAGCCTTGCCATGACCTTCGGCCAGAGCGGCTTCTTCGGCTACGGTTATTGCGCCCCCGAAGCCAATGGCGCCATGTGCTGGAGTACCCAGCCGGCCCATGGCGTCGACGCGGCGACCTTTCGCGCCATGGACCAGGCGGCGCTCAAGGCGCATCTGAAGCGCTTCCATGCCGGCTGGCACGATCCGATCCCGCAACTGATCGACGCGCTGGAGGAGATCACCGTCACCGCCACGCTCGATGTCGCAACCCTGCCGATCTGGTCGCGCGGGCGAACACTCCTGATCGGCGACGCCGCCCATGCCACGAGCCCGCACGCCGGCCAAGGCGCCTCGATCGCACTCGAGGACGCCTACCGGCTGGTGCGCGCGCTCAAGGCCGAGCTGGAGCTCTCCATCGCCTTCCAGAATTTCGAGCGCGAGCGGCGGCCGCGTGCAGAGCGGCTGGTGGCCGCTGGCCCGTCGCAACGGAAATAACAAGCGCGAGTTCAGCCGCACCGGCGCCTGGATCCGCGATCACATGATCAAGCTTATGCTGCCGCTGAGCACCCGCGGCCAGGACTGGATCTACGGCTACGACGTGCGCGATCTCAAGACTCCACCGCAAACGTCAAGCCAGCGTTATCAGAAAGCCGCTTGATCAATTTGTGCTGCATGGCTGCGCCCGGCGTCCAGAACCCCGCTGGCACGTCGGGTGCATCCCGCACCAGGCAGATCGCGCATTCGGAGATGATCTTTGAAGTCGAGCCGTAACCGGGATCGCGGTCGCCCTTCACGGAGATGCGGACCTCCCGGCCATCCGGGGTGACCGCGACATAGAGCAGGTCATAGAGCCCGTTCTCCTGCTCCTCCTTCGAGGGTCCCTCGCCCGGCTTGAGCGCGTTCGGTCCGGTCTTCCCGGCATTGGCGGCCATCACCTTTTTGGCGTTGGCCTCGCCCTTCTCGCCAGCGCCGGTCAAAACCATCTCGTCGTAGACGAACTCCTTACCGTAGGGAAAACCCATCAGCATGTTGGAGCGATGGACGTTACGCGTATTGATCAGCGCCATCGTGAACGGCGCGGTCCAGGATTGCATTTCCTCTTCATAGACCGGCTTGTTGCCCTTCGGCTGCTTTGCGCCCTTGAAATCAGGCGTCAACGCAAAGGGATCGTTGAGGATCGCCACGAGGCTGAGATCCTTGGACACGGCCTCGAAGGTAGCGCGCCCGCTCGCCGCGGTGCCGCCCGAAAATGTGCCGCGCATGTCGCGCACGCGGCCCTTGACGCGCGCGGCCGGCGCGCCGAACACGCGCCTGGCTTCCTCCTGGACAAAGAAAGTGCCGAGCTCGAACGGCACGGAGTCGAAGCCGCAGGAGAACACGATGCGCGCGCCGCTCGCTTTCGCCTCGGCCTCGTGCTTGTCGATCATCTGCCGCATCCACACCGGCTCGCCGCAGAGATCGAGATAATCCGTACCCGATGCGGCACAGGCCGCGATCAGCTCATTGCCATACCATTGATACGGGCCCACGGTCGTCAGCACAGATTTGGTCTGCTCGACCATCGCCTTCAGCGCGGCGGCGTCGCTTGAATCGGCCGCGATCAGCGGCGTATCCGCAGGCGCACCGATCGCATCGCGGACGGATTTGAGCTTGTCGAGGCTGCGTCCCGCCATCGCCCATTTCAGGTCCTTGTCGTTCTTGTAGCGCGCGGCGAGATATTCGGCGACGAGTTGCCCGGTGAATCCGGTCGCGCCGTAGACCACGATGTCGAACTTCTTCGAACTCATATTCAATCCTCAATTTGACTCGTCATTGCGAGGAGCGAAGCGACGAAGCAATCCAGACCGTTTCCGAGGATGCATGGATTGCTTCGCTTCGCTCGCAATGACGACCGCTTACTTCTTACCGTACGAGACGCCCATGCCGGCGCGCACGTCGCTCTGGATGCCGTATGGCGCAATCGGATAGCGCAGGCCGTTCCTGGCGAGTTGCTTCATGCCGGTGATGGCTTTCGCGAGATGAGAAGGTTTGAGCGCCATTAGCATCTCTTCATCGGGCACGCCACCGTAGCGGCGCTCGGCGAAACAGGGCAGCGACAGGCTGGGCTCGCCGGTCTTGAGCGCCCTGCCCCAAGAATCCGCGCAGGCGGTCTCGCCGACCACGCCCCATTCGAACTTCTTGTAGCCGGTATATTGCAGGCCGTTGATCAGGATGATCATCTGGCCCGGCGTCGCATAGACGAGGCAAATATCCGGCGGATCGAGCCGGCCAGACGTCAGCGGGCTCACCGCCATCGCCTGGTATTGCCCGAACGGCACGACATCGAGCGCCTCCTGGCGCTTGCGCGCGTCTTCCGCCGTGCCATGCCAGACGCCAACATAATTCGCGCCTTCCAGCCATTTCTCGTCCTGCGGCGCCAGCCCGATCACGGCGCGGCATTGCGCGCCGACGAGATCGTCGGCGGTGATTCCGACGGTCCAGCCCAGCCGCGAAGCCATGCTGACGATCTGGTCGGTGGTATGGACGGCGCTGGGCCGACGGATTTTCGGGATCGCTTCCATGTCCTCGACACGGGCGAACATCTTGATGCCAATGACCGTCGTCTTCAGCCTGAGCAGGTTGTTGAGATCGGCGACCATGGCGGCGAGATCGAATTGTTCTTGAGGTGTCTGTTGCTGCATGGCGTGTCTCCCGGCGTGCTTTTGCCGTGATCCTAGTGCCGTGAGGCGGTTGCGGGAAGAGCATTCCGTCACCTCATCGTCGTCATTGCGAGGAGCGTGAGCGACGAAGCAATCCAGACTGCCAATGCACGGAAAGTCTGGATTGCTTCGCTTCCGCCTTCGCTCTTCGAGCTACGGCGGACACGTCGCTCGCAATGACGGGGGAAATAGCTCGCAATGACGAACGAAAGCATTCTCGCGACGGGATTCGCCCGAGCTTTGCTGCATCTCGTCCCTCTGAAATTCAGGGGGCGCAGGGAATGCCGGGTGTTTGTCGCACCCGCAGCCTTGCGTGCAACTAAAAAAGCACGCAAGCAAGTCACCACAGGTACGCCGAAACAGTCCGGCATTCCCTGCGCGATTGGTGTTAACGGCTACTCCGCGCTCTCCCCGGTGCTCCGGGCTTGTTGGCCACCGTGACTCTGAGAAACGTCTCACAGAGCTTGATCCCAGCGTCGGGGGATCAGGACCACACGGCTTTGCCGTCCGCTTCGATCTCATTCGTCCGCGCCAGAAGGCGCCTGAGCCGAAGCGTCCATCGCAGCCCGCTCCCACGTCCGTGACGATCGCGAAACGTCCCTCTGGTGGAGACGGGATGCGCGCAATCAATCACATCTTTCGGGAAAACGGAAGATAAAAATTGTCGGCCAGGGGCTTGAACGATCCCAGCTCATTGGAACGCTTCGCGAAAAAAGTTTTTCGCAGTATGCAATTTGATCGCCTTTCGGTCGCCAGGAACCAACGCCCGGACAGAATTGTTTAAACTGATTTGCCCGTCGGGCAACCGGCGTGGCAGATTGGCGCGCTGACCGGTTGCGGTCCGTTCGATAGTCTGGGGGCGTGGAAACCACCGGTGTCCGCACCGCGGAAGCTTCTTCTGATGAGGGTTCAGCGTTGATCATTCTTGGAATCAATTCGGTGTACCACGAGTCCGCCGCCGCGCTGCTGGTCGACGGCAAGCTCGTCGCCGCGGTCGAGGAAGAACGCTTCAACCGCATCAAGCACGGCAAGGAAGCGGATTTCGACAATCCGCATCAATTCCCCGAGCGCGCGATCCGCTACTGCCTGAAGCATGCCGGCCTCAGCGGCGCCGATATCGACCATATCGCCTACTCGTTCGACCCCAAGCAGCGCCGCAAGGAGTATCGACCTGAATGGTGGCCGCCGAAATTGGAGGAAACCTTCCAGCTGCGGCTCGGCCAGGTGCGCCACATCGCCGAGGAGATTCTCGACTGTTCGCTGGGACAAAAATTTCATTTCGTATCCCACCACCTGGCCCACGCTGCGTCGGCGTATTTTCCCTCGGGCTTCGATCGCGCGGCCATTCTTTCGATCGATGGGATCGGCGAGACCGCCGGCTCGACGCTGGCGAAGGCGGAGGGACAGCGCATCCGGACCATCGGGACCGTCGACTATCCGCATTCGCTCGGTTTCCTCTGGGAAGTGGTCACCGGCTATCTCGGCTTCTCGCATTACGATGCCTCGAAGCTCATGGGGCTCGCTGCCTACGGCGACCCCAAGGTCTTTGAGCGCCAGTTCCAGTCGCTGCTCCGCGTCGGCGAGGAGGACTATTGGGTGGATCCGGAATTGATCGGCTTTACGCCGGTCAAGTTCAACAAGCTGGAGACCGTGCTCGGTCCGCCGCGATACCCCGATGACCAGATGACCCAGCGGCATGCGGATTTCGCAGCCGCCCTTCAGGAGGCGACGAATGCCGCCGTGATGGCGCTGGTGCGGCGCGTGAAGCGCCAAGTGGCGTTCGACAAGCTATGCATCGCCGGCGGCGTTGCGCTCAATTGCGTGACCAATGAGGTGATCCGGCACTCCGATGAATTCTCGGATGTGTTCATCCCCTCGGCGCCGCACGATGCGGGAACGGCGATCGGTGCCGCCATGGTCGTGCATTGTGCCAAGGCGAAGAAGCCGCCGCAGCGCGGCTACTCCACGCCGTATCTCGGACCTGCGTTCAGCAAGCGCGAAATTCTTGCCGCCGTGAAATCCGCGGGCCTCACCGCCCGGCAGAGCAAATCGCCGGCGCGCGACGCCGCCAAGATGATCGCCGACGGCAAGATCGTGGCGTGGTTTCAGGGCCGCATGGAATTCGGGCCGCGCGCGCTCGGCAACCGTTCGCTGCTGGCCGATCCGCGCCGTCCGGACATGCGCAACATCCTCAATCAGAAGGTCAAGCACCGCGAGGATTTTCGTCCCTTTGCGCCGAGCGTGATGGCTGAGCACGCCGACGACTGGTTCGAGGTCGGCTCGCATCTGACAAGCCACGAGTTCATGTTGTTTGCGCCAAGGGTGAAGGCCGGGCAGCGCGATTACATCCCGGCCGTCGTGCATCGCGACGGCACCGCGCGGGTGCAGCTCGTGAGCCGCAAATCAAATCCGCGTTTTCACGAGTTGTTGTCATGCTTCCATGAACGAACCGGCGTGCCGCTCGTTGTCAATACCTCGTTCAACGACAGCGAGCCGATCGTCTGCACGCCGACGGACGCGATCGTCACCTTCCGCAAATCCGGCATCGACGCGCTGGTCATGGACGATGTGGTTTTGACGGCGCAGGATTGAGAGTTCCGCTCGGGAACCCGAAGGGAACTCCGGGGCGCCTTGTGCGTTGTATTGGCATGACAGAAGATTATTCAGCCCGCCCGCCGAAAATCCTTACCTCCGAAGAACGCAAGGCCCGCGACGCCGCGCGCCGCGCCGACGCCGAACAGGCCATGCGTGAGCACGAGGCCGCACAGAAGGCGTTCTACGCGAACCGCGAGCGCCTTAGGGCGCTGCGGCTCGCACGCGAGGCCGAAGAATCTCGGGCCGCCGGCCAACACTGACGAAGAATTGCCTTGGAGCCATGTAGCCCGGGTGAGCCAACGGGTCCGCGCGAGGCGCGGCCCGATGATGAACTCCGCGACACCCGGGAAAGATCCGCATGTCGCTCCGCTCATGCGGGCTACAGGTGACATCGAGATAAACGTCAGCCTTTGGGCTTGGCCTTGCCGTCGCCAGCGTTGAGCGCGACGGAGGCCTCGGTCGTCAGCACGATGAAGGTGAAGGACTCCTCGAGATAGAGGCGCACCTTCTTCTCATCATGGCCGAGATAGCCGATCGAGATGTCCTCGCCGAGATACAACGCGAAATCGCCGCCGCGCGTCGTCAGCACGAAAGCGCCCGAGATCGCCGGCGCCCAGATGACCTCGCCGTCGACGAGTTCCTTGATGTGCCGCATCACGGGATAGCCGTGATCGCTGCTCTCGCTGAGCCTGGTATAGGCATCCGCTCCCAACAGCACCGAATACGGGCCGTTGACGCCCGCGAGCCGCAACTGGCCCAGCGCCTGCGCGATCGCGTCGGGAAGAGCGCGTACGTCGGCAGGAAGCGTCAGCACGGGGTTGCTGGTGCCCTCACGGATACCGCCGATGCCGGCCGCGGCATAGCCGTCGAAGATCGCGCGGTCCTCGGCGAACGCGAGACGTTTTGCAGCGTCCTTTACCGGCTGCCAATCGGAATCATTGGCGCCGCGCTCGACGTCGTCGATCTGCTGGCGATCGAGCTCGAACGGCACGCGCAATTCGACCAGTGGCTTGACCTCGCGCTGCCGCGCCGTGATCCCCTCGCCCGGCGCTGCGACATTGCGCAAATGGCCGGTGCCGACGGCGGACAGCGCCATGCCGCCCGGCCCCGCGACGTCGACGACGCGGCGCGCGGCGAGATAGCGCTTGATGGTACGCGAGGCCTCCTGCTCGATGTCAGACCAGGCCGCGTCCGATATCGGGGCAAGCTCGCGGTGAAGATTGTTCATGAGGCGGGGTCTCCTTTAAGCGAACCGATGTCGAGCGAACCCGTGCGCCGCGGTGCCGGAGCCCGCTCCGGTGCGGGGGCTTCGGGCTGATCCAAAATGCCGGCGGCGGGCTCTTCGTCCGTGACGCTGTCGAGGAACGTCGCCGACGGCACGAAGAACAAGGTGCCGGTTTTGGCCACGCTGAAATCAAGCAGGCGATCGTAATTGCCGGGCGGACGGCCGACAAACATGTTCTCCAGCATCTGCTCGATCGTTCGCGGCGAGCGCGAATAGCCGATGAAATAGGTGCCGAATTCCTTGTCGCCGACGCGGCCGAACGGCATGTTGTCGCGGACGATCTTGATCTCCTTGCCGCCCTCCTCGATGATGGTGAGCGCGTTGTGGGCGTAAGGCGGCTTGGTGGCGTCGTCGAGCTCGATATCGTTGAGCTTGGTGCGGCCGATGATGCGCTCCTGCACTTCCGTGGACAGCGCGTTCCAGCCCGCCATGTCGTGCAGATATTTCTGCGTGATCACATAGCTGCCGCCGGCAAAGGCCGGATCCTCCTCGCCGATATAGGCGGCATCGACGGCGGCCTGCGCGGTCGGATTTTCCGTGCCGTCGACAAAGCCCAGGAGATCGCGATCGTCGAAATAGCGAAAGCCGTGCACTTCCTCGACCGCCGTCACGGCCTCGCCAAGCGCCGCCATGATTTGCGTGGCCATCTCGAAGCAGAGATCCATGCGCTTGGCGCGGATGTGAAACAACAGATCACCGGCGGTCGCCACCGCATGGCGCGGCCCGGCCTTGATCTCGCGAAACGGATGCAGCTCCTTCGGCTTCGGCTGGCCGAACAGGCTGTCCCACGCCTCCGAGCCGATACCCATCACGCAGGAAAGATTGGCCTCGATGTCGCGGAAGCCGACGGCGCGCATGAGGCCCGGAAGGTTACCGCAAAACGCTCGCACGGCCGAGCGGCTCGCACTGCCGGGATTGATGCTGACGACCAGGAAGATCGCGGCCCGCGTCAGGACGCCGACCACCGATTGCGGCTCAGGGGGCAGCGCGGGTTCGCCAGGCGCAGTCATGGGGTCAACTCCATCCGTGCCACGCGAAAAACTGCCATTCCTGTTGCGCCTGATCGTTGCTGAACCGGTATTGCGGCATCACTGTAACGGCAGTCCGGGCGCGGTTCAAATAGCCGATTCCTGCGCCTCGGGAAGGCCGCTTTGCATTGGCGCGGCTCGTCAAGGGACGATCCGCTTCTTGCGAAATTCCTGCATGAGCCGCAGCAGCATTTGCTCGCTGTCGACCACCTCGTGGAAGCCGAAGCGGCGCGACTTGGTCACATCCGACATGACGTCCCAGTCACAGCCGAAGACATAATCGGCAAACGGCCACGCAACGAGCGCATCATAGGCATATGGCTCCAGCCCATATCTTTTAGTCATGGCTCGCCAAAGCGGCGCGTAGTCCGCCATCTGAGCGGTAAGGCTGATCGTCTGCACATCACCAACCGCCATGTCGAATACGGAAGCCAGCTTCGGCCAAAGATTCTTCCAGCGGAAATAGTCGCCGTTTGTGATGTTGAAGGCTTCAAGCCCGCAGCCGGGTGTCGTTGCCGCCCAAAGTGCGGCGCTGGCGCAGTGTTCGGACTCGGTGACTTGATAGATCGATGCATAGGCGCCGGGCTTTCCGGGGAAACGCAGCGGCAACCCAAGCTCCTTGCTGATCGCGGCATAGACGGCGATCGCCGGAGCGAGACTCATCGGTGTGCCCGGTGCAAAACCACACAGCGTCTGCGGCCGAAGCTCGACCCAATCCCACGCCTTGCTTCGCTGAAAGGCGGAGAGCCAATCGATCTGATCGAAATAGTAATTGGGGCCGATGTGGCGCGGATCATTCTCGCGCGCCGGCGTCCTGAATGGCCCGAGATGCGAGCCGTAGTACTTTGTGCCCGTGACCAGCACGACGCGGCGCAACGCGGACGATACGCTGTCGATCGCCGTCACGGCGTTGACCAGCATGTCGCGATTTGGAGTGATGTTCGAGGCGTAGCCCGCGGCGGCACCAGCCGCCGGCTGGAAAGCTGCGTAGAAGACGTGAGTGACATCCGTAAGGTCTGCGAGCTTTCCTGCCGCGTCCTCCCGGTCCAGCAGGTCGACGCTGATGTGCCGGTAGCGTGGCGCCGCACTCGCTGGCCGGCGCGACAACCCGACGACCGACCAATCGTCCTGCGCGAGCAGCCGCTCGACGACATAGCGTCCGATCACGCCGAGCGCGCCGACGACGACGGCTTTCTTTGCTTCGCCCATATTGGCGCCTTTCGTTCGCCTGAACCTAACGCCCATCCGGCCCCGGCAACAGCGTATCGATCTTGCCGGTCAGCCGATAGGCGACGAGCCCCATCCATTCGCGCAGGCCGAGGTCGGTGCGAGAGAGACCATCATTGGCAATCGCCGTGAAGGCGAGGACATCGCTCCAGTCGCGCCCTACCCGCCAGTCCACGGGATAGGCCTCGACTGTAAATCCCGCCTTCCGGAACAGGCCGATCGAACGCGGCATATGAAAGCCCGACGTGACAAGCAGCCAGCGCTCCCCTGGCTTCGGCTTGACCATATCCGCCGTGAACTGTGCGTTCTCATAGGTGTTGCGCGAGCGCCGCTCCATGATCAGGCGCGATTTGGGAATGCCGAGGCTCTCGAAGATCGCGCCGGCATAGTCGGCCTCGCGCGCATCGTTCTCGATCAGGTTGGGGCTGCCGCCGGTGAAGACGAAGCGGGCGTTCGGGTATCGGCGGGCGAGCGCCGCGCCCGCGATGAGGCGATCCGCCGCGCTGCGGACCACAGGGGTGTCGTGCTCGACGGAGAGATCGGCATCGATCGGGCCGCCCAGCACGATGATGCCATCCGGCGCGCCATCAGCCGCATTCCATGGCGGGAAGCGGCTCTCGAGCGGATACAAAACGAGATTGCCGAACGGCGAAAATCCACAAATCCCCAGCAGCACGACCGCTGCTATCGCGAGCCTGCGCCCTGCCCGCGCCCATCGTGTGGCGCATAGCAGCGCGCCGAGAATGCCGAGGCCGATCAGGAAATTCGTCGGCAGCGCCATCACGCCGAGCGTTTTGGAGAGTGCAAAGAACAAGGGGGGCCTCAGAGGGTGGCAGGATCGTCTTGCTTGGGCTTGGGCATAGGCTTGAGCTTTAGCTTGACCTGCACATCCATCTCACAAGAATGCCCGGAGGAAAATAACCGAGCAAGAAGCCCGTCATGCCGCATCACCATCTGCATTCATCCCCTGAAACCTGCCATTGGGGCTTTTTCGAAGCAAAGCTGAAGCCGGTTCTCACCATCGACAGCGGCGATGAGGTGACCATCGACACCATTTCCGGCGGTCCCGATGTGGTGCCGGACCGGGCGAAGTTTCACGTCCCGCCCGAGCTGCTCGAGGTGCATGCCAAAAGCGAGCGCATGGTGCCCGGCCATATCCTGACCGGTCCCGTCGCGGTTCGCGGCGCCGAGCCCGGCGACGTGCTGGAGGTCGACATCCTCGATGTGCAGCTCCGGCAGGACTGGGGCTACAATTTGATCCGGCCGCTCGCCGGCACCCTGCCCGACGATTTCCATGAGACGAGGCTGCTCAATATCCCGCTCGATTTGAAGCGCAAGGTCGGCCATCTGCCGTGGGGACTGGAGCTGCCGCTCGCGCCGTTCTTCGGCGTCATGGGGGTTGCGCCCCCGCCGGCCTGGGGCCGCATCACCTCGCTGATCCCGCGGGCGATAGGCGGCAATCTCGACAACAAGGAATTGGGCGCCGGCGCCAAGCTCTACCTGCCGGTGTTCGTGCCGGGCGCGTTGTTCTCCTGCGGCGACGGCCATGGCGTGCAGGGCGACGGCGAGGTCTGCGTAACCGCGATCGAGACCGCCCTGCAAGGCCGCTTTCGCCTCACGCTGCGCAAGAACATCAAGCTCGGCTATCCCCGCGCGGAGACGGAGACCCATTACATGACCATGGCGATGGACCCCGACCTTGACCAATGCGTGGTCCGGGCCTTGCGCGACATGATCGTTCTGCTCGGTGAAAAGCGCAATCTGTCGCGGGAGGATGCCTATACGCTTTGCAGCCTTGCCGCCGACCTCCGGGTGACCCAGACCGTCAACGGCTCCAAAGGCATCCACTGCATGATCGCCAAGACCATCGTGCACGGATAAGGGGCTTAAGCCCACGCCTTGCACCGGTTTCAAGAGGCGGCCCTCGCTTCTGGCCCTGATGTTCGCCATCTCCGTCGCGACAAGGCCGCGAAGCGCCGTGCCCACCCTGTGTCTCTACATGGCCATTCGCGACGGTGGGCACGCTTCCGTTGTCGCTCGTTCAGCGAGCGAGCGTGTTGCCCGCTTGGCACCCGAGCCGCGGCCTGATTGGCCCGCCGCTGTTGGCTTGAGCTGGGCGCGTGCCTTTGTACGCGCCCCGATTCCATCGTTTTCCGTACGATACCGGGTCGATCAACCCCATGCGCTCGCGCGAGTGGCGAGGAGGGATCCGCCCGCCAAATATTTACGATGATTTTCAATGACTTAATCGAACGCCATTGACGGCTACATCAATTTCTCGTAGCTTAATAGAGTCTTAATTGATACTTTTCTGTACACGAGTAACGGACTAGCGTTTGGCATGGCCACGGAAAAAGCCGAGACTGACCGCGTACCCGTAACCTTGGCGCTTTCGACCATTGCCTATCTCGAGAAACTCGTGAGACAGGGCACCCACGGCACCAGCGTTCCCGGCGTTGCCCGGACGTTGATTGAGGAAGGCATCAGGTCCGCGATCAAGGACGGACTGCTTTCCATCCGTGACAATGGGAAAGCGTAAGTAAGGGCGTTTGGGCGCGGCAGGCTCGGTACAGCGCAAGGCCAAGGCGATCCCGAAAGGATCACAACTTGGAACCGAACTCATGCCCTCACTTTTGCAAACCTGGACGAACGATCGTATCGAAGCCCTGAAAATCCATTTTCAAGCCGGCCTCTCCTGCCGCGAGATTGCCAACGAGATCGGCGTTAGCCGCAATGCCGTGATCGGCAAGATCTCCCGGCTCAACCTGATCCGCGACAAGGGCGTGATGCGCGCCCCGAGGAAGGAGGCCACCGGCACACGGCCGCCGCGCGGCGCGAGGCGCCTGCGGCAGATCCTGCTGAAATCATTTCCGCAGGAAGCCGAGCCCGTCGTCGAGGAGGCGCCGATCCATAACGGCCACACCTGTTCGCTGTTCGAGCTTTCCAAGGAGACCTGCCGCTGGCCGATCTCAAGTCCAGGGCAAGAGGATTTCTGCTTCTGCGGCAATACCCCGCTGGACGGCATGCCCTATTGCCCTGGCCACAGTCGCCTCGCCTATCGGGTGGCCGCGCGGTAGCGCTGGCGCGCCAAGCACAGCAGCCCCCTCATCCTGAGGAACTTGCGCAGCAAGCGACTCGAAGGATGTGGCCCGAGACGGGACCTCATGGTTCTCCCGGCGATGCCAACGGGTCCGCGCGAAGCGCGGCCCGATGACAGGCTCCGCATCGTCCGGAGACGGCGCTGGCGCGCCTCCTCACCACGAGGGAATACGGCTTACCCGAGCTTCCAGCCGACGGATTCCGCAAAGCTCTGGAAGAACGCCGGCGTATAGGCCTCTTCCGGCGTCTTGCGCACGCGTTCGTCGAGCATGTGCGCGTCATTGCCGACCAGGATGCGCCATTGGTCCGCCTTGACGCCATCGAGGATGATTTTGGCTGCTTGCGCCGCCGTGGTCGGCGCCTCGTCGCGGAACGTGCGTGCGCGATCCTGCGCCTTCTGCTGGATCTCGTCATCGCTCATCGCGTCGGCGTCGATGCCCATACCCTTCATGCGCTGGCGGGCCTGCATCAACTCATTGGCCTGTAGCTGTTCCGAGCCATTCTGGACCAGGCGCGAATTCGAGACGATCGAGGTGCCGATATGGCCGGGCATCACGACCGAGCATTTCACATGCGGCGCGTTCAGCCTGAGATCGGTGATCAGCGCCTCGGTAAATCCCTTCACCGCGAATTTCGCCGCGCTATAGGCGGTGTGCGATACGCCAAGGCCGACCGAAGCCCAGAAGCCGTTGACGCTGGAGGTGTTGACGATGTGGGCTTCGTCCGCCTTCACCAGCAGCGGCAGGAAGGCGCGCACGCCGAGATAGACGCCGCCCCAGCAGATATTGAAAGTGCGCTCCCACTGCTCGCGCGAATTGGTGAACAGGCTGCCACCGCCGCCGATGCCGGCATTGTTGAAGAGCAGATGGATTTTATCGGTCTGCTGCTGCTCGATGAGTTCATCGCGGAAGCGCTTGAGCTGATCCTCGATCGAGACGTCGGCGATATGGGTAGTGACGCGCAGCCCCTGCGGCAGCTTCTGGACCTCACAGAGCCGCTTGGTCTCGGCCATGTTCTCCGCGGAGACGTCGCACATCGCGACATTGCAGCCCTCGGCCACCAGCTGGCGCGCCAGCTCCCGCCCCATGCCGGTCCCGCCCCCGGTGATCACGGCAATCTTTCCAGCAAAATCCTTCATGGCGTCCCTCACCTGCGGTTCGTTGCTCTTGGAATTTGCTTCGGACGGGCCGCGCCTGAAGTCAACGGCCGGCGAGCGCATCCAGCCGCCACGCGAGCAAGACCGTCCGCTTCAAACATCGTTTGAACCTTGTCCCGAGGGCCGCGACTTATCTTACGGGAGGCAGTCCTACAGGAGGCAAGGATGAACCACCAGTGGCACGACACCATGGTCGACCGACCGCAAGGCAATGGCCCGGCCTATGTGACCGGATGGACCATCAGCGGCCTCGCCGTGATCGGGACCATCATCGTGGTCTGGGTGCTCGGGATCTAGGGAAAAAATATGAGCTGCTTTGACGGCTCAAGCTCTTACCAAGTTGGCCCGTCGAAAGATAAAGGACGCAACGTCCGCTTTTGGTGCCGTTGGTATCAGCTGTGCTTCCAGCGAAGTCGGCTCTACTGCGAGCAACGCCGGGTTCAATTCCAGCGACGTCGGGCTTGCTTCCAATGACGGCGGGTTTGCTTCCAGATTGACGGCCCTTGGCGCTTCCTTGGGCGCCTCGATGAGCGAGACCGACCTTTGGAGGGCGCGCCGATCAATCCTGCTGGTCGCCTCCAGGAATGCAGCCAGCAGCACGTGGTCCCTGTCCGGGCCCTTGCTCACCGCGCTGGTATCGCCGCGATTCTTCATGCGTCGATGGTGTGCCTGCGTGGTTAAGGCGCCGTAAACTTGCTCGCGTGTCCGGAACAAAAGCAGCTTGTGTCTTTGCCTTGGCGCGGCACCAATTGGCGCATTAGCGCGATTGCGCTTTGCGCACTCGATCCCGGACCTGTCGATTTTCTAAGAAATGGTCGGAGCGAGAGGATTTGAACCTCCGACCCCTAGTCTCCCAGACTAGTGCGCTAACCGGGCTGCGCCACGCTCCGATGCCGTTCCCTTAGCTTCGATCCGGCTGCCGCGCAAGGCGCGGATTTGTCTTCGATTCCGTCGAATAGGCCGCCTAACCGTCCTTCATGGCCCGATCGAGCATCTGGCGGCAGGCAACGAGCTCGTTCAGGACGGTTTCCAGCCGTTCGCGATCGATCCCATGGGGCTCGGGCGCGCGGCCATGACCCGATCCGGTGCGGAAGGTCTTGAGGATATCGTCCTGGGCGTCGACGAAGCGGAAATCGATGCCGTCCTCGTCGGAGCCCTCATACTCCTCGTCGTCGGCCTCCTCTTCGAGCTCGACGCCGGATTCTTCCTTGCCGTCTTCTCTCAGGCTCTGGCCGATCGCTTCCTCGATCGCGCCGAACGAGACCGCATTATTGACATCCGCGAGATTCTGCACGGACTTGATGCCGTGCTCCTTCAGGATGCGCTGCACCCCGCGGATGGTGTAGCCCTCGCCGTACAGGAGACGGCGGATGCCCTTGAGCAGGTCGACGTCATCGGGCCGGTAATAGCGCCGGCCGCCGCTTCGCTTCATCGGCTTGATCTGCGCGAAGCGAGTCTCCCAGAACCGCAACACGTGCTGGGGAATGTCGAGCTCTTCAGCGACTTCGCTGATGGTTCGGAACGCATCCGGCGCCTTGTCCAAATGCCAGCTTCCTTATGTGTCAGATTTATTCGGCCTTCTCGGCGCCGTTCATCGGAACGACATGGCCATTGATCCGCTGTTTCAGGATCGCCGACGGCTTGAACACCATTACACGCCGCGGCGAGATCGGCACTTCCGTGCCGGTCTTTGGATTACGACCGATACGCTGACCTTTCTTGCGCACCATGAACGAGCCGAACGAAGAGAGCTTTACCGTCTCGCCCTTCTCCAGGCAGTCGGTAATCTCCTTCAGCACCAGCTCAACGAAGGCGGAAGATTCGGTACGCGACAACCCGACCTTCTGATAGACGGCCTCGCACAAATCAACGCGTGTGACTGTTTTTCCGGTTCCGGTCATCGCCTTGCCCCAACTCGCGGCGAACAATTTGCATCTGAAATTAAGAGGTTAACGGCCGATGGTCAACAGCGGCCTCAAGACATAGGCCCTAAAATCGGTGTACTGGATGCTGACAAGTTTAGGAGTGCGTCACCAGCGCAACAGTGCGGAACCCCAGGTGAAGCCGCCGCCCATCGCTTCCAGCAGTACCAAATCACCCTTCTTCACGCGTCCGTCCTTCACCGCGACGTCAATCGCCAGCGGAATCGACGCCGCCGATGTGTTGCCGTGGCGATCGACGGTGAGTACGACTTTCTGCGGCGCAATATGGAGCTTGTGCGCGGACGCATCGATGATTCGCTTGTTCGCCTGATGCGGAATGAACCAGTCGAGGTCCTCGGCAGTGAGCCCGGTAGCGTTGAAGGCATCCACGATCACATCGGTGATCATCCCGACGGCGTGCTTGAATACCTCCCGACCCTCCATGCGCAGATGGCCGACGGTCATGGTCGAGGACGGGCCGCCATCGACAAAGAGCTTTGACTTGTGCCTGCCGTCGGAACGCAGATGCGTGGTGAGCAGGCCGCGGTCGGAGGTTTTCCCCGGCTGCTCCTGGGCCTCCAGCACGACGGCGCCGGCGCCGTCGCCGAACAGTACGCAGGTGCCGCGGTCGTTCCAGTCGAGGATCCGTGAGAACGTTTCGGCGCCGATCACCAGCGCCCGCTTGAATGCGCCCGTGCGCAGGAAATTGTCGGCGGTCGCCAGCGCAAACACGAAGCCGGAGCACACCGCCTGCAAGTCAAAGGCCGCGCCGTGGTTGATGCCGAGCCCGTCCTGGACCGCAACCGCCGTCGCCGGAAACGTGTTGTCGGGGGTCGAGGTCGCGAGCACGATGAGATCGATCGCCTGCGCGTCGATGCCGGCATGGGCAAGCGCGGCCCTGGCGGCGTTGATCGCCAGATGCGAGGTGAATTCGCCTTCGGCCGCGATGTGGCGCTCGCGGATACCGGTCCGCTGCACGATCCACTCATCGGAAGTGTCGATCCGCGCCGCCAGTTCGGCGTTGGTCAAAGTCTGCTGCGGCAGATAGGAGCCGCAGCCGAGCACCACCGAACGCAAAGTCACGAGACAGCCTCCTGCGGCACGGACGAAAGCGCGCCGCCATCACGGTTAAGCATTTGATTGATCTTGGTCAGGAGATCGTAGCGGACCATCTCATAGCCAACATCCACGGCATAGGCAAAGCCCTCGGCATCAGTCCCGCCGTGGCTTTTGACCACGACGCCCCGAAGGCCAAGGAACACCCCGCCGTTGGACTTCTTGGGATCGAGCTTGTCGCGCAGCGTGCGGAAAGCGCCTTTGGCAAAGAGATAGCCGATCTTCGAGAGCCAGCTCTGCCCGATCGCCTCGCGCAAGAGGTCCATGATCTGGCGCGCCGTGCCTTCGGCCGTCTTCAGCGCGATGTTGCCGCTATAGCCTTCGGTCACGACCACGTCGGCGACGCCCTTGCCGATGCCGTCGCCCTCGACAAAGCCGACATATTCGAGCTGGGGCAGGTTCATCGCGCGCAGCATCTCGCCGGCATCGCGGATTTCCTCGTGGCCTTTGATCTCCTCGGTTCCGATGTTGAGGAAGCCGACCTTCGGCCGCTTCAAATTGAGCAGCACGCTCGCCATCGCGCTTCCCATCACGGCCAGCGCCACCAGGTGGCGCGCATCGCCGCCGATGGTGGCGCCGAGATCGAGCACCACCGACTCCCCGCGTACCGTCGGCCAGACCGCGGCGATCGCCGGGCGGTCGATGCCGTCAAGCATATGCAGAACGAACCGCGACATCGCCATCAGCGCGCCGGTATTGCCGGCGGAGACCGCGACATCGGCCTCGCCCTTCTTCACCGCATCGATGGCAAGCCACATCGAGGAGGTCTTGCGGCCGCGCCGCAGCGCCTGGCTCGGCTTGTCCTCACTGTTGACCACGACATCGGTATGGATGACGCGCGAGACCGCCTTCAGCCTGGGATGATTGGCAAGCTCGGCCTCGATCAGCTCGCGCTTGCCGAACAGGAGAAATTCGCTGTCGGGGTGCCGGGCGAGCGACATCGCAGCCCCGGGCACGACCACGGACGCGCCGACATCGCCACCCATGGCGTCAAGCGCGATTCGAACCTTTTGAGGCATGAATGTCCCGGAAACCTGATGTCTTGGTCGCCAATTCCTTGGAGGCCAGAACGGCCGGCGGCGCTCTACCGCCCGGCCCTGCGGGCGGACAATAACGTTTCGGCGTGCCGACACAACCTCTTGACCCCCGCCTTTTGCGCTGGAACCGCTCTGGCGGGGAATCAGGATGTCGCCCTAAGTCCATGAAATGGTGTGCCTATGGGCGCATCGCCAGCCCTATTTACGCTTCGGCTTGGAAGAAGCTTTCGCAGGGCCAGCCTGCAGCGATTTCAGCGCGGCGAAGGGATGGTCTTCGGGATCGCTCGCTGCGATCTGAGACTCGAACACCGCGCCTTCCGTGCGCGGATAGGGATCGATGGCGAGATAGAGCATGTCGCTCGCGAGCCGCCCGAGATCGATCGCGCCGTTCTCGATCGGCTCAAAGGCATCCGTCATATCGGTTGCGACGTCGTCGGCATCCTCGGGCTCGGCGAGCTCCGGAATCTGCTCCGGCGGCGCGAAGATCAGGTCGACTTCTTCATCAATGTCGTTCTCGAGCGGCTCCAGCGTCACGACGCAGTTCTGCCCGACCCGCGCCTGGACGCGGCCGGCGACATGAACCTGGCCGCCGCTACGCGGCTTGAGATCGAACGCGGCTCGTGCGTACGCAATCTCGCGCAGGCCTGCGATCTCAGCCATCGCCGCGCGTGTAGCCTCATCCGCTTCGATCTCGCGATGCAGCCCGCTGTCGGGAATCTGCATCACCGGAACGAAGACACACCAAGGATCACGTCGAGGATCACGTGGAGCACCTCGTGAAGCATCGCGAGGCGGATCGCGCTTGTCCGTCTTTTTCATGCTGATGCACCTGCAACCTGCGGCATCAGGAATTTCCAGGTCACCCCGAGCCGGCTCGCATCGCTTTCGGCGGCCATCGATTCCAGCGCGGCCTGCGCGTAGTTGGCGAGCCGCCGTGCATTGTCAATCTGCTCGCCGTCGAGGACGTTCCGGCTGATCGCCTGCGCCAGCGCCTCGGAACTGTCCGTGAGCGCCATGTCATAGGCCGCCACGCGGCCGTAAAAGGCCTCGCCAAGCACCTGCATCTTCTTCGGGACCGTCAGGTCGCCCACGGCCATTTCGCGCAAATTGGCGTCCATGTCGGCGCAAAAATGGTCGAACAGCGCCTGCGACAGCTCCACCCCGCCCGGCAGGCCGCGCAAATGGCGCAATACCATCCATAAATGCAGGAGAAGCAGGTCAAAACGGCCATTAACCGTATCCGCCACGCCCAGGTCCCGATAAAACAGGGGTTCTCGCGCCTGCGTCACGATCATGCCATAGATGGTCTCGATGGTGCCGCGCGGGGCTAGCCGGGGTTTCCTGAAGTGTTTGAACGGCCAAAGCATTGTGGGTTCCGCATGCGGGCCCTGTTGGGGCCACGCGCATATTGCAAACGAGGCTATCGCCCGGTACGTCAACGCCTCGCCGGATGCAAGGGGACCGGACCCGTTCCGACATGATTGAGACGAGCAAGATCCAAAGGTACGCTTCGCGCGGCCTGTTTGCGAAGTGGCGCGGTTTTTTTGCATGGCGCGGCCTGCGTACGGCCGTAGCGGCTACGCTTGTCTGCGGCCTGCTTGCGGCCTGCACTGGCGAGCAGTTCCAGAAGGGCTACATCCTGCCGCAAGGCGCGCTCGAGCAGATTCCGATCGGCGCCAGCCAGGATCAGGTGCTGATCGTGATGGGCACGCCCTCCACTGTCGCCACCCTGGACGGCGAGGTCTTCTATTACATCTCCCAGCGCTCCGAGCGGCCGGTGATGTTCATGAACCAGAAGGTCGTCGACCAGCGCGTGATCGCGATCTATTTCGACAAGAACCGCCAGGTGAAGCGGCTTGCCAATTACGGGCTGAAGGACGGACACATCTTCGATTTCGTCAGCCGCACCACGGCCACGTCAGGCCAGGAGATGTCCTACCTGGCACCGCTGTTCAAGCTGCTCAGCTTCCACTAGGACGGGTGCGCCATTCGGGCACACCGCAATGACCGGTCACCTCACCGCGTCCCGATCGCCGATGGCGGCGAACTGACCTGCCCCGCATGCGGCGCGGGCTTCATCCAGCTGAAGGCGAACAGCACCGCCACGGCCAATGCGACCGCGAGCAACGTCCGGGGCTGAAAGGACCCCATTCCACTAACGCGGGCCAGCTGTTTGCCGCAACTCGGGCACACATCAAGGCCCATCAGCATCTTGCTGCCGCATCGAGTGCACTTGGTCATCTCGAACTGCACGGGCGACGGACCTCTCAAGCAAACCTCCTCGGCGACCCCACAGGCAACAAAAACCCGCGGCTTGCACCGCGGGTTTGTCGCTTGTCAGGGCATCCGGGTTCAGTGCGCGAGGATCGCGAGCAGAAGCAGCGCCACGATGTTGGTGATCTTGATCATCGGGTTCACCGCCGGGCCGGCCGTATCCTTGTAGGGATCGCCGACGGTGTCGCCGGTGACGGCCGACTTGTGGGCGTCAGAGCCCTTGCCGCCGTAATGGCCGTCCTCGATGTACTTCTTGGCGTTGTCCCAGGCGCCGCCGCCCGAGGTCATCGAGATCGCGACGAAGAGCCCGGTGACGATCACGCCGAGCAGCATGGCGCCGACGGCCGAGAACGCCGCCGACTTGCCGGCCGCGCCGCCACCCGCGATCGCGTAGATCAGGAAGTAGACCACGATCGGAGACAGCACCGGCAGCAGGGACGGGATGATCATTTCCTTGATCGCCGCCTTGGTCAGGAGGTCGACGGCCTTGCCGTAGTCCGGCTTGTCGGTGCCCTGCATGATGCCGGGCTTCTCGCGGAACTGACGGCGGACCTCTTCGACGATCGCGCCGGCCGCACGGCCGACCGCGGTCATGCCCATCGCGCCGAACAGATAGGGCAAGAGACCACCGAACAGCAGGCCGACCACCACGTAGGGGTTGTTCAGCGAGAAATCCGGATTGACGCCCTTGAAGTAACCGGTGCCGTTGCTGATGAAGAATTTGAGGTCCTGGTTATAGGCCGCAAACAGCACCAGCGCACCAAGACCGGCGGAGCCGATCGCGTAGCCCTTGGTGACCGCCTTGGTGGTGTTGCCGACCGCGTCCAGCGCGTCGGTCGACTTGCGCACTTCCTTCGGCAGGCCGGCCATTTCGGCGATACCACCGGCGTTGTCGGTGACCGGGCCGAAAGCGTCGAGCGCCACGATCATACCGGCCAGCGCCAGCATGGTTGCGGTCGCGATCGCAATGCCGAACAGGCCGGCGAGGCTGTAGGTCACGAGGATGCCGGCGATGATGACGATCGCAGGCAGCGCGGTCGCTTCCATCGAGATGGCGAGGCCCTGGATCACGTTGGTGCCGTGACCGGTGACGGAAGCCGCCGCGATCGACTTCACCGGGCGGTAGTCGGTGCCGGTGTAGTATTCGGTGATCCAGATGATCAGCGCGGTGACGACGAGGCCGACCACGCCGCATTCGAACAGCGACATGCCGGTGTAGTCGACGCCCGGCAGCTTGTCGAAACCGATCAGGTAGTAGATCACGCCGGCCACGCCGACCAGCGACAGAATGCCGGTGGCGATCAGGCCCTTATAGAGCGCGCCCATGATCGACTGGTTGGCGCCGAGCTTGACGAAGAAGGTGCCGATGATCGAGGTGATGATGCAGATGCCGCCGATGGCGAGCGGCAGCGTCATCATGTTGGCGAGGATCGGGGTCTTGGCGAAGAAGATCGCGGCGAGCACCATGGTGGCAACCGCAGTCACCGCATAGGTCTCGAACAGGTCGGCCGCCATGCCGGCGCAGTCGCCGACATTGTCACCGACGTTGTCGGCGATGGTGGCGGGGTTGCGCGGATCGTCCTCGGGGATGCCGGCCTCGACCTTGCCGACGAGGTCGCCGCCGACGTCAGCACCCTTGGTGAAGATGCCGCCGCCGAGACGGGCGAAGATCGAGATCAGCGAGGCGCCGAAGCCGAGCGCCACCATGGCGTCGACCACGGTGCGGCTGTCCGGAGCCAGGCCCATGCTGTGGGTCAGGATTGCGAAATAGATGGTGACGCCGAGCAGCGCGAGACCGGCAACCAGCATGCCGGTGATCGCGCCCGCCTTGAAGGCGAGCTCGAGGCCGCCGGCGAGCGAGGTGGTCGCCGCCTGCGCCGTGCGCACGTTGGCGCGCACCGACACGTTCATGCCGATGAAGCCGGCGGCGCCCGACAGGATCGCGCCGATGGCGAAGCCGATCGCGACCAGCATGCCGAGGAAATACGCAAGCAGCGCGAAGATCACGATGCCGACCAGGCCGATCGTGGTGTACTGGCGGCGCAGATAGGCCTGCGCGCCTTCGCGCACGGCGGCCGCAATTTCCTGCATCCGCGGATTGCCGGCGTCGGACTTCAGGACCGAATTCGTCGCCCAGATGGCGTAGACAATGGAAAGCGCCCCGCAGAGCACGATCAACCACAATGCTGTCATCTAATTTGCCTCAGATCTTGGATGGCCCCACGCCCGGGCCGCGAACGCGGCGGACGCTCAAAAAGGAGGCCTGCCCTGCCCAAAAGGACGGCCTCAAATCGGGCCGGACCATGCCAAAATCAACTCCGCCGCGCAACGTCACGGGATAACAAAAACCGGCTTTTTTGACCGTCCAAGCGCCGGTTTTAGCGCGACATTTTGGGATTCGGCTCCTAGCACCGCCACGGGCTGCCGGCGGCTGAGCCCTGCCAACCCGGTGACGAAGTCCCCAGATGGGTCGCCCTGCCTGGACCAAGGGTCCGTGGGCCACTCAGAAATGACTATAGGACAAGCGTTCCAGAGCGATCGCGTTGCCTGCGGCATCCAGGAAACGCGGAGGCTGGCTTGCGGGCATTACCATGCCGATCGAGGTGACGGCGACCCCTGCCCGGCCGGCGGCTAACGTGAATGCCGTGAGTTGCGCTTGCGGAACTGTGCACAGGATTTCGTAGTCATCGCCACCTGAGATGAGGGCGCCGAGGTCGACCACGCCTCGGCCCAGGAGGCCAGCGGCCACGACCGACATCGGAACGAGCGGCGCGTCGATATCGGCGGAGACGCCTGAGGCCGCGCAGAGCTTTGTGAGATCGCCCGCGAGCCCATCCGACACATCCATCGACGCACTCGCATGCGCGCGCACGGCCTCGGCCAAGTCATTACGCGGCTGCGGCACGCGATAGCGGGCGACGAGCAACTCCTTGGCCGCGCGATCGCCTGTCAGCGCCGCGGCAACCGGACCGCCCTTGAGGATATCGAGACCCAGCGCGGCATCGCCGATCGTGCCGGTCACCATGACGCGGTCGCCGGGCCTGGCGCCGCTGCGATGAACGATCCTGCCTTCCGGCAGGCGGCCGAAGACGGTGATCGACACCATCACCGGCCCCGGCGTCGATACCGTGTCGCCGCCAAGCAGCGGACAGCCGAATGATTGGGCGTCCTCGCCAAGTCCGCCGGCAAAGGCGCTGAGCCAGGCCTCGTCCACGCTTCGCAGCGCCAGCGTTAACACGAAGCCGGCCGGAGTCGCACCCTTCGCCGCAATGTCGGAGAGATTCACCCGCAGCGCCTTGCGCGCAATGGTATCCGGGGGATCGTCGGCCAGGAAGTGGACACCCTCGACGATGGCGTCCGTGGTTACGACGATATCCTCGCCGCGCGCCTTCAGGACGGCGGCATCATCGTCGAGTGCAAACGCGCCGGGATCGGTCGCGAGCGGCTTGAAATAGCGCGCGATCAGCGAGTCTTCGCCGGATGCCTGTTTGTTTTCACTCGTCATCCCGCTCTATCCACTCGTCATTGCGAGCGAAGCGAAACAATCCAGTCTAGCCGCAGCCACAGTCTGGATTGCTTCGTCGCGATGCTCCTCGCAATGACGGCATTTGTGGCTACCCTCGCCCGAACTCGTCGCCGCGGAATTGGCGGGCGATCTGGTCGAGCACGGCGTTCACCATTCCGGTCTCCTCGCGCTCGACAAAGGCGTGCGCGACATCGACATATTCGGAGACGACGACGCGGCCGGGCACATCCTTGCGATGCTCCAGTTCATAGGCCCCTGCCCGCAGCACCGCGCGCAGGATCGCATCGATCCGCTTCAGCGGCCAGCCCTTGGAGAGCGCATCATCGATCAGGGGATCGAGCCTGGTCTGGTCGCGGACCACACCGGAAACGACGTCGCGGAAGAACGCGGCTTCCGCCGGCAGATATTTGTCGCCTTCGACCTCGTTGCCGAGCCAGTGGCTTTCGAACTCGGCAAAGATGTCGTTGATGCCGGCGCCCGCGATATCCATCTGGTACAGCGCCTGCACGGCCGCGAGCCGCGCCGCGCCGCGCCGGTTGGCTTTCTTGTCGGGCCCTTTAGCCGGTTTGCTCTTGCTCTCGGCCATCATCTATCCCTTGGCGAGCCGCCGTTTGATGCGCAGCATCGCAAGCGCCGCGCGCGCGGCGTCGCCGCCCTTGTTCAGTTCCGAAGCACGGGCCCGCGCCCAGGCCTGCTCCTCATTGTTGACGGTCAGAATGCCGTTGCCGAGCGGAAACTTCTTCGTCACCGCCAGATCCATCAGGCCGCGCGAAGACTCCATCGAGACGATCTCGAAATGGATGGTCTCGCCCTTGATGACACAGCCGAGCGCGATCGCGGCGTCATAGGGTTTGCCACCCTTCTCGCCCGCCTCGATCGCCATCGCAATCGCCGCCGGAATTTCCAGCGCGCCGGGCACGGTGATCACGTCATGGCTGACTTTGGCGGCCTTCAGCTCGGCGACCGCGCCTTCCAGCAACGCATCCTGGATGTCGTCATAGAAGCGCGCTTCCACGATCAGCGCACGAGCGCCGGAAATATCGGTCTGGTCCTTCAACGGAGCGCGCCGCGCGTCTGCCATCTTACACCTTCATCTCGGTCAGGCGCGCGGCATAGCGTGCCATCAAGTCAACCTCAATATTGACCTCGCTGCCGGCCCGCCAGCCGGAAAGCGTGGTCACGCTCAGCGTATGTGGGATGATCAGCACCGAAAACGAGACATCCTGCACGGTATTGACCGTCAGTGACACGCCATCCAGCGTGACCGAGCCCTTCGGCGCAATGAAACGCGCCAGCTCGCGCGTGGTCGACAGCTCGAACCGCGCCATGTCGGGAAGATCATCGCGGCTGACGATTTTTGCGACACCGTCGGCGTGGCCGGCCACGATGTGGCCGCCGAGCTCGTCGCCGATCTTGAGCGCGCGCTCCAGATTGAGCCTGGTGCCGACGGCCCAATGCTTTGCCGTGGTCATCGACAGCGTCTCGGCGGCGGCGTCGACATCGAACCAGGTTTTGCCGCCCTCCACTCCCGACGCCACCACGGTGAGGCACACGCCGTTGCAGGCGATCGAGGCGCCGTCGGCAATGGTGGCTTGATCGTATCGGCAGGCAATGCGCAGCCGGTGCAATTGCCCTTGCGCCACTGGCTTCAGGCTCGTGATCTCGCCGATATCGGTGACAATGCCGGTGAACATCTTTATGCGCGCTCGTAGACCGAAAGGGTGTCGTTGCCGAGCGTCTCGCTAGCACGAAGTTTCAGCCGCGGCGACTGCGTGATTTCCGACAGCGGCAATGCGTCCAGCGCAGCAACGCCACCGGCGCCGATGGCCTCGGGCCCGCGCAACAGCCAGACCTCGTCGACGAGATCGGCCGCCACAAAGGACGAGGCCACGCGGCTGCCGCCCTCCACCATCAGCCGCGTGATGCCCTTGGCGGACAGCGCGTGCAGCACAGCTGTGAGATCAAGACCTCTTAGATCAGTTTCTGGCGCCGTCGTCGGAGCGACCCTCAGTACCTGCGCGCCCGCCGCACCGAGCTTTGCCGCGGCCGCAGCCTCGGCCGTCTCCGAAGCGATCACCCAGAGCGGCGTCTCGCGTGCGGAATGCACAAGCCGGCTGCCGGAGGGCATACGCAAGGCACGGTCCAATACCACCCGCACCGGGGAACGCGCGGCCATGCCCGGCAGGCGGCAGGTCAGGAGCGGATCGTCTGGTAGCACCGTGCCGATGCCGACCAGGATGGCGTCGCTCTGGGCCCTGAGCAGATGCACCCGCGTCCGCGCCGCTTCGCCGGTGATTGTAAACGGCTTGCCGCCGGCGGCGCCGATCTTGTCGTCCGCGGACACCGCGAGCTTCAGGATCACATGCGGGCGTCCGTCGCGGACGCGGCGGAAATGGCCGGCATGATCGCGCGCGGCTTCCTCCGCGAACAGGCCGAGATCGACGGCGATCCCCGCCGCACGCAGCCTGGCGTGGCCCTTGCCCGCTACTTCCGGATTGGGGTCCTCGATCGCGGCGACGACGCGGGAGATGCCTGCGGCGATGATGGCATCCGCGCAAGGTGGCGACTTGCCGAAATGCGAACAGGGCTCGAGCGTGACGTAAAGCGTCGCGCCCCTCGCCGCCTCGCCTGCGCGCCGGAGCGCCTCCGGCTCGGCATGCGGACGTCCGCCCGGCTGGGTCCAGCTGCGTCCGACGATGACGCCGTCCTTGACTACGACCGCGCCGACAGCCGGGTTCGGCCAGGTCCGGCCCAGCCCGCGCCTGCCGAGCATCAGCGCAAGCTGCATGTAACGGCGATCAGCCTGCCTTGCGGCTTCCTTGGCAGCGCTCGATTTTTCCTTGAGCCGATCTTCCAGGATGCGGAAGATCATTTGCGTATCGTGACGATCCTGGCGGCGTCCTCCTCGCCGGACAGCTCGCCGAGCAGGTTCTCAAAGTCCTTGGCTTCGCGGAAATTGCGATAGACCGAGGCGAAGCGGACATAGGCGACGTCGTCGAGCTTGCGCAGATGCTCCATCACATTCTCGCCGATCACCTCGGAAGAAACCTCCGCCTCCCCGCCGCTCTCAAGCTCGCGCACGATGTCGGAGACCGTCTTCTCGACGCGCTCGCTGTCGACCGGCCGCTTGCGCAAGGACACCTGCACCGAGCGCATTAGCTTGTCGCGGTCGAACGGCACGCGGCGGCCGTTGCGCTTGATGACGGTGAGCTCGCGAAGCTGCACGCGCTCGAAGGTGGTGAAGCGGAAATTGCAGGACACACACACCCGCCGCCGACGGATAACGGAGGAGTCTTCCGTCGGACGGGAGTCCTTCACCTGGGTATCGAGGCTGTTGCAGCTTGGGCAACGCATCGCAGCGCCCTTTACTGATAAATCGGGAAACGATCGGTGAGTGCCTTGACCCGTTCCTTGATCGCAGCTTCCACCAGTGGCGCCTGGCCGTCCTGCGACTGCGCGATCGCACCAAGCACTTCGGCGATCATGCTGCCGACCTGCTTGAACTCGGCGACGCCGAAGCCGCGCGTGGTCGCGGCCGGGGTGCCGAGCCGCAGGCCCGAGGTGACGAACGGCTTCTCGGGATCGAAGGGAATGCCGTTCTTGTTGCAGGTGATGGCGGCGCGAACCAGCGCCTTCTCCGAAACATTGCCCTTCAGTCCTTTGGGGCGAAGGTCGACCAGCATCAGATGGTTGTCGGTGCCGCCGGAGACGATGTCAAAGCCGTGGCCGCGCAGCGTCTCCGCCAGCGCCTTGGCGTTCTCGACGATGTTCCTGGCGTAGACCTTGAAGTCCGGCCGCAGCGCTTCCGCAAACGCCACCGCCTTCGCCGCGATCACATGCATCAGCGGACCGCCCTGCAGGCCCGGGAAGATCGCCGAGTTGAGCTTCTTGGTCAGCGCCTCATCGTTCCAGAGGATCAAACCACCGCGCGGACCGCGCAGCGACTTGTGTGTGGTCGTGGTGGTGACATGCGCATGCGGCACCGGCGAGGCATGCACGCC
>Ga0310811_10001196_pt1 | contig 33261 bp, 24 predicted proteins | sample YCmetagenome_FD_207642 | JGI IMG/M metagenome (GOLD analysis project Ga0310811, IMG submission 207642) | Soil microbial communities from experimental microcosm in Duke University, North Carolina, United States - YC | ecosystem: Engineered > Artificial ecosystem > Soil microcosm > Unclassified ...
TGACGATGGCGGCGATCAGATCGGCGAGCGACAGCGTCACGTTGCCGACGCGGATGCCGTCGACCAGCCGCTCGCTGAGCAGCATCGCGTCCTCGGTCCCGGTGCCCCAGACGATCGTCAGCGCGAGCAGCGCCGCGATCGGGACCGCGACGTCGAGGATCAGGCCCAGCCAGAACTGCACAAGCCTGAGCGCCGACTGGTCGGCGCCGATGCGGTCGGCGAGGAAGTGTCCCGCCGGGCTCTCGGCGTCGCAGACCCTGAGCAGAATCTCGGCGGCGACGCCGCGCGCGACCCAGGCGAGGAACAGTACCGCGGCGGACGCCAGCGCGTTCGAGAACACGTAGTGCCCGAACTGGGCGTAGCCGATCGCCGTCGAGGCGAGCGAGATGACCGCGACGACGGCGGGCACCGTCAGCAGGATGAAATGGGCAACCTTGCGGTCCGAATTGGGCCGTTCGCGGAACGCCTGGCCGATCGACGCGGCGGCGGCGCGACCGAACACGCTGCCGACGACGACGAACGTCAGCGTCCACACTGCGAACAGGTTCGGGCTGGCAATGGTGTCGGTCAAAGCCTGGAACGCCATGTCGAGCGCGAGCGCCGCGATCAGCGCGGCGAACGCTCGCACCAGCAGAGCGCGTCGCTCGGGCTGCGCGGCGATCTCCGGAAGTCCCTTTCGCGGACGGATCAGGCTCGCCCGCAGCACCCAATATCCGGTGGCGGCGGTCATTGCCGCGAACGCGAGCGCCGCCAGCGCCGCGCGCCCGGACGCCTGCGGCAGCCAGTCCTTCGGGTCGTCGGCGTAGCAGGCGACCAGGAATGCCGCGAGCCACGGCGCCGCCGGATGCAGAACGTCGAGCAAGCCCGTGCTCCACGTCCCCGACATCGCCGGACCGAGCACCGGGCGGGGCCGCCGCTCGATCATGCGCGTCGTGAAGAAGACGACGAGCCACGCCGCGACGGCGAGCGTTGCCACCGAGACGGCATTGCCGCGCGAGGGATTCGCCGGGTCGCGCCACAACGCGACCTGGTCGACGACACCTGTCGCGGCTGTGCGCGCGAGCGATCCGCCCTCGCCGACGGCCTGCCACCAGACCATCGGGTTGAGCGGCATCGGTCCGCGTTCCTCGAGCGATTTCGCGAGCTGCTGGCGGCGACGCGTCGATATCTTGTCGAGCAACTGATCGGCGCGAGCGACGGTGAGATCGACCTGGCGACCCCAGCCTTCGTACTGAGCCACTCGGTCGGTCAGCGCCTTGCCCTCGGCCTGGGTGTCCGCGGTCTCCGCGGCACCCGCCTGGGCCGAGGCGTTGAACGCATCGCGCAGATCGCGCGCCTCGCCAGCGAAGCTTGTCAGTTCCTGGTCGAAGTCGAGCGCCTGCGACCGCACGTCGACGGCGTGGGCCGACAGCGTTTCGAGCTGCGTGGCGTCAAGCTTGAGCGTATTGAGGTCGCGCGCGATCTGGTCGAGCGCCTTGCTCCAGGACGAGAATTTCTCGGCCACCGCAGCGGGCGGCGGCGGCTCCTGGGCCCCGACTGCGCCCTGCCAAGCTGCGGCAAAGGCCACCAGCACGAAGACGCAGATAAAGACGGCGCGCTTGCGAACGAAGGCCTTCAGACGATTCACAGTTTCCCCCCGGCCAACTTGTCAGCTGGCTTCTCGGCGCCCGGTTTCGGCGCCACTCCCGCCGATTTTACGACGCGCGAAAATCGCGGAAAAGCCTTTCAAAGCCTGACTTGACGCCATCTTGAGGTCACGGCTCGCGACGCGAGGGCGGACCGTGGTCACCGAATGGGGCGGAAATGGGGCGACTTTTTTGGGGCGGATTGCCTCGAAATGGCAATTTCACGAAACCAGCCTGGAGTGGCACGAATCAGCGACCGCAACGATTCAATGTCTAGCCCCGTCATAAGTGAGGACGCGATGCTGAACCTCCTCGTCGTGATGATCGACTGCCTCCGCCAGGACCGTTTCGAAGGTGAAGCCAAAACCGCCGTCACGCCCAACCTTGACCGAGTCCTCGCGCGCGGCACGTCGTTCGACAACGTTCATGCGGTGGGGAGCAACACGACCGCGGTGATGGGCTCGTGGTTCACGGGCCTGTTCCCGTATCGTCATGGACTGCGCAGCTTCCGCGACCGCAAGTTCATCGGCAAGCCGGTGACGATGGCGACTCTCATGCGCGAGCAGGGCTACCGCACCGTTACCACGGTGACCGAAGCGATGGCCGAGGCCCAGGACATGCTCGAAGGCTTCGATGAGATCGATCGCCGCGACAAGAAGGCGCAGGCGATCCACGACAGCTACGGCGTCCGCGTGCAGTCCAAGCTCGACGAGCTCAACCGCTCCGAGCAGCCGTGGTTCTACTTCGTCCACACCTGCGAGCTGCACCCCGACCGGCAGTGCGATCCCGCGTTCAACAACAGCCGATACGGCCGCGACTTCTACGATCGCTGCCTGAGCTCGGTCGATCATCACCTCGGACCGATCTTCGATCGCGTCAATTGGGACAATACCGTCGTCGCCGTGTTCGGCGATCACGGCGACAACCTGCTGTGGGAACCGAAGGGCGAGTTCGCGAGCAAGGTGATGAACCGCCTGCGCGCCGATGGCCGTGTCTCGGCGCTCTGGCACGTCCGCGACGCGCTCTATCGCGCCGGCCTCTACAGCGACTGGAAGGGCGTGCTGCGCACCAACGCGCTCTTCCATCACGACTACCACGTCTACAAGTTCCTGACGCACTCGCCGCTGATGCTGATGGCGCCCGGCCTGCCCGCCGGGCGGCGGATCGCCGACCCGATCAGCTCGGTCGACATGATGCCGACGCTGCTGTCCTATCTCGGCGTTCCGTCGCCGGCCAACATCGACGGCATCGATGCCTCGGCATTGCTGCGTGGCGAGGCGGTCCCGGAGCTGCATCGTCCGCTCTACCAGGAGGTCGTCACGGACTTCGTGCTGAAGGGCCGCGATATCTCCGAGCTGCGCATTCCGCTCCTGCGCGCGATCGTACAGGACGGCTGGAAGTACGTGGAGAGCGCCTACGATCGCAAGATCCGGCCGGAGCTCTACAACCTCGCCGACGACCCGCACGAGAAGGCGAATCTCTATCCGCGACTGCGCGACACAGATCTTGTTCGCAAGATGGCGCGTGTGCTGCGCACCATGGAGGCGGCGCCGGAGAGCTCGGCGGGCATCAGCGCCGACACGCCGGCGCTCTCGCCCGCCTGACGAGAGCGAGTCGACGAAAAAAAAGAGGGAAGTGGCCGAGCCGCGCCCCTCTTTGTTTGACTCGATACGGTCGCGCGGGCCTACGACAGGCCCTGGATGTGGCCGTGGTCGTCGACGCTGAGGCGGACCGCGGCCGGCTCGCGCGGCAGGCCCGGCATCGTCATGATGTCGCCGCACACCACCACCACGAACTCGGCGCCGGCCGACAGCCGCACCTCGCGGATCGGGATGACATGGTCGCTGGGCGCGCCCATCAGCTTCGGGTTGGTCGAGAAGCTGTATTGGGTCTTGGCGATGCACACCGGGAAATGCCCGAACCCGCCCTGCTGGAGCTGCGAGAAGCGCTCGAGCACCTGACCGTCGGCGCTGATGTCGCGGGCGCGGTAGATCGTCCGCGCGACCGTGCGCACTTTTTCCACCAGCGGCTCGGAGTCATCGTAGAGCAGGCGGAAGTTGACGTGCTTCTGGTCGATCGTGCGCACCACGGTGCGGGCGAGATTCTCGGCGCCGGCGCTGCCGTGTGCCCAGTGCTCCGCCACCACCATCTCGACGCCGCGCGCCGCGCAGGCGTCGCGCACGATCGCGATCTCGCGGTCGGTATCTGAGGTGTGGCGATTGACCGCGACCACGACGGGCACGCCGAACTGACTCAGGTTCTCGAGATGGCGGAGCAGGTTCGCAAGCCCGAGATCCACCGCCGTGCAGTTCTCGGTGCGGAGATCGCGCACCGCGACGCCGCCGTGCATCTTCACCGCGCCGATGGTGGCGACGAGCACCGCGCACGCGGGCGTCAGGCCGGCCTTGCGGCATTTGATGTCGAAGAACTTCTCGGCGCCGAGGTCGGCGCCGAACCCAGCCTCGGTCACGACGTAGTCGGCGAGCTTGAGGGCCGCGCGCGTCGCGATCACCGAGCTGCAGCCGTGGGCGATGTTGGCGAACGGACCGCCGTGGACGAGCGCCGGGTTGTTCTCCAGCGTCTGCACCAGGTTGGGCTCGAGGGCGCGCTGCAGCAGCACCGCCATCGCTCCCTCGGCCTTGAGCTGGGACGCGCGCACCGGCTCGCGCTTCGGCGTCTGGGCGACGATGATGTTGCCGAGGCGGCGCTGCAGGTCCTTGAAGTCGGAGGCGAGGCAGAACGCCGCCATCACCTCGGAGGCCGACGTGATGTCGAAGTGGCCCTCGCGGGTGTAGCCGTTGGACGGGCCGCCCAGTCCACAGACGATGTCTCGGAGCGCGCGGTCGTTCATGTCCATGCACCGCCGCCAGGACACGCGCCGCGGATCGATGCCGAGCTCGTTGCCCCAGTAGAGGTGGTTGTCGACCATCGCCGCGAGCAGGTTGTTGGCGGAGCCGATGGCGTGCAGGTCGCCGGTGAAATGGAGGTTGATCTCGTCCATCGGCACGACCTGCGCGTAGCCGCCGCCGGCGGCGCCGCCCTTCATGCCGAGCGTCGGGCCGATCGAGGGCTCGCGCAGCGCGATGATCGCCTTCTTGCCGATGCGGTTGAGCGCGTCGACGAGGCCGACGCTGGTGGTCGTCTTGCCCTCGCCGGCAGGCGTCGGCGAGATCGAGGTGACGAGGATGAGCTGGCCGTCGGGCTTGCCCGAAAGCTCTCGGATGGCGTCGAGCGAGATCTTGGCCTGGTAATGGCCGTAGGGGGTGAGGCGCTCGGGCGCCAGGCCGAGGCGGTCGGCGGCCAGATCCAGGATCGGGCGAAGCTTGGCGGCGCGGGCGATTTCGATGTCGGACTTTGGCTTGCTCGCGGCGACCGTCACGCTGCGCTCTCCTCGTCGGGGAATACGGCGCAAAAACTACCAGTGCCGGCGCAGAAAACAAAACGGGGAAAGCGGTCGGGCGGGAGCGGTGCGCTCCGGTCAGGCGGTCTGCCGCACCCCTAGCATGCCGAGTGCCCGGGTCAGCGCCGCCACCAGCGCCGCGCGGGTGACGGGCTTGGCGACGAAATCGTCCATGCCGGCATCGAGGCACTTCCGGGGCATCCCGTCGGCGACGTGGGCCGTCATGGCGATCACCGGCGTCCGCGATATCGGGCCGGACGCGGCCCGGATGCGACCGACCGTCTCGAAGCCGTCCATGTCCGGCATGCCGATGTCGAGAAGCACGACGTCGACGCCACCCCGCGCCAGACGGGCGAGGCCTTCCCGGCCCGAGCCCGCGAACTCGACGGTGTACTCGTCGGCCGTCAAGAGCCCGGCGACGAGCTGCTGGTTCGTGGGCACGTCGTCGATCACGAGCACGACACGGCGATCGCCGCTCGCCCGCGCCGACTGGATGGCGCGCTCGGCGAGCGGGGCTGGGGGAAGCTCGAGCTCGATCCAGAAGGTGGCACCGGTGCCGGGCCTGCTGGTGAGGCCGATGTCGCCGCCCATCACGGTCATCAGCGACTTGCAGATGGCGAGCCCGAGCCCGGTGCCGCCGAACCGGCGGGTGATGGAATTGTCCGCCTGGCTGAAACGCTGGAAGAGCTGCTCCTGGGCATCCGCCGGGATGCCGATGCCGGTATCGGTAACCTCGATTCGCAGCCATCCGGGGCGCGCGGCGCCGCCGCCCATGATGCGGATCTCGACCTGGCCCTTTTCGGTGAACTTCAGCGCATTGCCGACGAGGTTGACGAGTATCTGGCGGATGCGATCGACGTCGCCGACCAGCGCCGGCGGGGCGCTCGATTCGACGGTCAGCAACAGCTCGAGGCCTTTGCGCTCCGCCTGGTGATGGAAGAGTCCCGCGACGTTCTGCGCCAGCGCCGCGGGGTTGAAGCTGATCGGTTCCAGCGTGATCCGGCCGGCTTCGATCCGCGAGTAGTCCAGAATGTCGTTGAGAAGCTTGAGGAGGGTGCGGCTCGATTCGTGAATCGTGCGCGCGTAATCCTTCTGCCGCTCGTTGAGCGGGGTCTCGGCCAGCAGCTCGGAGAATCCGATGATGCCGTTCATCGGCGTGCGAATCTCATGGCTCATGGCGGCGAGGAAATTCGATTTCGCCTGGGTCGCGGCTTCGGCGGTTTCCTTTGCGCCGCGCAGCGCCTTGCGCACCGACTGCTGCTGAAACCAGGCGCCGAGCACCAGCAGAACGAGGATGTTTGCGACAACCGCGGCGCCGAACATGTTGTTGCGCAGGTCGCGCGTGTCCGCGGCGACATCTTGGTAGGCGACGCCGACCAGCACAGCCAAAGGGTGACCGGGTATGCTCTTGAACGCCATCGCCCGGCGCATACCGTCGGCGGCGCTGGTCCGCCAGAACGTCCCTTCGGTCTCCGAATCGAAGTCGGGCCAGTTCCGCGACTTCGTCACGTCATCGGGGCGCTGCGGTCCGACGCGCGACAACGCCGTGCGGTGCATGGTGTCATAGAGAAATATGACTCCCGAGGGCCCGAGCACCGCCCGGTCGTAGACCTGGCCGAAGATCACCGGGTTGATCGCGGCCGTGACGACACCGGCGATTTCGCCGGAGCGATTGCGGATGGCGCGGTCGAACGGGACCGCCGCATGTCCTGCGGTCCGCGCGAACAGCGGCGGACCGATCACGAGGGGATCGCCACCCTGCGTCATTGCCGCGATGAAATGCTCGCGATCGGAAATGTCGTGGACGCCCGAAACTCCGTCGCCGATCAGACGGCCGCGACCGTGGGCATCGACGATGCTGATCGTGCCGACGAGGCCGGTATAGAGCTTTTTTTCGTCGACCAGCGCGATACTGCGCTCGATGCCGTTCTCGGCTGCATAGGTCGTCAGCAGCTTGAGCAGGCCGTCGATGAAGTTGATGTTGCCCGAGACGTAGCGGGCGTAGGACGACACGAGCCGCTCGGCGCGTGATTCCGTCTCGCCCTCGATGCGGTCGTCGAGCGACAGCACCTGGATGCTGTAGGCGAACCAGATCGCGCCCGTGACGATGCCGGCGATGACCATCGCCGGCCAGCGGTCGGAAAGGAGAGACTGCTTGCGCACGCGGCCTTCCAGCAGCCGTTGCCGGAGTCGCGGTTCGGGCCGCGCCTCACTCGATAGGTCCAGTGTGGCGGCTTTTGGTTAAGGAACGGATAACGAGGCTCGCGGCCGGATCGGCCGGGCGCAGCCGCGCCCACAAACGAAAACGGGGCAGCTTTCGCTGCCCCGTTCCCAATCTCACCTTACGGTGAAACTTATTCAGCCTTGAGGTTCACGGCCGAGGTCTTGCCTTCACGGCCGCGCTCGAGCTCGTAGCTCACGCGCTGGCCCTCGCGAAGGCTGCCAAGGCCCGCGCGCTCAACAGCGGAAATGTGCACGAAGACGTCCTTCGAGCCATCTTCCGGCTGAATGAAGCCGTAGCCCTTGGTCGGGTTGAACCACTTAACGGTACCGGTGGACATGCAGTCCCTCCAAATTGATAAGTTCGACCGTCGCACGCGTGTGTGCGCCGGGTCATCTTCGCTTAGGGAGGGAAACCGGGACGGACCTTTTTAGAGAGTGCCGAGTGCCAGGCCGACCCAAATCGAGTTGACCCGGTCAAGATGATGCGTATTGAAGCCGTTTTCAAGGGACCTCTGGATAACTCGGGGAAATCAATCCGTTGTGGCTGACGAGACCGAACTGAGCAGGGATTGGGCTCGCTCTGTCAGCGATCGGACGAAAGTGCGCGCCGGTGCGCCACGATCCAGTAGACGACGATGAACGGCAGGAGCAGCGCCAGCGTCACCAGCGTGAGCGCGGCACCCTTGCCGAAGGCGCCGCCCTGCCAGACGCTCCACACCACGACCGGCAGGGTGATGTTGCCGCGGGTGCTCAGCAGCACCGCGAGCGTCAGCTCCCGGTAGGTGAGAAGAGCGATCCACAGCCACGCGTAGATGAGGGTCGGCCGGAGCAGCGGCAGCACCACGCGCCGCAGCACCGCCGGAGTGCGCGCGCCCGCCACCATCGCCGACTCCTCGAGGTCGCGGTGGATCTGCAGGAGCGTGCTGTTAGTCATCCGCGTCGCGTAGCTCAGGCGCGTGATCACGAACACGGCGAGCAGGATCCAGATCGTTCCGTAGAGTGGAATCCAGTCCGAAACCACGAACAGCGCGATCAGCAGCGCGCCGACACCGAAGACGACGTTCGGCACGGTGTGGGGCAGGAAGGCGATGAGGTCGAACAGCGCCCGGCCGCGCAGTTTCGACCGCAGCACGACCCATGAGAAGGCGAGCGCCGCGGCCAGCGTTACCGTCGGCGTCAGCACCATCAGGATGGTGGTGTTCTTGAGGCCGGCAAGCGTCAGGTCCCACGGGATGGCGTTGAAGTTGGCGAGCGACATCGTTTTAAGGGCCGCCGCCGACGGAAGCTGGAAGAACGGCAGCAGCGACGCCCAGACGAGGACGAGCAGCGGCAGGATCTTGCTCAGCAGGAAATAGCCGCCGATGAACGCCCAGGCGGCGACGGCGCGGCCGCGCAGCGGCGCCAGGCGCGGGCGATAGCCCTTGCCGGTGATGACCTGGTAGCGATGGCCGGCACTCTGCAGCCACGCGTACCACCAGCTCAGCAGGCAGCCGACCGCGATGACGACGGTCGAGAGTGCGGCGGCGCGCCCATACTGCGGCAGGCCTTCGGCCGGATTGGTCTCCAGCAGGAGATAGGTGCTGAAGGTGAAGATCCGATTGCTCCAGCCGACGATCGCCGGAACGTCGAACGCGGCGAAGCCGATGGTGAAGGTGTAGATGCCCGCTGCAAGGATGCCGGGCCAGGCGAGCTTCAGGGTGATGTGCCAGACCGTCGCCCGCCGGCTCGCGCCGCTGATCTCGGCGGCTTCCTCGAGCGCGGAATCCATCGCCCGGAACACCGCCGCAGTCATCACGAATGCGACCGGTGCGAGGTTCAGACCCTGGATCCAGCCCATGCCGGTAATGGTCGCGATGTTCAGCGGTGCGTCCGAGAGGCCGAACGTCGCCATCGCCCAGGTGTTGATCAGGCCGATGCGCGGATGGAGCAGGAACAGCCAGCCCATCGCCGCGGCGAAGCCGGGGACGAGCAGGCCGACACTCATCAGGGTGTAGAGAACGGGTTTTGCCGGCAGGTCGGTGCGCTCGGCGAACCACGCCGCCGGGATACCGAACAGGAACGCGACCGCCAGAGTCACCAGCGAGAAGCCAACGGTGTTGCCGAGCACCCGGTAGGTGAAGGGATCGGCGAAGACGCCGGCGAAGTTGGCGAGCGAATAGATGGCCTCCGGATCGCCGGGATCGCCGACCCTGACGCTCAGCCACAGCACCGCGCCGAGAATCGCCACGATCGCGATCGAGACGACGCCGACGACGGCGAGCAGCATCAGCATGCCGGCATCGGTTCGGCGCACCGCGTCGATTGCGCGCGAGCGGGCGTTCGGCGGCGTGCTCAGGGTGGAATCGGCGACCGACACGGCTTAACGGGTGGAGAGGATCTTGTTGATCTCGCTCCAGGCCTGGTTGCCCGAATCGTTGCCGAGCTGCCAGGTGGCATCGGCGGTCATCAGCTTTTCCCCGTAGTTCGCCTCGATCCTGGCGACCTCGGCGTGGAGGTTGGTCTCGGGGAACAGGTCGAGATCGGAGCCCCAGGTGTCCCACAGGATGGACTGGCCCTCGGGCGTCAGGATGAAGGCGATGAACAGCGTGCCTGCGCTCGGATGCATGGCGTTCTTCGGCACCGCGAGATAGGTGTAGTTCTTCACCAGGAAGTCGTGCGGCGTCAGGTTGGCGATCGGCGCGCCCTTTTTGATCTGGTCCTCGACGTCGCGGCCGGCGCAGTTCGGCACCATGGCGAGGAACTCGCCCGACGAGATGCGCTCGCTTTCGTTGCAACGCAGCAGCCCGGTGATCTGGCCCGACAGCTTCTTCGCGTAGTCGATTGCCTTCTCCGGTCCCCACATGCCGGGGCCGGCAAGCACGTCGAAGTTGGCCGAGTACGTGGTCGAGGCGATCTTGCCCTTCCACTCGGGCTTGAGGAAATCGGTCATGCGCTCGGGCCGGAACGGCGCGAGCTTGGTGTTGTAGAATACGCCCGGGATGCTGGTGACGATCTTCACCATGGTGCCGTCGAACTCGACGATGCGGTCGTCGACGCGCCCTGGCAGCAGCGCCTTCCAGTCCACCGCCAGCAGCGCCTTGCGCTTGTGCAGGCTCGGCATGTGCCGCGACCAGCCGACGTAGACGTCGGTCGGCGACGGCTGCTTCGCCGCCTGCAGCATGGCGATCTGGCTTGCCATCGCCGGCATCGACGGGCCGGGCGTGTAGGTGACCTTGATCTTCGTGCCGAAGACCTGGTTGAGCTTGGCCTCGATCTTCCGCGCGCCTTCGACGCCGCCGACCGCGCCCTCGCCGAAGGTGAGCACGATCTCGCCCTCCTTCTGCGCCGCCGCGACCAGCGACTTCATGGCCGGCGACATCTCGGCCGCGTGTGTCGTGCCCGCAATCGTCGCGGTCGCCATCGCCACCGCGAACGCGCGCGCGGCAATCCGGCGTGTGTGTCCTGCCATCATGAAAATCCCCACTGCCGGCGCGATGCGCCTGTTCTTCTGACTTCAGAATTCGACGAGCGCGCCGACGGTCGTGACGGCGAGGTCGAGCCGTGTCGCCGGGCGACGCCACTCTTTCAGCGGCTCGCCGTTCTCGAGCGCCCGCAGCTCGCGCGCCCACAGCTTGCGCAGCAGGATCACGCCGCGATCCGACTGGCCGAGGCGGTCGCGGGACCGATCGACGATGCGTCCCTGGCCGGCGAGCGCCAGGTTGTCCTGGACCATGAACAGGCCGGGATAGGCGGGGTCGAGATCCTGCACCCGCAGTTTCCCGGCGAGGATGTCCTCGGTGAGCTTGATCGGATCCGGATCCAGCTTGCGCTCGTGGCGAGGACGTTCGCCGCCGGCCTTGCCGGTCTCGCGGTGCTGCAGGCGGATCGCGAACGTCGTCATGTTCTCGTCGTCGTTCGGCACGCGCCACGACACCGTCACAGTCCAGAACGGATGGGACGGCGAGGGCGGCAGGTCGACCATGCTGATGTTGGGCATCATGAAATGGCCGATGCGGGTGAGGTTGGTGCCCTTGCCGGTGCGGTGTCCTTCTCGGCGGATGCCGTAGTCGGTCTCGCTGACTTTGACCTCCGGCATCTCGTCGAGGCCGATGGTGCTCGCCGTCACCGAGTGGACGAAGTGAACGTGCAACTCGTCGAGATCGTTCTCGACTCGCTGGAAGAAATTGCACGGCACGGGGTGCGAGTGCACCGCGGTGTCGCAGTCGGTGTCCTCCAGCTCGGGGAAGCGGCGGAATTCCGGCGGTTCGCCCTCGCCGAGATAAGCGAAGATGAGACCGAGGTACTCGCGTACGGGGTAGGAGCGGATGCAGACCTTGGCGGCGAAGTTGTCCTTCTCCGCCGGCTGGCGTACGCACTGGCCGGAACCATCGAACTCCCAGCCGTGATAGAAGCAGCGGATGTTGTCGCCCGCGACCCAGCCGAGAAACAGCGAGGTCTGGCGATGCGGGCAGCGGTCCTCGAGCAGGCGCGCCACGCCGTTCTCGCCGCGATAGGCGGTGAAGTATTCGCCCAGCACATGGACGCGCACCGGCCGCCCGACCACGAGCCCGCTCGAGCGCAGGATCGGATGCCAGAACCGCCGCATGTAGCGGCCGGCGAGCGTGCCGGGCCCGATGTGGGCGAAGTCCGGATCGGTCGATGTCATGTCGTTCCTCTGTGCCGCCTTACTCGGTCTCGAGCGCCTGTTTGACGCGCTTCACGATGCGATCGGGCGTCGCGTAGACCTTGGCGATGAGGGCCTGCACCTCGTCGCCGGAGATCGCGTCGAGATCGAGCTTGGCGCGTTCGGCGTCGGCGACCAGCGCCGGGTCCTTCATGGTGTTCATGAACGCGGTGCGCAGGATGGCAACGCGGTCCTTGGGCACCTCGGGCGCGACCAGGAACGGCCGGCCGAAGATGCCCTGGCTGTAGATCAGCTCGAGCACCTGGCGGTCCTCCTCGTTCTTGGCGAAGCTCAGCGCGAGCGGCACGCCCTGCTTGTTGAGGTCGGGGTGCCCCTTGATGCTCTCCTGGAGAATCACCTTCGCCTTCCCGCTCGGCACCCAGTCCGGGTACTGCGACATCAGGCTGGCATAGCCGAGGCCGCAGATGCCCTGGACCTCGTTGCGCTCGTAGGCGAGCGAGATATCCTTGGTGCCGGGGTAGCCCGCCACCATCCTGAGCTTGGCGTGCAGCACGTTCTTGAGCGCCATCGGCATGTCGCGGGTCGTGCCGGTGCTGACGCCGATGATCCATTCCTTCTCGAGCGCGTCCGAGAACTTCTGGACCGGCGAATCGGGCCGGGTCACGCAGGTGTAGACGTCGCTGTTGGCGCTGCCGATGTACTGCAGCTTGTTCGGGTCGAACTGGATCGCCGGGCCGCCGATCACCGGCACCAGAAGTGCCCCCGGCGACACCGCGGCGATGTAGGTGCCGTCCTTGGGCGCCACCGAACTGATGTAACCGGCCGCCTTGGTCTGTCCGGCGCCCGGCATGTTCTGGGCGATCACCGTCGGATTGCCGGCGATGTGCTTGCCCATGTGGCGCTGCACGATGCGACCGTAGGCGTCGTAGCCGCCTCCGGCGGCTGAGCCGATGACGATCTGGATCTGCTTGCCCTTGTAGAAATCGCCGCTCTGGGCGAGGACGGGGGACGCCGAAAGCGCGGCGATGACCATCGCCGCTCGGAGCCAATGCCGGGTCATTTATAGCCTCCTGAGGGTCGTGCCGGCATCTTCGGCCGGTCGTTGGGAGGCGATGTTAGCCCAGAGGCCCGCCTGCCTCTAGCTGGTGAAAGTGGAACGCCGTGTGAAGTTCGAGGCCCGAGCCCAAGCAGACATCGGGCTCAGCTTCCGCGGCGGGCGACGTCGACCGCCTGGACGCGGCTGCCGTCGGTGACCTCGTCGGGAATGCTGAGGGCGATGCGCTCGCCGGGCTTCAGCCCTTCCAAAAGATCGACCACCATGCCGTCGGTCGAGGCGACGCGGACCTGCCGGAGCTGGATCTGGCTGTCGGCGCCGACCACCGCGACCATCTGCTGGCTGTTGCGCACCACGAGCCCGGTCGCCGGGATGCGGACGTAGCTCTGCACCGGGGCCTTGAGCGTCACGTAGGCGAAGCTGCCGGGGAACAGAAAGCCGTTGCTGTTGTTGACGTCGCTTTCCACCATCAGCGTGCGCGTGGTCGGATCGAGAATCTCCGACGTGCGGCTGATGGTCGCAGTCACATGCCGCGACGAGTTCGACGCATCGACCACCTCGACCGGGGAGCCGATGTGGACGAGGGGCGCGTCGGCCTGGCTGACGTACACCGCGACCCGCAGCCGGCTCGAGTCGGTGATGGTGACCACCGGCAGCGCGTTGGTCTGGCTGGTGCCGGCGTTCTGGATCAGCGCGCCGGGATCGGCGAAGCGCGCGGTGACGGTGCCGTCGAACGGCGCGCGAATGATCTGGTAGGAGCGCAGCACCTCGAGCTGGCTGACGAGTGCCGAAGCCATGCGTTCATTGGTCTCGGCCTGCTCGAACGTCTGCGCCGATGCGTTGCCGGTCGCGCGCAGATCGCGGGAGCGGGCGAGGAGCTTCCGCTTGTTCTCGAGATCGGCCTTCGCCGCGGCGTACTGGCTGTCGGTCTCCGCCGATTCGACCTCGGCGACGATCTGGCCCGCCTTGACGCGGTCGCCGCGGTCGACGTGGATCGCCTTCAGGTAGCCGCTGACCTTGGCGTAGAGAATCGCGTTCTGGTAGGGCTTAACGTCGGCGAGCAACTGGATCGATCGCTCGGTCGGTCCCTGCATGGCCTCGACCGCCTGGACCCGCGGCCCCAGGCCGACCTCGGTCGCCCGCGCCGCGCGCGCATCCGCGAGATTGCCGCTCTGTCCGGCCCAGAACGTCACGACCGCAATCGCCGCGACGCCGACGACGATACCCCCGGCGATGTGGACCGGACCGAGCCGCAATCGATCCTGCAACGAACCCTTAAGCATGAGACGTCGACTCCCCCGCGGCTTCGGCCGCAAAAGCCTTGTCTAGAGTGTAAAGCGTGGGCGGCTTGCGCCGCAGCAGCGTGTAGCCGATCGGCACCAGGAACAGTGTGGCGAACGTGGCGATCATCAGACCGCCGATGACCGCGCGGCCCAGCGGGGCGTTCTGCTCGCCGGCTTCGCCGAGCCCGAGCGCCATCGGCACCATGCCGATGATCATGGCGAGCGCCGTCATCAGGATGGGACGGAGGCGGGTCTTCGCCGCCTCGATCACGCCCTCGAGTGCGCTCATCTCGCCCGTCCGCGAGCGCAGTTGGTTGGCGAAGCTGACGACTAGGATCGAGTTCGACACCGAGATGCCGACCGACATGATGGTGCCCATCAGCGATTCGACGTTGATCGTGGTGTTGGTGACGATCAGCATCCAGATGATGCCGATGAGCGCACCGGGCAGCGCCAGCATGATGATGAATGGGTCGACCCACGACTGGAACAGGATCACGAGCAGCGCGTAAACCAGCACCACCGACAGCACGATGCCGCCGGCGAGCCGGACGAACGAGCTCTGCATCACTTGGTACTGGCCGCGCACCTCGATATGGGTGGTGATCGGCATGCCCTTGCTGACCTCGGCGATCACCTTCTTGATGTCGCCGACGGTGCCGCCGAGATCGCGGCCGTCGACATTCGCCATGACGTTGATGACGCGCTGCACCGTCTGGTGGCTCAGCATCGCGGCGCTCGCGCGCATGTTGACGGCGGCGACGTCGCCGAGCCGGAAGCCCGGCGCCCGCGGCACCGACGACAGCGGCGTGTTCGGGGCGTTTGTTCCGGCGATGTCGGTGAGCGGCTTGCCGATCGGCACGCCCATCAAATCGGGCACCGCCGCCATCGCGTCGACCGGCATGCGCACCGCGACCGAATAGGTCACGCCGTTCTGCGGATTGAGGAAGTACGAGGGGGAGGTCAGCGAGCTGCCGGCGAGCGAGGTCAGCAGGTTGCTCGCGACGTCGCGCTGGGTGACGCCAACCTTGGCGGCGCGTAGGCGATCGACGTTGACCTGCAGCGTCGGATAGTCGAGCACTTGGGCGATGTGAGCGTCGGCGACGCCGGGAATCTTCTGCACTTCCTGGAGGATCTTCTGCGCGGTCTGGTAGCCGCGGCCGAAGTTGTTGTCGAGCACCTGTATGTCGATCGGCGACGAAGCCCCGAAGTTGAGCACCTGGCTGACGATGTCGGCGTTCTGGAAGAAGAACTGGATCCCGGGAAAGGCGGCGGCGAGCTGCTTGCGCATCGTCCGCATGTACTCGGCCGACGGCCGGTGCGGCGAGTTGAGCGAAATCAGGATCTCGGCATCCATTGCGCCGACGTTGTCGCTTGGCACGAAGGCGAGGTTGATCGACGGCGGAATTCCGACGTTGTCGTTGATCAGCCGCAGTTCGGACGGCGGGATGATTCTGCGGATCTCGTCCTCGACGGCGGCGACGATCTTCTCGGTGGTTTCGAGGCGTGTGCCCGATGGCGCGCGGACGTGGAGCTTGACGATGCCGACGTCGGCGGCGGGGAAGAAGTCCATGCCGAGGCGGGTCGCCAGCGCGCTGGTCAGCAGCAGCAGCGCGCCGACGCAGCCGAGCATGAACCAGCGGTGGGCGAGGGCGCCCTCGAGCGCTCGGCCGTAGCCCTCGCGGAAGCGGTCGAATGCGTTCTCGAACGCGCGCGTGAAGCGGTTGCCGGTGCCCTCGCCGTGGCCGATCAGGATCTGGCGCGCGAATGCCGGGACGATGGTGAAGGAGAGGATGTACGACGCGAGCATGGCGAGCACGACGGTGATCGCCATCGGGATGAACAGGAACCGTGACGCGCCTTCGAGCAGCACGACCGGGAAGAACGTGATGCAGATGGCGAGCGTCGCCACGGTCAACGGCTGGATGACCTCCGCCGAGCCGTCGAGGATCGCGAGCGTCGGCGTCTTGCCGAGCGCCAGGTTGCGGTGGATGTTCTCGATCGTCACCGTCGCGTTGTCGACCAGGAGGCCGATCGCCAGCGCGAGGCCGCCCAGGGTCATCAGATTGATGGTCTGGCCGGCCATGAAGATGCCGCCGATGGCGGCGGCGATCGACAGCGGTATCGAGATCAGGACGATCACCGTGTTCCGCCAGCTCCCGAGGAACAACAGGATCATCAGCGAGACCAGGATCGAGGCGATGATCGCCTCCTTGATCACGTTGTTGACCGCGGCACGGACGAACACCGACTGGTCGAAGTCGAGCTTGAGATCCAGTCCGTCGGGCGCGCCGGCCTGGATCTCGGGCATCAGCGCGCGCGTCGCGTCGACGACGGCAAGCGTCGACGCATCGGCGTGCTTGAGAATCGTCATGTAGACCGAACGGTTCCCTTCGACATGGACGATGTTGTTCTGGACCGAGTAGGCGTCGCGGATCGTGGAGACGTCGCCCAAGGTGATCGGCACGCCGTTGCGGATGCCGATCGGCAGATGGTTGAACTGCTCGACGGCGGTCGGGCTCGAGTTGAGGGCGACGTTGTACTCGCGCTCGCCGAGGCGCGCGGTGCCGGCGGGCAGGATCAGGTTCGAGGTCGTCAGCGTGTTGACGACGTCGGCGGACGAGAGGCCCACGGCCTGCAGTCGCGACGGATCGAGGTCGACGGTGATCTGGCGGTTGCGGCCGCCGAACGGCGCCGGCGTCGACAGACCGGGAATCGTGAACAGCTTGAGACGCAGGAAGTTAACGGCGTAGTCGAACATCGCCTGCTCGGTGAGCGACTTGCTCGACAGCGTCAACTGCACGACAGGGACGTTCGACGCGTTGTACTGGATCACCAGCGGCGGCGTCATGCCCGGAGGCGTCTGGCGCAGCACCGTGTCGTTGACGGCGGTGATCTGAGCGATGGCACTGCCGATGTCGGTGCCGGCCTGGAAGTAGACCTTGAGCAGCCCGGTGGAGGGCAGCGACTGCGATTCGATCCGGTCGATGCCGTTGACGGTCTGGGAGTACGCGCGCTCGGTGATGAGGACGACGCGCCGCTCCATGTCCTCGGAAGGCAACCCCGGATAGTTCCACACCACCATGACGACGGGAATGTCGATGACCGGGAAGATGTCGACGATCATCCGGGTGACGGACATCACCCCCATGAGAACGATGAGCATCGCTCCCACGGCGGCGGTGTAAGGCCGGCGCAGCGCCAGCCTGACCATGGACATCACGGCGGCAGTCTCCCGAAATGCGAACGCTATTTTGATTTTTGCCTAGTGTAACCGGCAAGGTTCGGCCCGCCTAGGTATGCGCTCGCAAACCGCTGAGTCTTCTATAACAGGCGTGATTTCAGGTCTTTGACAGCGGCGCCGCGATCGTCGACTTGCCGCCGATACGCGTGCCGGCCTCGATGGCCAGAACGGCAAGGGCGTCGAACTCCTGCTCGCGGCCGGTGGTCGGCCGCGCGACCAGCGCGATCGTGCGCTGCGGCGCCGGGCGGCGCAGCGGCCGCGGCTCGACCAAAGCGCCGGCGAGCGCGCCTCCCTTGATTACGATTTCGGGGAGCAGCGCGACGCCGAGCTTCGACTCCACCATCTGCACCAGGGTCGGCAGGCTGGTCGCCTCGATCGTGGACTCCGGGTTGCTCCGTGCGGTGCCGCACGCCTCAAGCGTGTGCTCCCGCAGGCAGTGGCCCTCCTCGAGCAGCAGCAGGCGGTCCGTCGCGACGTCGGCGAGAGGCAGCGGAGCGGTGCCGGCGAGCGGATCGCCGAGCGGCGCGATCAGCCACAAATCCTCGGCGAACAGCGAGCGGACGCGCAGCCTGCCGGTGTCGTACGGCAGTGCCATCAGCGCGAAATCGAGGCGGCCGTCCTCGACCTCGGCGAGGAGGCGTGCGGTTTGCTCCTCGCGCAGCACGATCTGCAACTCGGGATAGCGCTGACGCGCGGTACGGAGCAGGGGAGGCAGCAGGAAGGGCGCGACCGTCGGAATGGCGCCGAGGCGCAGGGTGCCCGCCATCGGCTTGGCGCGCTCGCCGACGAACGTGACGAGGTCGCCGGCGGACGTCAGCAGGTCGCGGGCGCGCGCGACCGCCGCATTGCCAAGCGGTGTCATCAGCACGCGGCGGCGGTCGCGTTCGACCAGCGTCGCACCGAGAAATCGTTCGAGTTCCTTGAGCCCACCCGACAGCGTCGACTGGGTGACGTGGCAGCGGTTCGCCGCCTCGGTGAAGTTGAGCGTCTCGCTGATGGCGACCAGATAGCCGAGCTGGCGCAGCGACAGGCCCTCGGGAGCGGGCATGATGCCTCCTGGCGTAATCGGATATGCCGATTACAGATATCGTTATTATCCGTTAGATCGATCAGTCCGGAAAGCCCAAATTCTCTCTGTCACCGAGCGAGAAAGGACAGCCCCCATGAGCACTACGACCGACGCGAAGACCCCGTCGCCGACCGTGAAGAACCTTGAAGCCGCGTTCGCCGGCGAGTCGATGGCGCACATCAAATATCGCTATTTCGCCAAGCTCGCGCGCGAGGCGGGCGACGAGGCCACGGCCAAGGTGTTCGAGGACACCGCCGACCAGGAGGTCCAGCACGCCTACGGCCACCTCGACCTGCTGTATCCGAAGGATCAGCTCACGCCCGCCAAGGCGCTGGAGATCGCGATCGAGGGCGAGACCTACGAGTACGCCGAGATGTACCCGAACTTCCGCCACCTCGCCGAGGAAGAGGGCAACAGCAAGGCGGTCGCCGAGTTCGACGAGCAGATCGCCGAGCCGAAGGAGCACGCCGCCCGCTTCCGCGACGTCCTCGTCAAGGCGGCAAAGCGCTTCGCGGCCCTCGCCAAGGTCGAGGAGCGTCACGCCAACCGTTACCAGCAGGCGCTGGATCGCGTGAATCAGAGCAGGGCCGCCTGACGGCCGCGGAGAGAGACATGAACGACGGGAAAGAACCCAGCTATCGCAATCGCGCGGCCCTCGACGGCATCGTCATCTGCCCCGCCGGCTGACCGAGATCACAGGAGACTCGAGATGAACGTCTACAAATGCATCGTGTGCGGCTTCACCTACGACGAAGCCAAGGGAATGCCCGAGGAAGGCATCGCTCCCGGCACGCTCTGGGCCGACATTCCCGACGACTGGGAGTGCCCCGACTGCGGCGTCGCCAAAGCCGACTTCGAAATGGTCCTGGTGAAGGCTGCGTAAAAAGCCCACATAACGAAGCACGCCCGGAGAGATCCTCCGGGCGTTCTTATGTCGGGTTCACCTCAGTTGGCCTTGATGCCGTATCCCTCGAACCGCTTCTCGACCGTGGGATCGATCGCCATCGCCGCGCGGATATCGGCGTCGCCGCCGCTGCGGTCACCGCTCATCAGCCGGGCGAGACCGCGGCCGTACACGGCGGACGCCTGCTTTGGGGCGCGCAGCAGCGCCGCCTCGTAGTCGGCGACCGCGGCACCCGGATTGCGCAGTTTAAGATAGGTGAGCGCGCGGCTGGTGAGAGTCGAGACTTCCTCCGGCTGCAAGCTGAGCGCCGCGTTGCAGTCCGACAACGCCTGGTCGAGACGCCCGAGCACCGCGCCGGCGAGGCAGCGGTTGGCCAGCGTCGGCGCGTTCTTCGGATCGATCTGCAGCACCTGATCGTAGTTGTCGAGCGCGCGCTCGAAATTCCCCTGGAGCGCGAAGGCGGCGCCGCGGTTGCTGATCGATTCGACGTCGCGCGGATTGATTGCCACCGCGCGGTCGAAGTCTTGAATCGCGCCGTCGTAGGCGCCGACGCCGATTCGCGCCGTACCGCGGTTGTAGTAGGCGACGCCGTCCGCCGGGTTGAGCGCGATGAGATGATCGAAGTCGGCGATCGCCTTGTCGTAGCTGCGGCGCATGATGTAGACGGCGCCGCGGACGTAATAGGCCTGGGCGAGGCCCGGCTCGAGGCTGATCGCCTGGTCGAGGTCGATCAGCGCGCGGTCGAAGTCGCCCTTGCGGAGGTAGGCGACGCCGGTCGCTAGGTAGGCCTCGATGCGCTGGCCGCGCGTCGCCGACGGCGTCTGCAGGACGGCGGCGCAGCCGGCGAGGCTGACGTCGGGATCGTTGGCGAGACAGCGGTCGCGATCCTCGGACATCGCCGCTGCCGACGCGCACGCGGACCACAGGAACGCAGACACGACACCGAAAGCGAACGCGCGCATTGGCGACCTCCGAAGCAATCAGGCATTCAACCATGCCGGACGCCGTGCCGGGGCTTCGCGAAGGCGTGAGGGTGTTCATAAAATCGTGAGGGGCAGAACTTCGTGGGCGCACCCGAGCGAGCCTTGGCGCGTGCCGCATACGTGCCGCATATTAGAAGGGCCCGCGGAGCGATCCGCGGGCCCTTCGGCGACGAGATGGAGCGATACGCTGGCGGGGGTTAATTCGCCGCAATCGCCTGCTTGTACCAGGTCTCGTCGACATACTTGGCGGGATCGACGTTGCTCAGATCCTTCTTCGGCGTGCCGTACTCGCTGCGCAGTTTGAGCACGGTGCGGATTCCGTCGAGGTCAATCTTGCCCTTCTTCTGCAGGCCTTCCTTCCCGGCGAGCAGGGTCGCGTAGACATTCTCGGCGCCGGCGCGGTCGACCTTCGCGTTCTTCATCGCGTTGGCGAGCGCGGCCTCCCTGTTCTTGGGATCGTAGAGATAGTCGACCGCCTGGACCCAGCTCCGGATGAAGCCGACCAGCCGGTCCTTGTTGTCGCGGGCCCACTGCTTCTGCACCGTGCCGACGAACGCCTGGTAGTTGCCGATCTGGCTGACGCTGCCGAGATAGGAGTAGCCCTTGGCCCTGAGCGGCAGGTCGAACGGCGAGTAGAGCAGCGTCGCCGCCACCTTTCGCTCATCGAGCGCCTTGGCGCGGAACGGTGTGCCGCCGACCGACTCCAGCGTGTAATCGCTCGGCTTGACGCCGCCGTTCTCCAGCATTTTTACGGTGACGAACGCAAAGCCGGTGGTCTTGGCGTCGACACCGACCGGCTTGCCCTTGAGATCGGCGTACGACTTGATCTCCGGCAACGCGAAGATCTGCAGCGCGCCCGCCATGCCGCCCATCACGGCGATGAAATCCGGCTTGGCCGGCAGCTCGACCTCGCCCTGGCCCTCCATGTAGGCGATCGAGTTGTCGATCGCGGTGATGGCGATGTCGTACTTGCCGGTGACCAGCCCCTGGAACAGCGGCACCGAGCCGGTCGCCTGGGTGAAGTTGATGGCGACGTTGTTCCTCTTGAACAAGCCCTGTTCCTCGGCGATCCACAGCGGCCAGTTCGGCGCTCCGCCGAACGCGATGACCTCGAGTGGCTTGGTCTCGGCCTGGGCGCGGCCGGCGAAGAGCGCGAGCAGCGCCGCCGCGACGACGATCCCGCCCCTGATGCCCCACTGTCTTGCGAACCCCATGTGCCTCTCCTGTGGTGCGTTGTTTTTGTTCGACGTCGCTTCTCAGATCCTCCGCGTCGATGCGCGCAGCACGAGCTGCGGCGCCAGCGTCACCGTGCGCTGCGGCGCGTGCGATCCGGAGATCTCCTCGAGCAGCATGCGTGCCGCCTGCTCGCCCATTTCGCGGTGCGATATCCGCACCGTCGTAAGCGGCGGCGACACCATGTCGACCAAGGGCATGTCGTTGTGGCCGACCACGGAAACATCCTGCGGGCACGCGAGCCCGCGCTCGCGCAGCGCGTCGTAGACGCCGAGCGCGAGCAGGTCGTTGGCGGCGACGATCGCAGTGAGATCGCGGCTCGAATCGAGCAGCGCCCCACCGATGCGCGCGCCCTCGGCGCGCGAGTAGGCGTTCGCGACTTCGATCGCGGCGTCGATGCCGCGCGCCGCGGCTGCGGCCTCGAAGCCGCGCCTGCGCAGGAAGCCGGTCGAGACGTGCTGCGGGCCGGCAACGTGCCCGATGTGCCGGTGTCCGAGGTCGGCCAGGTGCTCGACCGCGAGCCGCATGCCGGCGTCGTCGTCGGAGACGATGGCGGACAGTCGCGGATCGGACTCGCTGCGGTTGACGAGCACGACGGGGAGCTCGCGATCGATGCAGTGGTCGACCACCGGATCGCTGCGGCTCACGGTCGCGAGCACCAGTCCGTCGACTCGACGCGCCATCAGGCCGTCGACCAGCTCGACCTCGCGCTCCTGATTGCTGCCGACGTCGGCGATCACCGTCGAGTAGCCGTCGGCCAAGAGCGCGTCGGCGATGCCGGAGAGGATCGGCGAGAACACCGGGTCGGCGATGTCGGGGACGAGCACGCCGATCAGCCGGGACCGCCCGGTACGAAGACTCGCGGCGACGAGGTCGGGCCGGTAATCGAGCTTCTGCGCCGCCTGCTCGACGCGCGCGGCGACGGGGTCGGCGACGAGGTGCCGGGTCGCCGGATTGAGGGTCCGCGACGCGGTCGAGACGTGGACGCCCGCCGCCGCCGCCACGTCGCGCAACGTCACGGGTTTTCCGGTTCTGCCCGCCGGGGCGCCTGTTACTCGCGTCGTCATGTCTATCCCTCGAGACCGCTCGCGACCGCGACGTTCTCGCTCTCGACCTTGATGCCGGAGGCGAGCGCCACGGTTTCCATCAGGGCCGCGAAGTCGAGCGCGAGATAGGCGTCGGGATCGGGTTTGAGCTGTGCGGCGCCGATGTGCGCCTGCAGCACCTCGCGCGCCGCCGCGGTGACCGGCACCGGCACGCCGAGCCTGTGAGCGGCGTCGAGCCCGAGGTCGAGATCCTTCTTGAGCAGCGCCGGGGTGAACGTCGTCGTCCAGTCGCAGTTGACGAGTGCCGGCGACTTGTAGCGGGTAAACACGGAGCCCATGACGCTGTTGTTCATGAAGTCGAGGAAGGCGTGGCGCGGCACGCCGGCTTTCTGCGCCATGAGCGTGATCTCGATCAGGTTGTTGATGACGACCCCGAGCATCACGTTGTGGGCGATCTTGCAGATGCGGGCAAGCTCGCCTTCACCGACATAGGAGGCACCGCGGGGCGACAGCACGTCGAGCAGCGGCTTGACCTTGTCGAAGGCGTCGCGCGGGCCGGACACCACCTGCGACAGCTTGCCGACCTTGACGCACTTGCCGTTGCCGCTCACCGGTGCGGCGAGGAACGTCACGCCGCAGGGCTCGAGGTCGGCGCGCAGCGCCTTCGACTCCTCGACGCCGATCGACGAGCAGTCGATCAGAATCTTCGGCACATTGGCGCGCGATTCGCCGATTACGCCGCCGGACCCGAAGCAGACGTCGCGCAGGTCCTTGCCGGTCGAGACCATGGTGAACAGCACGTCGACGCCGCGCAGCTCGCTCGCGTGGTCGACGACGGTGGCGCCGAGCTTGGCGAGCGGCTCGGCCTTGGCGCGGGTGCGGTTCCACACCTTGACCGGCCGCCCGGCCTTGAGCAGGCGCTCGGCCATCGGATAGCCCATGCGGCCGATGCCGATCCAACCGATGTTCATCACGCGATCCTTTCCCTGACTGAACTGAATGGCACTGAACGGACTTACGAGTTCTGCATGCCCCAACGGCGCACGGTCCGGTTTTCGAGGGTTCGGAACACCACGCCTTCGACGATCAGGCCGACCGCCATCACCGTCAGCAGGCCGGCGAACACGCTCGCCGTGTTGAGCAGATTCCGGTTCTCGAAGATGTACCAGCCGAGGCCGCCGCGGCCCGACGAGACGCCGAACACCAACTCGGCGGCGATCAGCGTGCGCCAGGCGAACGCCCAGCCGATCTTGAGGCCGGCGAGGATGGCCGGAAATGCCGCAGGCATCAGGATGCGGGTCACGTAGCGGAAGCCTTTGAGGCCGAACGTCTGCCCCGCCATGCGCAGAGTCTCCGAGACGGCGAGGCAGCCGGAGTGGGTGTTGAGCGCCACCGCCCACAGCACCGAGTTGACGATGACAAACACGATCGCCGGCGCGCCGAGGCCGAACCACAGCAGCGCCAGCGGCAGCATGGCGATGGCGGGCAGGGGATTGAACATCGCGGTGAGCGACGACAGGAGATCGGTGCCGACCCGCGACGAGATCGCGATCGAGACGAAGACGGCGGCGAGCGCGAGCCCGATGGCGTAGCCGACGACGAGAACCTGCATCGTCACGAGGAGGCGCTGGAGGATCACGCCCGAGACGATGCCGTCCCACCACGCGCTCATGGTTGCGCTGAAGGTGGGGAACAGCATCGGCGAATCGAGATGGCGGGCGTAAGCCTCCCAGATCGCCGCCAGCACCGCGAGGATGACGATCTTCCGCACCAGCGGCATGTTCCACAGCCGCTCGACCAGCGCCAGCGGCCGCTCGACGTTGCCGATGGTGGCCGGCACGGTCACCGCGCGCTCGTACTCGGGGCGGATCGGCGGGTGATGGATCGTCGCGTCGGTCATATCGATACTCCCGCTTGGGCTCCGCTAGTGCGAGCGGTTGTCGCCGAACAGCATGTGGTCGATGCGCTGAACGAGCTGCTGGAAGGCGGCGCCGGTGCGCGCATCGTGGGCGAATCCAGGGCTGTTGAGCTCGGCGCGCACCTGTCCCGGATGCGGCGACAGCACGAGGATGCGCGAGCCCACGATCGCCGCCTCCTCGATCGAGTGGGTGACGAACACCAGGGTGAAGTTGACGTCGTCCCAGAGCTGCAAGAGCTCGTCCTGCATCTTGCGGCGGGTCAGCGCGTCGAGCGCGGCATAGGGCTCGTCCATCAGCAGCACCGCCGGCTTCATCGCCATGGCGCGGGCGATGGCGCAGCGCTGCTTCATGCCGCCCGACAGCGTGTGGGGAAAGGCGTTGGCGAACTCGGACAGGTTGACCTTGGCAATGGCGTCGTCGGCGCGCGCGCGCGCCTCGTCCCTGGCGACGCCGTTCTGGCGAAGGGGGAACAGCACGTTGTCGCGCACCGTCTTCCACGGCAGGAGCTGATCAAACTCCTGGAACACCATCATGCGGTCGGGGCCCGGACCGTCGACAGGCGCGCCGCCCAAGAGGATGCGGCCCTCGACCGGCTTGATGAAGCCGGCGATCGACTTGAGGATCGTCGACTTGCCGCAGCCCGAGGGCCCGAGCAGCACGAATCGCTCGCCGGGATGGATGTCGAACGACACGCGGTAGGTCGCCGTCACCAGTCGCGACGGCGTCTTGTACTGGAGCGTGACGTTCTCGACCCGGAGCAACGGCGTCGCGTCGGTTGCGGCGGCGGGACGGTCGAGGCGTTCGTCGTGCGTCATGAACTTGAACATGGCGAAACGGCGCCGCCGCCCCTTTAAAATCGAGAGGGGCGGCGGCGTCTCATGCTAGTCGCTCTGGGTGTTGTGCAGCGAGGGAACGAAGGCATCCTTCCAGCTCGCCGGCGGCGACTTGAGCTGGCCGATCTGGGCCATGAACTTTGCCGACGCGCCGACGCCGTGCACCGAGACGTCGAAGTCGTCCTTGAGCTCCTTCAGGATCGCCTCGACCGCGGCGTTGTCGAGGGTCTTCGACGGCTCGACCTTGAGGTAGATCTCGGCGGCCTTCTTGGGATCGTTCTTGATCACGTCCTGGGCTTCGGCGAGCGCCTTGGTCAGGACCACGGCTAGTTTCGGATTGGCATCGAGCACCTTCTTGGTCGCGCCGGCGACCAGGAACGAGGCCTTGCCGCCGAACGCATCGGTCGAGGTCAGCACAGTGTGAATGTTCGGATTTTTGAGCGCGATCTGGGTGAACGGCGCCGACGAGAAGTAGGCGGTCACCTCGGTCTTGCCGGAGAGGAGCTGGTTGAGCGCCTCGGGGTGCGGCAGCGAGACGACCAGCGGCTTCAACTTGTCGTACTGGTCGGCGCCGTACACCTTCTGTGCCGCCAACTGCAGCGCGTACATCTGCGGCGAGACCAGCGCGGGCATGGCGATGCGGTCGCTCTGCTTGAAGTCCTTCAGCGTCTTCACGTCCTTCTGGTTGGTGACGAGCACCAACGGCAGGCTGGTGACGCCGGCGATGCCGATGATCTGCTGCGGGGTGCCCTTGGCCTTCTCCCAGGCGATCAGCATCGCCTGGACCCCGTAGACGCCGACGTCGACCGAACCCGAGAGCACCGCGTCCTGCATCGCGGCCGAACCCGAGAAACGCGGATAGCTCGCCTTGAGGTCGAGACCTTCCGCCTTGGCGTGCTTCTCGACGAGCTTCATGTCGTCGAGGATGAAGGTCGGCAGGAAGCCGATGCCGAAGCCGATGCCGATCTTCACTTCCTGCTGGGCCAGCGCCGGAGTCGCGAGCGCGACCGCGAGCGTGGCGGCGAGCAGCGGACGCGCGATGCGCCCACGGACGAACGCACGCAACCTGCCGAACATGAATGTCCGCATGTCAGTCTCCCTTGTCCCCGCCGGCGATGCCGGCGCTCACCCTGTTCGTGGACCCTTCGTCACGCCGGAGGCGATGAGCGGGTCTCTCGGTTGATTGCGCTCTTGTTTTACGATCTGCAATCGTTTGCAGCGTAGGCGACGCCCCACAATGGCGCAAGACAGTTTTTCACCTACAGAATCAGTGCCAGCGGTCGTTCCAATGCGGCGGCGCAGGCGCCGAGCAGGCGCGCGCCGATCGCGCCGTCGATGGCGCGATGGTCGCAGGTCAGCGTGAGCGTGGCGCGGGTCGCCATCACGAGGCGACCGCCAGCGACCACCGGACGTTTGGCCGGCGTGCCGATGGTCAGCGCCGTCGTGTTCGGTGGCCGGACGATGGCGTCGATCGCGGTCGCGGCACTCGCGCTCATGTCCCAGATGGTCGAAACGCCTTCCACGCCTTGCGATGCGGCCGCGCGCGTCGCGGCGGCGATTGCCGCGAGGCCCTGGCGGTCGACGGCTCGAATGATCGTCGCGCCGGCATCGCCGGCGATGGCGAGATCCACCTGATGGAAGCACAGCATATGGTCGTCGGCCCACTGCACGTTGGCGTCGGGCACCTTCGCGAGGGCGATCGCAAGCGCCTTGGCGACGCAGTGGACGAGCGCGACGTGGAATGTCGCGTCGACGGCGTTGATCTCGTCGATCAGCTCGAGAAGCGTGTCGAGCGTTATCTCGCGGTGAACCACGAACTGGGGGATTCCGTGCTTTGCCGCGGCAATGGCTGAAGCCCCGGCGCGGCGGGCAGCGTCGTGGGGCACGAGATCGAATGACGCCGGCGCGCTGGTCGACGGTTTCGCCTGCACCGACGATCCCGGCGCCGGTCGCGCCGGGATGTCGCGCGCCATGACGCGGCCGTGGGGACTGGAGCCTTTCAGGCTCTCGACGCTGATTCCCGCTTCCGCCGCCAGGCGGCGCGCAAGAGGCGTGATCGGGATGCCGCTCGGCAGCAGCGCCGGTCCAAAGCCCCGCGCGGGCAACCGCACTTCGTTGAAGGGATCGAAGGCGCCACGGCGCGTGATTTGCGCGATGGGTGCGGTGACCGCCAGGGGCGGCGCGTGCGCCGAAGGTTTCGCGGCGGCGCTGACTGCCACCGCCGGTGTCCGCCCCGTCGTGATCACGGCTCCATCATCGGAAATGACCGCGACGACCGTGCCGACCGGCACCGTTTGTCCGGCGGCGACGCGGATCTCGGCGACGATGCCGGCACTCGTCGTCGGCACTTCCATCGCCGTCTTGTCGGTCTCGATCTCGAACAGATTGTCGCCGACGCTAACGCGATCGCCAACCGACTTGAACCAGGCGCTGATCTTGCCTTCCGCCACGGTCTCGCCGAGCTGGGGCATCAGCACGTCCATCGTTGCCCTCAGCTCTTGAGGGCGCGACGGACGGTGTCGGCGATGCGCTCGACCGTCGGGATCGTCGCGTCCTCGAGATTGTCGGCCGCGGGCAGGGGAAGGTGCGGCGTGGTGATCCGCACCGGCGGCCCGTCGAGATCGTAGAAGTTTTCCTGGCTGGCGATCGACACGATCTCGGCGCCCCAGCCGCACAGCCGCGGGTTCTCTTCGACGGTGAACAGCCGATGGGTGCGCGCGATCGAACCCAGGATCGTCTGGGTATCGAGAGGCACCAGCGAGCGCACGTCAATCACCTCGACGTCGATCCCATGCTCGGCCTTGAGCTTCTCTGCGGCCAGTACCGCACGCGGCACCATCAGCGCCAGCGCCAGCACCGTCGCGTCCTTGCCCGGGCGGACGATGCGCGCGGTGCCCAACGTGTCGAGAATTTCGCCGTCGGGCACCTCGCCCTTGGTCGGGTAGAGCGACTTGTGCTCGAAGAAGATGACCGGGTCGGGATCGCGCACGGCGGCGGCGAGCAGGCCGATGACGTCGGTCGGGTTTGACGGCGCCACGACCTTGAGGCCTGGGATCATCATCGCCCAGTTCTCGACGCTCTGGCTGTGCTGGGCGCCGAAGCGGGAGCCGGCGCCGTTGGCCGTGCGCACGACGAGCGGGCACTTGGTCTGGCCGTTGCTCATGTAGCGCGACTTCGGAAACTCGTTGGCGATGTAGTCGAAGCACACCGCGAGGAAGTCCGAGAACATGATCTCGGCGATCGGCTTGAGCCCGGTCATGGCGGCACCCATGGCGGCACCGAGGATCGCCTGCTCGGAGATGGGCGTGTCGCGCACGCGCTTCGGCCCGAACTGCTCCAGGAGGCCGACGGTGGCCTTGAAGACGCCGCCGGCGGCGGCGACGTCCTCGCCGAGGAACACGACATCGGGATCGCGCGCCATTTCCTGGGCGATGCCGCGGGCGACCGCATCGCGGTACGTCAGTTCCGCCATGCGGCCCCTCCGTCGGCGTAGACGTCGGTGCCGATGACGTCGAGCGGTACCGGGGGTGCTGCTTTGCAGGTTTCGGTCGCGCGATCGACCTCGGCCAGGACCTCGCGCTCGATCGCGGCGACCGCGGTTTCGGCGATGCCGAACTTGCTCAGGCGCTCTTTGTAGAGCTTCAGCGGATCGCGTTTGAGCCACGCATCGAGCTCGCCGGGCGGCCGGTATTTCGCGGGATCGGCGCGCGAGTGTCCGCTGTGGCGATAGGTCATGCACTCGATCAGCGACGGGCCGCCCCCGGCGCGGGCCTTGGCATAGGCTGTCTGCGCCGTGCGGTAGACCGCATCGGCGTCGTTGCCGTCGATGACGATGCGCTCGAGCCCATACGCCGATGCGCGGTCGGCGGCGGGATGCTCGACAGCCGTCACCGCGCCGATCGGCGTGTATTCCATGTAGAGATTGTTCTCGCACGCGAACACGACCGGCAGCTTCCAGACGGCGGCGAAGTTGAGTGCCTCGTGGAACGCGCCGATGTTCGTCGTGCCGTCGCCGAAGAAGCAGGTCGAGACGTCGTCCTGGCCTTTGTATTGGGCGCGCCACGCCGCGCCGCAGGCGATCGGCAGGTGCGCGCCGACGATGGCGTACGAGCCCATGACGCCGTGGGGCTCGGAGGTGAGGTGCATCGAGCCGCCCTTGCCGCGCATCAGGCCGTTGTCGCGCTGCATCAGCTCGCCCAGCACCTTCTCGACCGGCACGCCGCGGGCGAGCGTGTGGGCGTGGCCGCGATACGTGCAGAAGCTGAGGTCGCCCGGCTTCATCGCCTGGGCGAAGCCCGCCGCGATCGCTTCCTGGCCGAGCGACAGGTGGCTCGTGCCTTTCACGAGATTCTGGAGGAAGAGGTCGTACGCACGTTGCTCGGCGGTGCGGATCACGCACATCGAGCGGAACAGCGAGAGCCGTGTCGCCTCGCCGATGTCGTCGTTGGCGTGGTCGCGGGCGGGGGCTTCTCTCGTCGCCATGGTGTGCTCAGTACGCGTTTGCGATCGGCAGGTCCTCGGCGGGGAAGAGCGTGATGACCTTGCAGCCGGTGTCGGTCACCACGACCTCTTCCTCGATGCGCGCGGCGGACGCGCCGTCGGTTGCCGGACAATAGGTCTCGAGCGCGAACACCATGCCGGTCTTGATCTCCATCGGATGATCGAAGGAGACGAGGCGGCTGATGATCGGCCGCTCGTGGAGCGCGAGTCCGAGGCCGTGGCCGAACTGGAGGCCGAACGCCGCCATCTCATTGGGGAAGCCGAACTCCTCTGCCTTCGGCCAGACCTTGGCGACCTTGTCAGTGGTGATCCCCGGCCGGATCATCTGGATCGATGCATCGAGCCACTCGCGCGCCCGCTTGTAGGCGTCGCGTTGCGATACCGTCGCCCGGCCGACGTTGAACGTCCGGTAGTAGCAGGTGCGATAGCCCATGTACGACTGCAGGATGTCGAAGAAGGCCTGGTCGCCCGGCCGCACCAGGCGGTCGGTGAAATTGTGCGGGTGCGGATTGCAGCGCTCGCCGGAGATGGCGTTGATCGCCTCGACGTCGTCGGAGCCCATGGCGTAGAGCATTTCGTTCGCCTTGGCGACGATGTCGTTTTCGCGCACCCCCGGTTTCAGCTCCTCCCAGATCATGTGATAGACGCCGTCGACCATCGCCGCGGCCTGGTTCAACAGCGTGATCTCGTCGACGTTCTTGATCTCGCGGGCGTCGAGCATGATCTGCTGGCCATCGACCAGCTTGAGGCCGACGCGCTCGAGCTCGAACCACATCGCGGGCTCGATCAGATCGACGCCGACCGGCATGTCGGCGACGCCGGCGGCCTTGAGCAGCTCCTTCACTTCTTCGGCGTGGCGGCGCATCAGCCCGGCCTCGGGCGGCACGGTCCCGCGCAGACCCAAGAGCCCGGCGCGGAAATTCTCCGGCGGCAGCCAGTCGCAGTAGAGGCGGTGGTGGACGGCGGCGGAGCCGAAGTCCCATAGCACCGGATCCTCGTCGCCCGCCAGCAGCGCGAAGCGCGTCAGCTTGTCGCGCTCCCATTCGCCGATCTTGGTCGAGGTGACGTAGCGGACGTTGTTGACGTCGAACAGCAGCAGCGCGCCGCACTTCGACGCCTTCAGCGCCTGACGGGCGCGCGCCATGCGGTAGCTGGTGAGACGGCGGAAGTCGACGCGGCCCTCGAAGTCGACCGCCATCTTTCCGGGCGCCTGGATCGGGCGCTTCCAGTTCCAGTGTGGCTCGATGATCCGGCTTTCGCTGGCCTGGGCGACCTGGCGCGATGCGACGACCGGCGCCATTGGCTGGCCCCCGACCGAATTTCCATGGTGATCGGTGCACATGGTGAACCTCGCGCGTGAAGCCTAATTCGCGGCCCTGTCAGCGTGCTCGCGGCAACACCCGGGTCCGTTCTGCAATCGTTTGCAAGGAGATAGGGATAAAGCTGGTCGGGGCCGGAGTCAATGCCGGAGAAGTGGCGAAAAACGGCCTTTTCCACAGCGTCCGGTGACCGACCGGGGGCGGCGAAGCCTCAGGAACGAACGGGATTCCCGCGCGTTCCCTCCGCTATGAGGCGGAAACACCCGGTATTGCGCGTCCTCGGCATCATCGCGGCGACGTTGGTGGTGCTGATCGTTGCCGTCTTCCTCGCGTGGGACTGGAACTGGTTCAAACCGCTGGTCGAGCGCACCGCGTCCCATGCGCTCAACCGGCCGGTTACGGTCGACAAGCTCAACGCCAGTCTGTGGGACATGACGCTGGAGGCCGAGGGCATCACCGTCGGCAACCCGCCCGAATTCCCCGAGGGAACCCGCACCGGCACGATCGACAAGATCATGGTGACCCTCGATCCCAAGGAGGCGATCCGTGGGCATCTGCGGATCCCGTCGCTGATCATCGACCGTCCGATCGGCGACCTCGGTCGCAACCCCAAGGGAGTCGCCAACTGGACGCTCACGTCCTCCGGTGAGAAGCCGCCGGAGGAGGACCAGAAGGTGCAGGAGCCGAAGGGCGCCCCGCCGCTGCTCGGCAGCGTCATCATTCATGACGGCCACATCCACATCGTCGATCCGAAGCTCAAGTCGGACTTCAAGATCGACGTCGACACGGACGAATCGAAGCCCGAGCCGGAGATCGTGCTGAACGCCGACGGGACCTATGTCGGTCAGCGCATCCGCATGGCGTTTCGCGGCGGGTCGCTGTTGTCGCTGCGCGACCCGAGCAAGCCCTATCCGATCGATTTCACCGCCGATCACGGCCAGACCCACGTTGCCATCAAAGGCCGTGTGCAGGATCCGTGGGCGTTCGGTGGCGCCAACGTGCAGCTCTCGCTCAAGGGCAACGACCTGTCGGAGCTGAAGAACCTCACCACGGTTCCCCTGCCGCAGACGCAGCCCTACAGCCTCGAAGGGCACCTCGATTATCAGAAGGGGCGCATCCGCTTCACGAACTTCGTCGGCCGCGTCGGCGACAGCGATCTGTCAGGACAGTTTGCTGTCGAGCCTGGGAAGGAGCGGCCGCTGATCACAGCGGATATGAAGTCGAAGACCGTCGATATGGCCGACCTCTCGGGCTTCATCGGCGGCGAGCCGGGCAAGGAAGCCCAACGTCCGCGGCTGTTCCCCGACAACCGCTTCAACCTCGAGGCGCTGCAAAAGAACGACTACGACATCAAGTACACGGCGGACAGCATCAAGGACAAAAACATTCCCATCGACGGCCTCGACACGCATCTGGTGATCAAGAACGGCGTCGCCAGGCTCGAGCCGATCAATTTCAAGATCGGTGAAGGCAAGCTCGGTGGCCGGGTGTCGCTGGACGCGAGCTCCACTCCGCCGCGCGCCAACATCAACGTCGACGTGAGCCGGGTCGATCTCAGGCGGCTGGTGAAGGAAACGCCGGTCGAAGGCGCGGGCCTGATCGGCGGCCACGTCGCGCTCGACGGCGTCGGCAACTCGACCGCCGAGATCATGGGCGACGCCAACGGCGATTTGAAGCTGTTCATGACCGGCGGCGACATCAGCGCGCTCCTCGTCGACCTCGCCGGGCTCGACTTCGGCAACTCGTTGATGTCGGCGCTTGGGCTGCCGCGGCGTGCCGTGCTGCGTTGCATGGTCAGCGACTTCGAGGTCAAGGATGGGCTTGCCACCACCCAGCTGTTCATCGTCGACACGACCGAAGCCAACATCATCCCCGCCGGAACGATCAACTTCGACACCGAGCAGATCGACTTCCGCATGGAGACCGAGAAGAAGAAGCCGAGCGTCGGGTCGGTTTCGACTCCGATCCGCGTCACCGGGCCGTTGAAGAAGCCGAGCATCGC